>Ga0307487_1002101_pt1 | contig 13187 bp, 11 predicted proteins | sample CBIW12metaG_FD_203665 | JGI IMG/M metagenome (GOLD analysis project Ga0307487, IMG submission 203665) | Sea-ice brine microbial communities from Beaufort Sea near Barrow, Alaska, United States - CBIW 1.2 | ecosystem: Environmental > Aquatic > Marine > Coastal | place: USA: Alaska | collected... | reverse complement strand
AATGATCAGTCCGATTACGAGCAGACTGCCGCCACCACCCACAGCAATTCCGGTGTTGCGGCCACGCCGTGACACCTTGTTTGGGTTGATTCGAGCGTTGTCGTTGAACGTCACAGTGAGACTTTACAACTAGCGATCGACTCGTGTCGTACGATTTTGCGGGTAACGTCACAGGATGCCCATTCGCCATGCAGGACTCCTTTGGGGTCTGGTTGGCGTGATCGCATTCTCCTTCACCCTCCCGTTCACGCGCGTGGCCGTTGAGGGGTTATCGCCCCTCTTTATCGGGTCCGGGCGAGCTGTCATCGCCGGGATTTTGGCAATTGCCGCGCTCGCGATCGCCCGCCAGCGGCTACCCGCGGGGCGCCAGTGGCTGCGTCTGATAGCCGTGGCCGGCGGGATTGTCGTCGGATTCCCCCTGCTCACCTCGTTCGCTCTGGTCACGGCGCCGGCGAGCCACGGGGCCGTCGTGATCGCGCTACTGCCAGCCGCGACCGCGGTGATGGCAGTGATCCGCGCAGGCGAGCGGCCGCCGATCTCGTTCTGGGTGCTCGCCGCCATCGGAGCCCTGGCCGCACTGGGCTTCGCTTCGCTGCAAAGTGGCGGGTTCGGCCCGCTCGGACTCTCCGACCTTCTCTTGTTCGGCGCTGTCGTTGCTGCGGCAATCGGCTACGCCGAAGGTGGTCTCCTCGCTCGTGAGCTCGGCGCCTGGCAGACGGTGTCGTGGGCACTCGTCGTGGCTGTACCCGTCATGATTCCGCTTGCGGTGTTTTCCGCGATCCAACAGCCCCCAACCGCCAACCCTGTTGAGTGGGCTGCCTTCGGGTATTTGGCCGTGGTGAGCATGTTCCTTGGCTTCTTCGCCTGGTATCGCGGCCTCGCCATTGGCCCGATGGCCCAGGTGAGCCAGGTGCAGCTCGTGCAACCGGTACTGACGATCACGTGGGCAGCCCTGTTCCTGGCTGAAGAACTCACGCTGCCGACCATCATCGGTGGTGCCGCCGTGATTCTGTTCGCTGGAATCGCGGTACGCATCCGTCTCGATCGCAGCACACCGCGCGCCACCGCCGATGACTGACAGGAATGGTGACGATCCCCGAGCCCTACAGTTCGCCGCTCTGCTCACTGCAGCGAAATCCGGAGCCAATTGGGGATCCACGACCTTGTGGGTCGAGTATTCGCCGGCCGTGACGGCGTTTCTTAGGGCGCGCGGCTCCCGCGAACCAGAAGACCTCAGTAGCGAGGTGTTCCTCGCCGTATTCGACCGTCTGCCGGAGTTTGTGGGCAACGAAACGCAATTCCGGTCCTTCGTATTCTCTGTTGCCTATCGGCGACTAGTGGATGAATTTCGCAGACGAGCGCGCCGAGGGGAGAGCGAGGAATGGATCGCGGAACGTGATCCGGACAGCTCGCCGAGCGCAGAAGACGATGCCACTGACCGCATCGCTGACAGGACAACGCTCTCACTCCTCAACGACCTCCCCGCTGACCAACGCGACGTGATGGTGTTGCGCATCATCGCCGATCTCACTGTTGACCAGATCGCCACAGTCATTGGAAAACGGTCCGGGGCGGTCAAAGCCCTCCAACGACGCGCCCTGGAACGACTGCGAAAGAATATTTCCCCAACCCGTACCCCTGAACAGCCGTCGAGCGATGGCGTGGAGTGAGATGAGAAACAGAAGGATTTCCAACCGAGTCGCAGAAGCGATCTTGGCTGGACGCGCGCCGGAATCACGGCCCGATCTTGCACTGCTTTCGGACTCCATCGCCGAGTTCCGCACAGCAGCGTACGAAACGACCGCCCGACCCTCTAAGGAGTTAATGGTGCGTCTAGGACTCACCGAAGCTCCCGCTGCCTCATCTCACCGTGACTCGCTACCGATAATCGGGGCGAGGAAGAGGGGGATCACGATGTTTACATGGATTGCGGGATTAGGGCTGGCCGGAAAGATTGCGCTCGGCGCGAGTGTGGCAGCTGCAGCTACGGCGGGGGCCGGAGCTGGTGGCCTTCTGCCGCTAGGAACACAAGACGCGTTCGACACAGTGGTCGCAACGGTCATTAGCGAAGTCGATGATAGCGGCAACCTGCCGGAGCACACCACCACTACGCCGGAACCGGAATCGACGGAGGTAGCCGACACGACTGAGGTGGCCGACACAACAGAGGTAACCGACGAGACAGAGTCCTCTGAGGAAGCGGAAGCCGAGGCGAAACAGCATCCAGATAACTTCGGCGGTTGGGTCTCCGAGCGCGCCAAGGATCCGAACAAGGATGGCCGCACCTTCGGTGCCGAGAACTCAGAAGCCGCTCGCGAGAAGAGCCAAAAGTCCGAAACCACGTCGCCAAGCACCGATCAGGACGAGGCAGAAGAGTCCAGCAACAAGTCAGCGAAGCCCGAGGGTCGAGGCGCATCAGCCGACAAGCAGGAAAACAAGCAAAACGGCAAGTCCAAGCCGTAACCGTCGCTGTGGCTGTTAATTCCGCGCCGACGACCCTTGAATTGTTCTTGGCGTGGAATCACGCTAGGGGTCCCCGCTGAACGGCGACCCCCACCAACCGCTAGCTGGTGAAGTGTGCCACCGTCGCGTTGTCGATTGCATCCCAGTCGTAGTCCGCACCGAGCCCAGGCCCGGCCGGCGGATAGATGTAGCCGTCTCGAATGTCCAACGGTGTCTTGAGCCCGAACGAGAACTGGTCCATCGGGTACAGCAGCTCAAAGTATTCCGAGTTTGAGATTGACAGCACACACTGCAGGTTTGCCAGTTCAAGCGGGTGGTAGATCGTGGTGTGGATCTCGCATTGCAGCCCAAATGACTCAGCCAAGTGCGCGGTCTTCAACACCGAAGTTATCCCTCCCCGCCACGATGCATCAGTGCGCACGATATCGACAGCTCGCGCAGCGACGTACTGTGCGGTCAGCTGATGCTGCCCGATCAGCGTTTCCGTGCCCGCGATGGGGATGTCGAGAGCGTCCGACAGCTTCGCTAGCGATGCCATGTCGTAGTCGTACAAGGGTTCTTCGAACCAATAGAAGTTGAGTTCCTCAAGATGGCGCCCCATTCGAAGCGCTTCATCGAACGTGTAAACAGCGACAGGATCAGACATCAGCCGGAAGTCGGGGCCAACCGCGTCCCGCACCGCCGTACAAATTTCAAGATCCTGCTGCATGTTTCCGGGCGGGTGCAACTTGTAGGCTTTGAAGCCGGCGCCCTTCACCTCAAGAGCTTGCGCAACATATTCCTCAGTCGTTCCCATAAACATCGAGCTCACATATACGGGGGCACGTTCTGCGCTTCTGCCAACGAGGTCGAAGATTGGCATTGCTGCACGCTTGCCGGCTATATCCCAGCAAGCGTTATCGAACGGACCGTATGCCCAAATCGGCACATGATTCCAGCTGCGATCAAAGCGACGGAATTCTCTGGCATTCTTTTCGCGCGCCAAGGGATCGCGACCGAGGAAGAACGGCACCAGCTGCTGGAACATCATTGACGTTGCGCGCGCATCCAAGCCGCCGAAGCCGAATGAAGTTCCGCTGATCCCTTCATCCGTGTGCAACGTAATGACTGTCACGTCTGGCATGTGCCCACCGTGAAGATTTACCCGCTCGATCGCTTCGGCATCCGCGACACTGCATGCGCGGATTTCTACGTCAATTATCTTCATTTGTTTCCCGTCTTACGTAGTGGATTGAGGTGCGATTGCGTGCGCGGTGGACCAGCAGATTCCCGCTCGATGAGGATCGGCCTCGGCTCCGTAACCACAATGTCCCTCGCCGGTTCCCCGCTGAGGATCTCCGCGAGGTGAGTTACCGCTTGGTAGCCGAGCTCGAACAGCGGCATCTTGACGGTCGTCAACGCTGGCGTCACATATTCGGCGCTGAGTGAATCGTGCAGCGAGACAATGCTCAGATCGTCCGGCACGTCGACAGATGCCTGCCGTGCGGCCTGCGCAAACCCGATCGCCGCATTGTGAGTTGCGATCACTACGGCTGTGGGAGGGTGCTCCTGCTCGGCAATTTGTGCGAATGCGGCGCGGCCATCCTCAGGTGAATACCCGAGCTCGGTCACCCATTCCTTGCGGATCGGCAACCCACTCGACTCCATCGCTGATTCGAAACCACTGAGCCTTCTCGGGGCCGTGTCGTGGCTAGGAAAACCGCCAACGAAACCAATGTCTCGGTGACCAAGTGCAATGAGATGACGAGTAGCCACAGCAATTCCGGCAGCATCATCGAAAACGACGCTGCCCGGTTGCCACTGCGATTTGGACACCAGGATGACCGTGGGAACGTGATCGCGCACAATCCCCTCCATCACCTCCGCCGCGATGCGGTCGATCGGCTGGACCAGCAGACCATCGACTCGCCCTTCGCGAACCAGTCGCGTCAGCAAGTTGCTATTCGCCCCGATGCGTTCGGCACGAATAACCATGGGCATGAGTTCGCGCTCGTCGCACGCCGCCTCAATGCCTCTCAGCATTTCGGCATAGAAGAGGCTATTGGCGTCAGGAAGCACTACACCGATCACGTCGACTGACTGCTTGCGCAACGAGCGCCCCGCTGCGTTGGCACGGTACTGAAGCGACGCGGCTGCCGCCTCAACCCGCTCGATTGTCTCTCGCCGCGCACGCAATGAAGGATCACCGTTGAGCACTCTGGACACGACGGAGATGGAAACCGATGCTGCTCGAGCAACGTCTTTCAGCTGCGGCCGGCGCGCAGGACCTCCGCTACCGCTGACCTTTCGGTAGCCGCTCATCCTTTGACCGCCCCCACTGTGACGCCGCGCACGAGATATCGCTGCACGGAAAGAAAGACGATCAAGACGGGTATCGCTTGCACGAGAGCCGCCAATACGAGCTGTGGAATATACAACTCAACATTTAGTCCGGCCGCAGCCGTGGGATCATACAACTGACTTTGCGAGATCATCTGTTGCAGACCAACCGGCACCGTTGTCGACTTTGTGCTTGGCAGTAGAACAAGCGGCAAGAAGTAGTTGGTCCAGTCTGCGACGAACGCGAAGAAGAAGACCAGAGCGATCGGCTGTTTTGAGATGGGCAATGCAATCCGCGCGAATATTCCGAGCTCACTGCAGCCATCGACTCGCGCAGCCTCGACGAGCTCCTTGGGCATCGCCGACGAGAAATGGATAAACGCCAGATAGACCCCGAACGGGAAGAACGCCATGATGATGATCACTGGCAGAAGCTTGCCGACCATTCCGACCGCAGCAACCCCGAGAAAAATCGGGATGACCAACACTGTGTTGGGAATCACCATCGTCAAGAGTGTTGCGAACAGGATCGACTTGCGGCCAGCAAATCGCAGCCGAGCCAGAGCGTACCCGCCAGATACTGCCGCGAACACAGCAACTGCGGCGGCGAAGAGGGCCACGATCAGTGAGTTCTGCAGCCAGATCAGAAACACGCCGCTGCCGAAACCCACAATTTGTTGCCAGTTGTAAACCAGGTTCTGGAACGACAACCCGTCGATGATGCCACCAGCAACCACATCGCCTTGACTACGGAATGCGGCAAGTAGGAACGCGGACACTAAGTAGACGAAAACGGCGGATGCCGCCAGAAGCGTCGCGATCCTCGCGGCCTTAGACAGTCGTGCAGAGGATGTCGTCATCATTCTGCGTCTCCAAACAGATCGGTGCGCGTGACGATGAACAATCCAATGCCCAAAGTCAGCACGAGCAAGATGATGGACATTGCCGCAGCAGCGCCGAGATCGCCGACACCGTAGGCGAAGGTGAAGCTCAACTGGTTCGGTGTCCACTCGGGACTGATCTTGCCGTTCGTGGCATTTCCGAGCAGCGTTGGCTCCAAGAACAGTTGAAGCGCATACGCAATATTCATGATCGAGAGGTAGGCGATCCACGGCTTCAGGATGGGGAGCACAATCAGCCAGGCGCGCTGGAATGCATTGGCACCGTCAAGCTCGGCGGCCTCAATCAGTTCCTCCGGGATCGTGTTGAGCGCACCGTAGACGATGAGCATCCACGAGCCAACGCCCTGGAACAACAGGATGAGGCTAAGAATCATGGGGACATTCGAACCCTGAGCGACCTCACCTAGTGAGTCGTAGCCCAGAACAGACCAGATCCAGCGCACGGGACTCACCGTGGGATCGAGGATGTAAAGCCAGAGCACGAAGTTGGCGATCCCCGCGAATGCACCGGGTAGATAGAAGATGAATCGCACGCTCGCCGAAAGCCGACGCGAGCTCGCGTGTATGAGCAGTGCGAATACCACCGCGATGATTACGATCAGCGGAACGTAGAGCACCATGGTGGCGAAAACGTTGAGGAAGGTGCTGGTGAACCGGAAGTCGGTGACAACATTCACGTAGTTGTCGATGCCCGCAAAGCTGCCGGTGCGATTGACCAGGCTCGTCCACAACGCGTACGCGGCTGGGATTAGTCCGGCGAGTAGCAGCAGAAGTAGAAAGGGGAGAAGGAGCGTGTATGCCCCCATGGATTCGCTTCGTCGGTGCGCAAAACCGGACCGCCGGCGGAGCAGAGGTGACTCTGTTCCACCAGCGACGGATGCCGACAGCTTGTTGGTCATGAGAGTGGTGCAGCGTTGTCGGTCATGGTTCTCCTACTTTGTAGCGACGGTGTAGCCGAACGTTTTCGCTTCTTTCGGAAGTTCAGAGGCGAAATCCTCCCAGCCTTCGGCAAACGTGCCACCGGAGGCGAGTTTCGCCGCGACAGTTCTCGTGTACACGTCGCCGGTGTTGTAGTTGAGCAGCGAGTACGGGGCGACCATCGCGCCAGCCTCGAGGAAGACCTCACTGACCGTGTCAGGGTCAGCAAAGTAGCCGTCCGCTGCTTGCTTGGCGAGCCACGCATCCTGCACGCTTCCGTGTGCCGGGAATCCGGTGGAAAGCTCGACCTGCCAGGACGAATCCGTCGTCATAAATTCAAGAATCGTCTCGACGTCACCCAGCTTGGAGTCGGCAACGTGCTTTGAGGCAACCCATAGCCCGCCACCTTCGTTGCCAGTGGATGGCTGTTCGCCTTCCCAAGCGAGTGGCAGAGAAGCGCTTATCTGTCCAGCGGGTACCTTGAATGTGTCGCGGAAGAGGTAGTTGCCGAACCAGGTAGCGCCGGGAGTCATGACGAGATTTGGTCCAACCTTGTCAGCAACCTCACTATCAAATGCACCACCAGCAGAGACAACACCGGCCTCAACGAGAGTGTTGAGCATGTCCTTGACTCGCGTGCACGACGAGTCCTCGAGATCAATCTTCACCGTTTCTGCATCAACGCGAACGTTGGTGGGGCACTCGCTCGGCCACAAGTACCGTGCTGTGGTGAGGGCGTCGCCGACCAGCCCGGTGAAGTATCCAGGGTGATTGTCCGCAATATCGAGGCTGAGCGACTCGTACTCTTCCCACGTTGTTGGAGGGGTGTAACCCCACTGATCGAACATGGTTTTGTTGTACCAGAGCACATCCTGAGCTTGATCGTTCCGTACGCACACGGTCGCACCATCAAGGATGCACGGCGCAATTGCCGCGTCGGAGTAGCCATCCCAGTAGTCGCTCGACATCACGGAGGAAACATCCATGGCGTAATCGACTGGATCGCTTGCTGCCCAGGCGATGTCGTCAAGGGCACCGAAGAAGATGACATCTGGCCAGCCCTCGCCCGATTGGTTGAAGAGGGTGAACTGCTGCTTCAACCCTGACGAGCCACCGGTGTTGCTGATTGTGTTGACTTCAAGCTTCATGTCCGGGTACTTGGCTTGGAGCGCATCCACCGCCGGCACTCGAGCGGCATCTACCCAGATCGAAATGGTGCCGTCGTCGGGTGCTGTTGCTGCACATCCGCCGAGCAATATCCCGAATGTCGCTATAGATGCAATCGTGAACAAACGTTTCTTCATTGAAAACATGTCAGCCTCCTTTGGCTTCACAATTTGTAGGCATCCATCGGATTGATGCATTTGCGCCCAGTGCTGCGCCACGCTACGGTGAAAAAACGTTTGCTCACAGTCCATTTCATCACAGCTGGGTAACGGATCAGGCTTACGTGGCTAAAGCCTTGACATGGTGGCACGCCGACTCGATCGCCCAGACAGGCATTCCGGCGCACCGCTCCGCTACCCTTGAGCCATGAACTTCATCTCTGTCATCGCCGTTCTCGGCAAAGCCGTACTCGTCGTGATGGGCGCAGTCGTTGCACTCACTGGCGTAATCCTGCTCGTGAACCTAGCGGTGCCGAGTCTGCTCGCCGGTTTCGTCGACTAGGCACCTGGCATCCACTCGCCCACATTCCGAGTGACCCCTGCAACTCCGCGATTCTTCGGCTGGCTCCTGCTCACAAGTTCTATTGTTAGAGCAAACTGAAGGAGAACGTGATGCGTGAATCCAGAGATGTGGTTAGGCAGATCACCGTCGCCGCGAGCGCGACCTTTGCCCTGATCGGCGCCTTTGTTGGATCCGGGGCTGCTGGTGGAACTCCGATTCAGGATGCCGCTGGCGGCGCGCTTGCCGCCGATGCCACCGTCATCGCTCCCGCGGGTTCCGCATTCGGCATCTGGAGCATAATCTACTTCGGTCTCGTCGCCTACGCCGTCTGGCAGATGCTGCCGAAGCAATCCAGCACCGAGCTGCACCGCCGCGTTGGATACTGGGTTGCCGCCTCACTCGTGCTCAATGCGGCCTGGATTCTCTCCATCCAATACGGCCTCCTCGCCCTGAGCGTTCCCGTGATTATCCTTCTCCTCATCGTGCTTGTCCGGGCGTATCTGATCACCGTGAGGATGCCAGCGGCGGGTGCCATCGATGCGATTGTCACCGACGGCACCGTAGGCCTTTACCTCGGCTGGGTGTGTGTTGCGACCGCGGCAAACATCACCGCGTGGCTCGTCGCTATCGGATTCACTGGTTTCGGGATCTCCGAAGACGTGTGGGGTGTGACCATTGTCTTCGTCGCCGGGGCCGTCGGAATAGCCATCGCCGCCCGGGGACGTGCCCACTTCTCGCCAGCACTCTCCCTCAGTTGGGGACTCGCCTGGGTCGCTGTCGGACGCCTGACCGGTGACCTGATCTCGCAGCCAACAGCCGTCGCCGCCATCGTTGCGGTGGCTGTGGTGCTCGCGAGCGCCGCAGCCTTTGCAATCACCAGACTGCGCGCCGAGCAGACCGTCCTGTGAACGATCGTCGCGCTTCCCGCAAACGCTGGCTGGGTCTCCTCTTCATCAGCATTGCCGTTGCGCTCATCATCGTCGATTCCACTATCGTCAACGTCGCGATCCCCTCCGTCGTCGAAGAGCTCGACCTCACTTCCACCGAGGTTCAGTGGGTGCAGGAAAGCTACACGCTCGTCTTCGCCGCACTCCTGCTCGTCTTCGGGACCCTCGCCGACCGTTACGGGCGACGCCGCGTACTGCTCATCGGCGTCGTCATCTTTGCCCTCTCCTCGATCCTCGCCGCCACGGCCGCGAGCGGAGAACTGCTCATCGCCTCCCGCCTCGTGCAGGGTATCGGCGGGGCCATGATCCTGCCGGCCTCTCTCTCGACAATCAATGCGACCTTCCGCGGCCGCGAACGTGCCATCGCCTTCGCCGTCTGGGGGTCAACCATTGGCGGAATGGCCGCTGTCGGTCCCCTACTCGGTGGCTGGCTAACCACCTACTATTCCTGGCGGTGGGCGTTCGGCATCAATGTGCCCCTCGGCATCATCATTATCATCGGCATTCTGATCTTCACGATCGAATCCAAGGAGCCATCAGCCCAGAGACGAGTGGATGTTGTCGGGGCCACGCTCTCCGTCGTGCTGTTCGCGTCGCTGGTCTTCGCTCTCATTGAGGGCCGCAGCTATGGCTGGTTCTTCAGCGACACCCCACCAGACTTCTGGACCTGGAACGTGTCCCCGATCCCCTTCGCGTTCGCGCTCGCCATCATCGCGGGAATCGTGTTTGTGCGGTGGGGCTTTGCCCGCGAACGGGCGGGCAAATCGACAATGCTCGCCTTCGGCCTGCTGCGGATCGCATCATTCCGCAACGGAAACATTGCGGCCATGATCGTCTCGCTCGGCGAATTTGGCATCATTCTCTCGCTGCCGCTGTGGCTGCAAAACGTGCTCGGGTATGACGCACTGCAGACCGGTTTCGTCATCCTCGCCCTCGCCATCGGCTCTTTCGTGGCCAGTGGCTTCGCGGGCGCCTTCGGCAATAAGGTCACCCCGGTCACCATCGTTCGGGTCGGAATCGGGGCCGAAATCGTCGGCGTACTGATCGTCGCTGTCGGCCTCAGCCCGGATGCCGCCTGGTGGCACATCGCCCCTGGACTCTTCGTCTACGGTTTCGGTGTCGGACTGGCAACCGCTCAACTCACGAGCGTCGTGCTGAAAGATGTGCCGCTGAGCCAATCCGGCCAAGGCTCCGGAACTCAAAGCACGGCACGCCAAATTGGTTCGGCCCTGGGCATCGCCATCCTGGGTACCGTGCTGTTCGCGAGCCTCGGCACCGGCCTCAACGCCAAACTCGACGCCCGCTCCGAGATCCCTGCTGAGGCGCGCACCCAGATCGTGGACCTCGTCGTCGACTCTGCTGGCACCGCCATCAGCTCCCTCGATGAGCGATCACCGGATGCCGCAGCCGACGCCCGCCAGGCGTTCACCGACTCCACGCGCTACGCCGCACTCACGGCCGCCGGATTTCTCGCAATCGGATTTCTCGCGAGCCTCCGCCTCGACGGCTCTCGCCGAGGCGACGACGACGCCGAAGGCGCTGAGGGCGCTGGCGCCGGCGAATCCGCCGGGTCATCCGACAACCGCGCCCGCGAATAGCCGTGCGCTAGAGCGACAGAAAAGGCTGCCGCCCCACACATACTGTGGGCGGCAGCCTTTGTCTTAGACGCTACTAGCGGCGCTTTGCCTGCTTCAGATCCTTCTCGTGCACCGGCTCTTCGCCGCTAGCACGACGGGCTGCGTAGTAGTCTCGCGCCTCGTTCTGGCGAACGGCCTCGGCACCCGAGGCGATCGGTGCGCGCACTAGTTCGTCGGTTAGCCCGAAGGCGGCAACGAGATCCAGAGCTTGCGGACGCAACCGCGGCAATAGCCGGTCATCGATGTAGTCGGTGATTGCTTGCGCGCGGTTCGTCGAAATGCGACCGTGCATGAGGTACCACGACAGGTTCTTCTCGATCAGCGAGAAACCGAACAGGTCACGCAACCAGGTCATGACCTTGGCGGTTTCCTTGTCTTCGATCTTCTCAAGGGCCCGAGTGAACGCCTCCCACTGCAGCAGCTCGGCATGCGCATACGCGGTCATGATGAGCTGATTCTGGTGGCTGTTGAAGAGCGCTGCGGCCTCGGCCTGCGGAAGTTTGGTTGCCGCACGCAGCTTTCCTGCGACATCCGCCACCATAGTTTCCACCCGGTCGGTGAGCAACTGGCGTTGCGAGTCGGTGTCGCGAACGTAGCCGATGGAACGAGCGGTGGAACCGAAGTCGACCACGTTTTGCGCGAAGCGGCGCAGCCCAGTGCGGTTGACGGCAACGTCGCTGACCTGATCGGCAACATACTGGGCGAGGGCACCGGCATCCGCCCCGGCAAACTTGCGGGAATAGTCGGTGAGCAGTCGCTTCGCAACCAACTGCAACAACACATTGTTGTCGCCCTCAAATGTCGTATACACATCCAGGTCTGCACGCATCTGGGTGAGACGGTTCTCCGCCATGAAGCCAGAACCACCACAGGCCTCCCGCGCTTCCTGCAGGATGTCGAGAGCGGCCCAGGTGCTGAGCGGCTTCAGTGCTGCCGCAATGGTCTCGAGATCTTGGCGGTCAGCATCGCTGTCGGTTCGACCCGAGAACACGCCGTCGAACTTCTCGAGGAACTCCTCGTGCGCAAATGACATCGCGTAGGTCTGCGCGAGGCGCGGCAGAAGTCGACGCTGGTGACGCTGGTAGTCCAGAATCACTTCTTCGTTCGTGTTGCTGGATGCCGTGAACTGTCGACGCTCCGAACCGTACTTGATGGCAATCGTGAGGGCCAGCTTGCTCGCGATCACCGCGGCGCCGTCAAGCGAAACTCGGCCCTGAACGAGGGTGCCGAGCATCGTGAAGAAGCGCCGACCTGGGCTGTCAATGTCGGAGGTGTATTCGCCGTCCTCGTCAACGTTTCCGTAGCGGTTGAGCAGGTTCGAGCGTGGAACGCGTACGTGATCGAAGTGGAGGCGACCGTTATCGATACCGTTCAGACCGCCCTTGAGGCCGTCATCCTCACCCGAAATTCCGGGAAGGAAGCCGTTGTCGTCACGCAGCGGAACATAGAACGCGTGCACGCCGTGGTTGACGTCTTTCGTCACGAGCTGAGCGAAGACCGTCGCCGCCTTGCCGTGCAGGGCCGCGTTGCCGAGGTAGTCCTTCCAGGCAGCGCGGAACGGGGTGTTGATGACGAACTCGTCGGTGTCTGGATCGTAGGTTGCGGTGGTGGCGATGCTGGCGACATCCGATCCGTGACCGATCTCGGTCATCGCGAAGGCGCCAGGCGTCTCCAAGCTCATGATGCTCGGCAGCCACTTGTCGTGGTGCTCCTTCGTGCCTAGGTGCAGAACGGCGGCACCGAAGAGACCCCACTGAACACCGGATTTGATCTGCAGCGACGGGTCGGCGAGTACGACCTCTTCGAAAGCGGCAATGTTTCCGCCGTGGTCGTCGTGACCGCCAAGCGCGCTGGGGAACGCCCGCTGAATAGCGCCATTGTCGACGAGGATCGACATCTGACTCAGCACACGTTCGCGATGATCGGCCATTGAGAGCCCACCGACCTGATGGAGCTCCGGGTTCGACATGAGCGTGCGCGACTCCTTGCGAGCCTTGGCCCACTTGCCAAGAAGGTATTCGCCCAACCATTCAACATCGATGGCCGGCGCCTCGGCGGAGGTGTCAGCAGTAGGGGTGGCTGCGCCGTCATCGGTGGGGGTGAGCGCGTCGGGAGCCGTATCGGTCGCCCCGTCGTGAACCTGTGTCATGGCTATCTCGATTCGTGAAAGTTCGGTAATCACACGCTACGAGCGTTGCCCAGCGGAGCAAAGTGGCTCGTTCACCGTCAACCAAGCGGATGCCACACCCGCCGCATCCCTTTGTACGAAACCGCAAAACAGCCGCCGTAGCGTTGTGGGAAGTAGTGCGCCGCTGGGGGTGTCACGGCTCGGG
>Ga0307487_1002099_pt1 | contig 13195 bp, 11 predicted proteins | sample CBIW12metaG_FD_203665 | JGI IMG/M metagenome (GOLD analysis project Ga0307487, IMG submission 203665) | Sea-ice brine microbial communities from Beaufort Sea near Barrow, Alaska, United States - CBIW 1.2 | ecosystem: Environmental > Aquatic > Marine > Coastal | place: USA: Alaska | collected... | reverse complement strand
AAATTTTGGATTTAATCTTGAATTTTACTCCCTTAAATTTAGCCTGCTGTCCTAAACTTTTGAGCAATTGATAATAATATTCCCGGAAAAGTTCCCAATCCCTGTTTTTGTTTTGATAGCTAATAGTGGATTTTGATGGCGCTTTGCTTATCCCCAAATGGTTTAAATTGCCCGTGGCCGAGCGTAGGCCATTGCTTATATCCCTTAAAGATTGACTTTTAGCAAACTGGCAGAATAGCATCGAGACCAAATGCGTCCAGCTAGTAAAGCCTTTTTGGTGCTTGTCGGTTTGCTTTTCTTTTACAATTTTGGAAAATTTGGAACGATCCAATTTGGCGATAATCTGAGAAAACAATGTTATATTTGTCATAGGAGAGGATGTTGTTTTTGTGGTGCAGCTCAAAATTAATTGAGTCACAGAAAACTTCCTCTCTTTTTTAATCTTAAATTAATCGTTTAGGACGCTATTGGTTTATTAAGTTTAAAATAAAATGAAGCGCTTCAAATATTTATTCGTTATAGTTATTGCCATTATGTTATCTGTCTCCTGTAGTAAGGATGATAATAGCAATCTTAATGACAGTGCTTTGGTAGGCACCTGGGGATTTACAGAAACCGAGGAAGTGTATGATGAAGAGCAGTTAATTACCTTCAATTCTGATTTTTCCGGGATCCTTGTATATTCCATAACCTTTGATGGACGTACGGAATCTGTCGATTATAATTTAACCTGGAGCACCAGTGGAAATAAATTAACAATTGAAATGAATGAAGAGGCTGAAACTGGAAATTACTCCATTACGGGAAATAAACTAACAATCAACAATACGGAGAATGATTATGTTGAAGTTTATACAAAACAGTAAGCCTTGTAAATTAATGATTGTTCCGCAGGCATTAATTATAATCTAATAAATTGAAAAACCCATTACTTAATTTTAATGGGTTTTATAATTTTAAACAATATTCAATTGTTGCTAGCAGGTGTTTCCTTTTCATTTTAAAGTCAAAAACAGATCAAATCGAATCCATTTCCTAAAATCAGGAAGTGACTCAAGTGCATCCTATTACCTACTTCAAAAATTCCCTGTACCATTTTCCGGAAGATTTCACTATCCTTTTTTGAGTTTTAAAGTCGATATAAACAAGCCCAAAACGCGGGTGAAATCCCTCTGCCCATTCAAAATTATCGGTAAAACTCCACACAAAGTATCCCTTTACATTCACTCCGTTGTTTTTTGCCCTTAAGATAGCATCCAAATAATGTTTTATATAATTTGCGCGCTTTAGATCCTCTATTTCCCCATTTTCAAGGATATCATTAAAAGCAGCACCATTTTCGGTGACAAATATCTTCTTAACTTCGGGATAGGCATCAAACTTTTTCAGCATATGAAATATGGATTCCGGATGCACTTCCCATTTCATTAGGGTAATAGGTACATTTCTTTTTTCAGCCTTAATAATATTAGCGCGTAAATAAGGGATTCGGTAGGAGTGTTTTATAATTTCCCGGGTATAGTTTTGTATGCCAATAAAATCAAAGTCAAATTTTAATAAATTTTCATCCCCGGGTTTCCAAAACTTTTCCAGCTTTTTCAGGAATTTTAAATCTTTAACCGGATAGCCCATTCCCAATGCAGGCTCTATAAAAAGCCGGTTCACCAAGGCATCAACCCGATGGGCAGCCAGCCTGTCTTTTTCAATGGGACGGAAGGCTTCTATATGAGAACAGGAAAAAGTAGTTCCTACTTCTGCCTTCGGATAGTGATGTTTTATCACCCTTGCCCCTTCTGCCTGGCAAATGGCGGCATGGTGCAGCGCGGGCAAAAAATTTTTAAGCCCTTTTTTTCCGGGGGCATGAACACCCAAAAAATACCCGGCCCCAACAAAAACCAGGGGCTCATTCAATACCATCCAATGTTTGACCCTATCCCCGAATTTTCTTACGCAGAGGTCGGTATATTCCTTAAACCAATCTACAATTTCCCGATTTGTCCAGCCTCCTTTTTTTTCCAGTTCATTTGGCAAATCCCAGTGGTATAACGTAACCCAAGGTTCAATATCCAGTTCAAGACATTTGTCTATCAGACGGTTGTAAAAATCTATTCCTTTGTCATTCGGCGCTCCGGTTCCATTAGGGATTAAACGAGGCCAGGACAAGGAAAACCTGAAATTTGGGATATTCAAATTTTTTATCAATTCCAGGTCTTCTTCAAACCTTTCATAAAAATCGCAGGCCATATCCCCTTTTTGATCCTTAAATATGTTCCCTTTTTTGTTCGAAAAGACATCCCAAATAGATTGTCCCTTCCCGTGAGCGAGGTGACTGCCTTCTGTTTGATAAGCAGATGTTGAAACACCCCATTTAAAATCATCACCAAATTCTTTTTTATGAAGGATACGAGTTGTCTCCTGAGGATCGGAAAATAAAAGCGACATTAATTAAGGGTTATATGATTTATACTGAAGTAGAAGCAATTGGCAAACTTTGACCTTTTGAGCAGTTGACTAAATTGAATTGAAACCTCCCGGAAGAGAATGATTTAAAGTGGTTAATTCTGAAATAAGATGATTTTCAATAATCAAATCAATTATATTTTCGGTGATATCTGGAAAATCAACCTTTACGATTACCTTGCGATTAAGCCAGCTTTCTATTTTGGGGACCTGCTTCTTCTTTAGATTTTTTATCACCGGCACTCCCATGGCCAGAAGTGCAGCGGCATTGCAATGTTGCTCAAATTGATTTTTCATTGGGATTACCATAAGTTTTTTATTTAGGAAAAGTGCTTCTGCAGGTGTTTCAAATCCCGCCCCACATAGAACCCCGGTGCACGAAGCCATACTTTCAATAAATGCCTTATTGTCAATAGGTCTTAATGAAACATTATTTATGATAGAGATGTTCTTATTATGCTTGGAAAATACCTGCCAGTTTATTCCTTTAAATTGACTCAAGGTTTTTATGAGTTTTTCGTCTGAATATGAAGGCAGATAAACGGTATAGTGCCCTTTATCTGAAATCTCCAGCTCGCGCACCTGTTTTCTGATTACAGGAGTGAAAGTATGTTTATTGAATTTTTCAAAATGAAAACCATAATTAACCTTTGTAGGCGCATAATTTTTCAAAATAAACTTCCCAACCCTATCTTTATGTATAGGCAAGAATGCATTTTCCGATAAAACAGCGCTTTGATGGCTTAGCCCAATACAGGGAATTCCTTTAAAATAAGCAGCCCAGGCTGAAACAGGTTCAAAATCATTAATAATAAGGTCATAATTTTCTACAGGTACGCTCCGTATTTCCCTTAGGATCCTGCCCATATTATTTTTTAGGTAAGTATTCCATAAATCTACTCCCCCTTTTTTACCGAAAATAAAGCTTAGGCCTTTGAAAGTATACTTAACGGGAAAGGGCAGCGATAAATCTGCCTGGGTGCCGCTAACCAAAATATCCAATTCCCCTTTATTCTTTAAAATAGGAATTATGTCCCTGGCCCTGCTTAAATGGCCATTCCCTGTTCCCTGGATAGCATATAATATTTTCATAGCTCTAAAATTGGATCTGAAATTAACTCATGAAAAGTTGAATTAAAGAGTTTAAAAAAACCACACTCTCAAAAGGATGCTTTTCAGTATTACTGCTTCAATGCCTAACAAAATTAAATTCCCGTACCAAATTTTCAAAAATCACCCTGTTGTTCATTTCCGGATTCTTTTTTCGGTCAGTTTTCACGTTCTTTACGCGTTGGAGATCCTCATCAAATTGATATATTTTCCAGGCTCCATTATTGTATTCGAGTGCCGTCAGATTTTCAATCCAATCTCCGGAATTTAGATACGTGACCTCCCCTTCCTTGTTTTTTATTTTTTTTATTCCGGGCTGATGTATATGCCCGCATACCACATAATCATAGGTATTTGATATAGCAATATCAGCTGCAATTTGCTCAAAATCGTCAATAAATTTTACGGCACTCTTTACACTGTTTTTTATCTTTTTTGAAAAGGATAATTTTCCCCTTCCCATTTTTTCTGAGATATGATTAAACACTCTATTGATGAGGATTAAAGTATCATAGCCTTTTGCGCCCAATTTGGCCAGCCATTTAGAGTTCTGCATTATAACATCAAACACATCCCCGTGAAAAAACCAGGCCTTTTTACCGTCCAGATTTAATACCACCTTGTTCACAATTTGAAGTGATCCCATTTTAAAGCCTACAAATTTTCTCAACATTTCGTCGTGGTTCCCGGTCACATAATATACTTTCACATTTTTGGCAATTAAGCCCGTAATGTGTTTGATTACCTGCATATGTGATTCCGGCCAATAGCTTTTATTGAACTGCCAGATATCAATGATATCACCATTTAAAATCAATGTTTTAGGTTTTACACTTTTAAGGTAACTTAAAAGTTCCCCGGCATGACATCCATAGGTACCCAAATGAATGTCGGAAATAACCACAACTTCAACTTTACGTTTTTTCATATTTTTCAGAAATAAATTTTTTAAGTGTGTTAATCAGGTAGGTCCCGCAGTATTTATTTGGCGAGAATAAAGATGCTATCTTGTAAAGAAGAATTGTTGTGAGGATGAGATCTTGAATATAACTTTCGTTGTTCCTGAAAATACGTCCTACAAAAATAGAACCCTGAGAAAAAAAATAATGGACAAGAACTGATGAATCTTTTTGGAAAGTGTTTTCGGGATTATCAAATACCTGATTTGCCAACTTCAATGTTTTTAATTAGGCACAAGGTAAAAACCGAATATTAATCAATTGTTATTGAATCATTAAGTCCTGGTAGTTTGTTCTATAACAGATGATTAAATTAATGTAACCTGAAATTATTAAGTACTGGAATTTTTCTTCGCTCCCAATTCCCGTCAGGTTTATCCGATTTACATCAGTAAAAAAGGGAAACAAGTTGTTGAACCCCTAAATTTAAATAGCCGACCAATTTTGTTAGCTTGGGTGGATAAAAAAAGAAAAAGGGGCAGCAAGATGATAACAGGCTGCGCGATGTTAAGGTTTTCCACCTTTTATAACTATTTGGATAACAGATTTTACAATTTAAAGATTACCGGAAACAAGTAGTTCTTCACGAAAAAATTTTGGAAGCCCCGTATAATCAACAAATTTATCACGGAAAAATGGATAAAGGTTATGAAAAGGAACGGTTTGAGAGATTGAGAATAAAGGCTCCCGTGGCCAAAAAATTTAAGCGCTATGGCAAGGGAATTTCTAAATTCCAATCGATGGCCCTGTTATTAATGTTGGATTTTTTTGAAATCAAAGACATTTCTCCGGAGGAGTCCATTAGTCCTCATATTCAAACTTTGGAAAACTTAATTAAAAAAAAGGCTCAATGGAGTGATTGCTATTATAAGGTACATTGAAAAGTTCCAAACAAAACCAACCGTGGCGATGCTGCAAACGCTCTTTGAGTAAGCCGTTCCAAAAAACAAACCCCTGATCCTGGAGAATAACAATTTCCGGGCAGATGAAAATTTTAGGTTCCTAAAATTTTAGAATAATAATCGAACAAATCTCAACAAATAGCAAAAAAATTTAAACTAAACCCTTCTTCCTCGTTCTCCGCTTCTTGGAAAGGTATATTCTAAAGCCGGTGATATACAATGTAATTGGGATTAATCCAGCGATAAAAACAAGGATTCTACCAAAGGTTCCTGCAATTTCACCAATATGCACAGGGTAAAATTGTGCTGCTATGCGGTCGCTAACAGGGTCATACCTAAAATCTGATAAAGAGACTATCTTTTGGTTTGTACTTATGGTCAGTTCTTTGGTTTTTCTAAGTCCCTGAGTTATAAATCGATTTTTAATATATCTAAACCTGTAGACGTCATTTGCATTTTTAGGATAGTAAATGGCCCGTAAGGCATAGCTTTTGTCGGAATGTAACAAAACGTCTTTAAAAGATGTGGTAGTGTCAATTTGGGCCGTTTGCTCAAGCGCTGGTTTACTATCTATCACAGATAGTGCCTTCTTATAATAAGTATTATACGTAAAATACGCACCTGTAAAGGCAATTGCCAAAAGCGGGATGAAAAAACTAACGCCTAATAACTTATGAAGATCAAAATTAAATTTCTTTTTCTTACTCTTCCATTTAAGTTTAAAACCATTTTTAAGTTTAGCACAATAGGTTTTATACCAAATATAAATTCCAGAAAGCAATATCAGTAAAAGGAAAATAATGGTACTTGTGCCAGTTACATACTTGCCTATTTTAGGAATTAACAGGGTACGATGAAATTCCAATAAATCTTCAAAAAACACAATAGAGGCCGATTTATCTCCCAAAAACTGTCCGTTTTCTGGATTGTAATATTTGGTTTCTCCATTTGTAAATTGAATGGAAATTGTTTGCTGCTCCCTATATGGCAGAAACATTTTACTAATACTATCTGAATGAGTTGCTGCTAAAAAAGATGCCGTTTGTATAAAAACGGCATCATCTAAGGTATCTATGTTTTTTACTTTTAATAGCTCTGGGTTAAGTGCTGCGGTGAGTTCTGGTTGCCATACATACATGGCGCCGGTAATGCCAGAAACCGAAGCTAATAAACCACATGTAATGCCTACCCAAAGGTGAATTTTACGAACTATACTACCAAAAGTCATTAAACAGAAATTAAAAATTATATTGTAAACTAACTTTGGCATTAGCGCCTTCACCAGCTCCCGTAAATGTTTTTAATGGGGATGCCCACTGCGCTCTTGCAGGAAGATAGTACTCGTTTAACAAGTTATTTACCGCCAAAGACACAGACAAGTTAGATTGCAATTGGTACGCCAAAGAAAGATTGACCAAGGTATAACCACTTACGGGAAATTCTGTGTGCCTGTATTCATAATTGTCAGTATTTGCATTTAAAAACGGATCAAACCTTTCTCTGTCCCCTAAATTTGTAACTCTAAGAGAGGTACTCAATTTTGGCACAGGTTTCCAGTTAACATAAGCCGTTAATTTTGGCGCAGAGATAACATCACCTCCCAAATAGGTCAAGTTATTTTCATCCCCTATTTCATGTTTTGTCCCTTCTACATAAGAATAAGATGTGCCTAATTGCCATTTGCTGTTTGGTGAGAAATAATCTACAGAAACCTCGCCACCATAAATACGTTGCGGTTGTTTAGAAGGCTGAAACGTGTTTAACTCATCTACAAAAACAATTCCTGTACCCAAACTAGAGGTGCTGTAATATCCGACGGCCTCAAACTTTAGGCTATTAAATTTAGACAAAAACCCAAATTCGTAATTCTTGGTAACTGCAGGTTCTAATTGAATATCATTAATATTACTTGCTGTTGCAGAACGCAATACAGAACCTAAATCTGCAATTGAAAAACCTTGTGAGTAACTTACATAAGGTATAAATTCCTGATGCTCAATGTAACGCACCCCAAAATTAAAGGCCAGGTTATCAAAGTTTAGTTTACCACCTTCTACGTCTACTGACGGAGTAAAATTACCATCACCCTTACCAGAATACGGCAAAGTGCTATAGTCTACAATATCTATATTGATATCATCATAACGTAAACCCGCTTTAACGACCCATTTGTTGTTAAATTTTAAAGTGGATTGTGCGTAAGGCGCCCAACTGATCATTTTTATATTTGGCACCCATAACCTACCATCTAAAAGGCCTTGATTGGTTTGATCCCTTAATAAATCGACACCATAAGTAAGTGTAATATCTGTTGTTTTGTAGTCTGATAACGTAGTGATAAAATTAGGTCTTAACCCATATTTTTCAGCGTTTATAACCGATTGACCTCCGTTTTCAAACTTATCAGAATAAAAGAAAATGTTTTCAGTATTTTGGTAATACAAATCGGTTTGAAAATCTGTAGTTTCAGAAAATATATTGTTTAAATTATATACTAATTGTCCGTTACCAAGTATAGAGCCATTAGCTTTTTCTCCCTCTATAGAACCTTTTACACCATAGCCGGCTGTTATGGCATAATCACCTTCTTCATTATAAACTTCAACTATAGCAGGTACAGGAATAAAAGAAGCGTTTTGTGCAGATTTGTATAAGTTACCACCTAATGTTATTTTTTGGTTTTCAGTTAATTGATATTCAAACTTACCTAATGTGCTGTATATTTTGGTATTATCAAACCCATAGGTAGGTAATATTGGCACCCCATTAGCATCATATTTATTACCAGTTTCCTCATAACTACCACTAATATAGTAGCTGAATTTATCTATATTACCTTTAAAAGATTGGTAAACACCAAAGCCTAATGCATCTTTTGTTTCTGCCAGGTTAGATGTTCCCCAAACATTGGTAGAACCTTCAAATTTTTTGGTAGCATTTGGTTTTTTAGTAATGTAATTAATAAAACCACCGTTACCACCATTACCAAAAATAGAGGTTGCTCCTTTTATAACCTCAACGCGGCTAATATCATCCGGACTAATAGATTTTATACCCAATTGCCCGTTTCTTAAAGGAGAAGACTGCGGAATACCATCTACCATAACCAATAAAGAACGCCCACGTAAGGTTTGCCCCCAGTTAGAAAAAGTACCTGTAGACACAGCTAAACCAGGCACTGTAAATTCCAGTATTTCACTAATATTAGAAGTTGATTTAGAAAACTCCTGCAATTTAGCTTGCCCAACAACTGTTACTGAAGCTGGTATTTCTGATAAATATTCTGAGTGACGACTGGCAGAAATAACAACCTCATCCAAACTGCTTAAATCTTCTTTTAAAACAACATTGAATGTTTCTGTAGCTGCACCTTTAAATGTGAAATTCTTGGTTTTAGTTTGATAGCCAAGAATTCTAACAATAACTGAATACGTACCATCTTTTATGTTAGACAACACATAGTCTCCGTTAAAATCTGTAACCGTGCCACTGCTTAATTCTTCAATATATACAGTAGCTCCAGAAACTGGCTCATTATTTTGATCTGTAATTTTACCCTGTAAACTTGACTGCGAAAATACCTGAAGCGATATAAGTGCAGCAGCAATAAATGTAATAATTTTCATACTATTCTTATTTAGATTAATTAAAAATAAGATACAAATATAGAACTCAAAAGAAAATTAGCAAAGGAAATTTGAGTTTATTTAAAGGAATTAGTTATTCCCGTTTATCTTTTGAATTATTATCAGGAGCAATCAAATTCAACCATTGTCGGAAGAATGTATCCGATTACCATAACATTCTACCAGATCTCAGGTATTAAGGTTAATGGGAATGTGGGTCTTGACCCTTCGACTGCGCTCAGGGAGACAAAATAGTTCGTAACGAGAAAGCAATACTTCTCCCATCACATTGCAATCTTTTCCATATAACTGGATACGCACGAAACTTTTGGGGAGCACGTCAGTACGAAGTAATTCTGGCATAAATAACTGCGAGATTGTTTTTTGCTCTTTTGGCATAAATCCAGAATAAGATCGAAAATCTTGACAATGTGCGTATAATTGATGTATTTGAATTGAACAATTTTACGAAGGTCAAATCACCAATAATGGCTGTTTCACAGGTATTTAAGATTTAAATTCTAATCGAAATATGTTGACGATTTGTGAACTTTTAAATACCATTTCTTTTAACATCTAATGATATAAAAAAATTAAACCCTGATAATCATAAGATTAACAGGGTTTTAATTTGCTTTAAAATGTTAAAAGTGACCTCGCCAAGAATCGAACTGTGCAAACTCATACGTGTTACTGACCACTGAGAATACACGCCAAGGTCAGTAATAACAACTATTTATTAAAAAATAGAAGATTCAATTATTGCATTGTATTTCATATATTTGTTTTAAATGGCACTTAATCGTACAAGTATCGTACATAATTATATCTTTGCCAGAAATACGATATCAATGGCCACCATTAATTTCCTTTACCGAAGTATCAAAAATTCAGCCCCACTAAAAATTAGGTTACTTCATACCACCGAAAATGGGAAGCCCTTACAACTTGAAGAACGGTTACAGTTAAATGTAACAAAAAAATACTGGCAAGATTCCCACTTTAAACTACGAATTAAGGACATTGAAACGAAGAATCAGCAAATTGAAATTCGCCAGGAATTAGATAAAGTTGAATCCTTTGTACTTTCAAAATTTAATCTTGAAGCACTGGGAAACATCTCAAACGATTGGTTTAAGGATGTTATTAAAAAATATTACAATCCTGTATCCCATGGAAAAACCACACTTCCTTTAGATTTAATAGGGTATGCTGAACATTATTTAAAAAAGAAGAGTAGCACTTGGGGCAACAACACCATTAGACCACATAAATCCACTGTGAATAAGCTGCGGAAAATTCAAAATGAATTGGGTGAGATTATAAAAGTTACTGGAGTAAATGAAGCATTTAAGTGGGAATATGTTGATTACTGTGAACGTAATGGATATTCCCCGAATACCATGCAGAGAGAAATCGGGAGAATAAAAGAATATTGCCGTGATGCTAAAAAAAATGGACTGGAAACATATGGAGGTCTGGAGGACCTCACAATAACAGGTGTAGAAACAAATCACGTGTATTTGAATTTTGAAGAGTTGGAAATTATTAAAAATCTACCCCTAAAAAATCTCAGGTTAATAAATGCTCGTGACTTACTATTGGTTGCCTGTTATAGTGGCCAAAGGGTATCAGATTTTATGAGATTCAATATATCAATGATTAGAGAGGAAGATGATGCTCGTTGGTTAGAATTCCAACAAGTTAAGCCGCCAAAGAAATGGATGTCGGTACCATTAACAAAAGATATGGGAACATTTTTACAGGAACGTGGGCAGTTCCCAAAAGGCATATCTGAACAGAAGTTCAATGATTATGTGAAAGAAGTTTGTGAAATAGCTGGGTTAACAGAAATGGTTAAGGGAAGCAAAATCATTAACATTGCACCTGAGGGGCAAAAATCTGTAATGAGAGTAAAGAATGGACTATATAAGAAATCCGAGCTCATATCAAGTCACATTGGCAGAAGGTCATTTGCCACCAATTATTACGGTACGGTGCCTACCTCTTATCTCATGTTTGTAACGGGCCACAGCAGAGAAACCACCTTCCTGATATATATTAAAAAACCAAAAACAGATTTGGTTAAAGAGGCATACCGTTTATTACAATAAATTTCTATTGGTGAATTGTGTACAATACCCAACAATTGGTTCTATATAACACCCACAATGGTTCTGTACAACAGTCACAATGGCTCTCTGTACAACACCCATCAATTGGTTGTATATAACAACATCAATCTCGGTTCCATATTCCTGGAACACAATCATTTAAGAAATAAAACAAAAAAATAGGGTTTTCCCCTTGTCAATAAGGTGAAAATAGATGTAAGTTTGCAATCAGAGTATAAAAAATCCGAAGCAAATTTACGGAATAAATTTATACCCACCTAATTTTTTTATCAAAAAAAAACAAATTAAATGCCAATGAGAAACTTTCAAATTACTCAATTAACTCAAGACGAGTTGCTAACCCTTATAAATAAAGGGTTGAAGGAACAACTCGATAATTTCAAAATGGAATTACAGAATAAAAATAACCAAGAAGAACTTCTTAGTCGGGATGCCACCTGCAAACTGTTAGACATCGATTCAAGCACTTTGTGGAGATATACAACCCAAGGAAGGATAAACTCCTATGGTATTGCTGGAAGACGGTATTACAAAAGAAGTGAGATACTGGAATCATTAATAATTAATAAAAACAAATAAAATGGAAGAATCGAAAAAGGACAAAGACCGCAAATCGTTAGAAGAATTTAAAAAAAAATATAAAAGCGGACCTAACTTTAATTATTATAAACCTCAGGATGGGGACTGGTACGTATTGAAAAATAAAGATTCTTTCCATGAGCAAGCCCTGCATCTTAGAGAGAGAATCTTACTGCTATTGCACCTGGCAAACAGGAATGGCTTGGGTGGAAGAACTTTAGCAATTTATTATATGGATTCTGTAAAACCACCTTATTTACCACATCACGGTGATTTTGGTAGCTATGAAAGAGAACGAAACATTTTCAGAATTGATTTAGTACATCTATGCGAAACCTATTTGGAAAGGATTCAACCTCAACCTAATGAAGAAGAAGAAGAATAAAGATTAAGATTACCTGGGTGCACATAAGGAGAGCATGGACGGCTTTTTAAAGTAGTTGTACGCACCATAATAAATACAACTACAAGTAGTCCCTAATCACTTATTTATAAGTGAATGAGCAAATCATTACCATACTGGGTTTGACCCCGTAATGGTGAGGTAGATACTATATTAACCAATCCAATGAAACAATTGGTGGGTAATTCATGGTGTAATTTTAAGGCTCTGACAGAAGTAAGGGTAATTAAATCCACAGAAAACTCAATCATTAAAAAATATTATCACCCACCCTGGGTATGCTTGTACAACCTTCCCCAGGAAAGCATAGGTAGTGGTGGCAACGCTCCCATCAAAGTTCACTACAGCATTTTTAGATGACTCCAATACTTCAGCTTTATTGATTCCCAACTAAGCAAAAATACAGCACCTACAAATTGTTTTTAACGGTACCGTCTTCAATCCTGGATACACTGAGGACGTTTTCCTTCAAACAAAAAAACCCATCATTTCTTATAAGGTTGATTTGTACTATTTATGTTGAATAACTATAATTAATTAAACTCGTTCTTTCTCCAATTTTTCAATATCTGTATCATAAATAATATATTCTATACTGAGCATTTCAGTTATTAATCCCCTTGCTTATGTTTGTGCGGTTTTAGTGATGGCGTATTTCCAGGAGTTTGCTTATTGTCTCGTTGACGCCTGTCTGGTTTTCCCGTTGATGTGGCAATTTTTTTTGGTCCAGGTTTAATTCCCATAATATTTATTTTTAATTAATAATGTGTTTGTAAGCTACAAGTTCATTATTTTTTATCAATCATTTACTGAAGCATACAAAAATTCTTAACACTTTTGTTAACAGAACATTACGAACTACTTTAATTCAACATTATAATAACTCTACTTAAACTGTTACCGGAAAACAAATATGTCCGGTTTTCGGCAAATAAGGATGTACTAAAAATGGAAAATAAGGATGTATGATTTTGAGTCCAATTTAGGTTAATTTTCTTTAATAGCAAAAATGGTTTTCCTG
>Ga0307487_1002095_pt1 | contig 13211 bp, 8 predicted proteins | sample CBIW12metaG_FD_203665 | JGI IMG/M metagenome (GOLD analysis project Ga0307487, IMG submission 203665) | Sea-ice brine microbial communities from Beaufort Sea near Barrow, Alaska, United States - CBIW 1.2 | ecosystem: Environmental > Aquatic > Marine > Coastal | place: USA: Alaska | collected... | reverse complement strand
GTACTTAGACAAATCGTTCTTCTCACTTTGACTGAGGGAATACGGAACAGGAAACAAGAGTCAATAAATTGAAATAGGACTTTTTTCACGCAAAGGCCGCAAAGTAAAACGCAAAGATCGCAAAGAAATACTTTTGCACTCTTTGCGTTTTTTTCTTGGCGCACTTTGCGTAAAATCAGGAAGGCGGAAAATGAATAAAAGTCGGAAGACCGGAGACCGAAGAAAAAAATAAAACATTCGTGCATTCGTGGCTAAACTTTTTACTGCAGGTTTTTTTAAGCCACGAACCTGCCTGCCGGCAAAGGCAGGTGCACGAATAATCTCAACGTAATAGTCTTTCATCTCTTATCTATATTCTTTCCTCTGGTTTATAAATGCGAAAAGCAGCCCGAGGGCTGCTTTTCTTGTTAAAGTTAGTTCGAAAATTATTTATCGGAAATAATCTGTTTAAAGAATGATTCCCTGTCAGTTTTCACCTGTACGATGTAATCCTGGCTACCTCTTGCAAAATCAACACTTAAGGTAGTTACCTTGTCTTTGGAAGCATTTGTTTCTTTAGCGGTTTTCATCAATTGTCCTCTCATATCAAAGATTTGAATAGTTACATCTGATTTGTAATCAAAATTGTATTTAATATTCAATGTTTCTTTGAATGGTACAGGATACGCGCTGAACTGTTTGGTTAATTCGGGAATCGTTAATTTGGAATTTGGAATTTTTCCTTTGTCCAATTTCCCTACAGAATTTTTTTCCGCTTTACCCCTCCCTCTAAAGGGTGACGGAAAAAAATTCTAACTTCGATTTTCTACTGAAATTCTCAGAAAATCTCCTTCCTTTTTAGAAGTACGAAGTTAGAAGTTAAAAGTGTTTTGACAAATCGTTCATCTTCCTTTTTGGCTTGGGTAAACCGGGACAAACTCGTTAAAAAAGACTTTGGGACGTGGATAAAAAGGTCCCGATGCTTCGGGAGGGGAGGGGAAAAAAAAGTTAGAAGTACGAGGTTAGAAGTAAGAAAAAAGAGAATAGAAAATAGAGAAAAGAAGTACGAAGTTGGAGGTACGAGGTTAGAAGTTAATACATATCTGCAAAAGTTTCAATCTGCGTTAATCTGTGGAAAAAAGGGGATTTGGGGGTTTGAAAAAAGAGCCAAGAACCAATAAACAAGAATAAAAAAAGTGTTTGTGGTTTATGGTTTGTTGTTAAAAGTTACGTAAACTGAAATTTTTTTATACCTTTAAGTATAATACCCTTTGGTATAAAACAAGATGAAAAAATCGCCTTTTAAATATGGGACTACAGTAAGCAAGGAATCCTTCACTAACAGGAAATCTGAAACAGAGCGCTTATACAGTAATCTCACCAACGGAATTAACACCAGTATTATTTCCCCTCGACGTTGGGGAAAATCCAGCCTGGTGGAACAAGTGCTGCTAATGGTCAGTGAGCGGAATCCTGAAATTAGGATCGTAGCTATAGATTTGTTTTCCATAGGGGCGGAAGAGGAGTTTTATGAAGTATTTGCCAAAGAAGTCATTAAAGCTTCCTCTTCCAAATGGCAGGACTGGGTAGATTCAGGAAGGCTTTTCTTTAAACAGTTACTTCCAAAAATAAGTTTTGGAATTGACCCAATGACCGATTTTAGCCTTGAATTTGATTGGGAGGAAGTGAAAAAACATCCTGATGAAATTCTTGATTTACCTGAAATAATTGCAGAAAAAAGCGGAAAACGCTTCATAATTTGCCTTGATGAATTTCAAAATCTGGCCAATTACTCCGGTTTTGAAGATCTTGAGAAGAAGATGCGTGCCAGTTGGCAACGCCAGAAAAAGGTTACCTACTGCTTGTATGGCAGTAAACGGCATATGATGATGGAGATTTTTAACAATAGTTCCAAACCCTTTTACCGGTTTGGGGATTTAATGCTGTTACAGAAAATTACCCAGGAAAATTGGGTTTCCTTTATAAAAGCGGGTTTTAAAGCTACAGAAAAATTAATTGAAGATGAGGAAGCCGCTCTTATTCCCAAACTTATGAAATGCCATTCCTGGTATGTGCAACAATTGGCACATTACACCTGGCAAAAAACAACTGATAAAGCCACCCAAGAGGTGCTGAATGAGGCTTTGAAAGAACTCATTTATACCAACACCCCGCTTTATCAAAAAGAAGTGGAATCCATCAGCAATACCCAACTGAATTTAATAAAAGCGATTGTAGCGGGTAAAAAAAAATTCACGAGCACCAAGGTTATGCGGGATTACAAGCTGGGAACGCCGAACAATGTGACAAAAAATAAGGCGGCATTAATAGATGCCGATATCATCCATGAATTTGAAGGTATCTTTGAATTGCTCGATCCGGCATTTGAACTTTGGTTTCTAAAACAGTATATGGATAAGGATTTCAGGGTTTGAAGTTGGAAGTACGAAGTTGTTTGTTGTTTGTGGTTTGTGGTTTGTGGTTAAAAAAAAAGAAAGTACTTAGACAAAGTTAGAAGTAAGAAAAAAGAGAATAGAAAATAGAGAAAAGACTTTTGAAGTACGAGGTAAAGTACGAAGTTAGAAGTGTTTTGACAAATCGTTCATCTTCCTTTTAGTGATTCGATAACATATTACTCATCTATTTTTTCACCTTTTGCTCCCCTTCGGGGGCTGGGGGGGCTAATTCTTTCATCTCCCTTTAGGGAAAAGAGAACAAAATATAATTGATAATTGACAATCGACAATTGATAATCGATTTTTAGTATCTTGCTTCAATTAAAATTAAAATGTAACCTCATCCATTATATGTTCAATCAGAGTAGGGTCGTAATAGAGGATGTAAGTCCGCAAATAAACGGGGGCTTATTCCCTGTGAAACGGGTTATAGGCGAAATTGTCAATATTAAAGCCACTGTACTTTGCGATGGACACGATGTGGTCCAGGCCGGGGTTTTGTTTAAGCATAAAAGTCAAAAAAAGTGGACCGAGGTTAGGTTGGTTCCAGGGAATAACGATGAATGGACAGGGTTTTTTAATGTTTTGAAGCAAGGAGAAACCGAGTTTTATATTGAAGGTTGGGTAGATTACGCGCTTAACTGGCAAGCTGGGATCATCAAAAAAATAAAAGACGGACAGCATGTAAAATCTGAACTCTTGGAAGGAGCAGAATATATATCCACAATCCTGAAAACTTCAGATAAAAAAGATTCCGAAGTTCTTAAATCGGCACTTTCAATTTTAAAAGATCCTTCTGCTTATGATAAAGCAATTGAGATCTGCCAAAGTGAAGCCCTGACAAGACTTCTTTTTAAATATCCGGAGAAATTTCTTTCAAATAAATCTCAGGTTTATAAAATTTATGTCGACAGGAAAAAAGCCCTTTTCAGCACCTGGTACGAGTTTTTCCCGAGATCGGCTTCAAAAACCGAAGGAAAACATGGCACTTTCAAGGATTGTGAATTACTGTTACCACGAATTGCCGAGATGGGTTTTGACACACTTTATTTTCCGCCAATACATCCAATAGGGGAAGTCAACAGGAAAGGAAAAAACAATGCGACCCAGGCAGATTTTGAAGATGTGGGTTCTCCCTGGGGAATTGGCTCCAAAAACGGGGGGCATAAAGCAGTTCATCCCGAGCTTGGAACCCTGGCCGATTTTAAATCCCTGGTAAAAAAAGCAGCTGACCTGGAAATTGAGATCGCGATGGATTTTGCCCTGCAGGCAGCGCCGGACCATCCTTATGTAAAAGAATTTCCGCAATGGTTTAAATGGCGGCCGGATGGGAGCATTCAATATGCTGAAAATCCCCCCAAGAAATACCAGGATATTCTCCCAATTTATTTTGAAACTCCCGACTGGAAAAATCTCTGGAAAGAGTTGTTGGAAATCGCCTTATTCTGGATTGAAGAAGCCGGGATCCGCGTTTTTAGGGTCGACAATCCGCACACCAAACCCTTTTATTTTTGGGGTTGGCTTATTGCCGAAGTAAAAAAGAAACATCCCGATGTGCTTTTTCTGGCAGAAGCTTTTACAAGGCCTAAAATAGTGCAACAACTGGCAAAACAAGGTTTCTCCCAGTCTTATACGTATTTCACCTGGAGAAATACCAAACAGGAGTTGATGGAATATGTAACTGAACTCACTCAAACCGATCAAAAAGAATATTTCAGGCCGAATTTCTGGCCCAACACGCCCGATATCAACCCATATATTTTACAGGGAGCAAATGAGTCTATGCATTTACAAAAATATTTCCTGGCGGCAACTTTAAGTTCCAATACCGGGATCTACGGACCTGTTTTTGAACAGATGGTTTCAGAAGCCGTGCCGGGAAAGGAAGATTATCAGGATTCCGAAAAATACCAGATCAGCCATTGGGATTGGGAAAAAGACAATAAACTGATCAGGATCATCACCAAAATAAACAGCGCGCGAAAACAGAATGCTTCCCTTCAGCAAACAAATAACATCCGGTTTTGCGAAATAAATAATGACAAGCTCCTCGCCTATTACAAATTTGATGCGCATAGGAACAATGAAACTTTAATGGTGGTTAATTTAGATCCCTATTATATGATGCAGGGAATGGTGAAAATTCCATTGAAGGAACTGGGATTTGTGGAAGGGCAGCAGTTTACAGTGGAAGATCTCATTACCGGCAATAGTTATATTTGGGACAAGGAATGGTGTTTTGTGGAACTGCATCCCGGTTTGCCCTTCCATTTATTCAGGATCGACAAAAAAGGTAATTCTTAGGGCAACTTTGAGTCTTAGAGCCTTAGTGGAAAAATCCGTCCAGGTTATTATTGCCACCAGGACACTAAAAGCACAAAGGATCACAAAGATTTTTTTAGAAGAATGTAAAAAGTAAAAAAGGAATTTCTTAGTGCAACTTTGAGTCTTGGAGCCTTAGTGGCAGAATCTGTACGGGATTATTATTGCCACCAAAACACTAAAAGCACAAAGGATCACAAAGATTTTTTTGTAACTTTAAGGGAGACCTTTTTAGAAAATGTGAAAAGTATAAAAGGTATTTCTTAGTGCAACTTTGAGTCCTGTAGCCTTAGTGGCAAAATCTGTTCGGGGTGTTATTGCCACCAAGACACAATAGGCACAAAGGATCACAAAGTTTTTTTGTAATTTTAAGGGAGACCTTTTTAGAAAATGTGAAAAGTATAAAAGGTATTTCTTAGTGCAACTTTATGTCTTATAGCCTTAGTGGCAAAATCTGCCCAGGTTATTATGGCCAGCAGGACAATAAAAGTACAAAGGATTCAAGGATTTTTTTAAAATGGGGCTGTACAATTTTCACAAAAAACAGGACCAAAAAATAAAGCTTATGCCAGAAAAAGTGTTACCCAAGGTATTTAAATCAAATTTCAATTTTAAAAATGATTGGAAATTTGCTTTTGAAGACGAAGAGTTTGTTAAAACCTTGAGTACGGAGATCCTTGAGAACTACATCCTCAAAAAGCGCTGGTATGCGGGAAAATCAAGTCATTTAAAATATATTGAGGTTATTGATCATTTTAAACTGGCTTCCAAAAAGAATAATTATTACGGGGTTTTGATCGAAGTGAATTTCAGCGAGGCCTTTTTTCAGAATTATTTTATTCCGCTGGCCTTTATGAATGAGGAAGAGTTGGACACAAATACCCTGATTGCACCCGCCACCTTTAATGATTTCCCCGGTTATTTGGTAGATGCCATTCACATTGAAGATTTCAGGACCCTGATCTTCAATAATATCATGGAAGTTTCATCAGATTTGGCAAATTCAAAGACCATGTTTCATAGATCTGATGTGCTTCAGAATGTAAAATATGAATCTTCCCGGTTTTTGGAAGCCGAACAAAGCAATACTTCCATAGTTTATAATGAAAAATATGTGCTGAAATTTTTCAGAAGAATTTACACCAGCACCAATCCGGATTATGAGATCAACCGTTTTTTATCTGAAAAAGCACTTTTTGAAAACATCCCTGCATATATAGGAAGTATAAATTTGCATCACGAAAAAGGCGACACCATAACTTTAGGTTTAATGCAGAAAATGGTACCAAATGAGGGAGATGCCTGGAACTGGATGCTGAAAGAGCTAGATGCCGTTTTTTTGAATCTGGAACGCAAAAAAATAAAGATCGACAAACTGCCGGATACTCCACTTTACAACCGGCATACCATAAATTCCATCCCTCCGCATATTATAGACTTTGCGGGACTCAATTTGTTTTTGAGAATTTCAACCCTCGCTTTAAGAACTGCAGAAATGCATATCGCCCTGGGAAGTGATATTCAGGATACCGCCTTTACCCCTACAAAATACAACGGGGATTATGCGGTTTGGTTAAAAAACCGATTGATCTATCAATTTCAAAACCGGCTCAATACCATTGAGAACAACCTTCATAAATTAGATGGCGAAACCCTCAATTTAGCCAAGGAATTTTTGGACAAGAAAAAAGAGATCAGGAAATGTTTTCTGGATTTTAACTGGACCAAATTAAAAAGCGAGCGCATCAGGATCCACGGAGACTATCATTTGGGACAGGTTTTGGTGCATGGGGACGATTTCTTTTTACTCGATTTTGAAGGCGAACCGGAAAGCACCATTCAGGACCGGAAAGTAAAACAACCTCCGCTTAAAGATCTGGCAGGAATGTTTCGCTCATTTCATTATGCTATTTATTCCACTATTTTCAACAATGAAAAATCCTATCCGTTTTCCCAGGAAGAATTGTTTAAAGCCGGGGAAATTCTGTATAAATATATGATTGGGGTTTTTCTTGAAACTTACATTACAAAGGTTCAGAATGAAAATTTAAATATCGGGTACAGGCACGAGATCGAATTTTTACTGGATTACTGCTTGCTGGAAAAAGCGGTTTATGAACTTGGATATGAACTAAATTCCAGGCCGAGATGGGCCATTATTCCGCTTAGGGGAATAATAAGTATCCTGAAAAATAAATAATTTAGATTTATGTTTTTTGAGATGTAACATTTCAAAAAACATAAATTAATGTTGATTTTTTTTAACCGCAAAGAACGCAAAGGGAAAATCCGCAAAGGGCGCAAAGAAAAAAAATGAATCACAATATAATTATCATTTTAAATATTGTTGTAAATTTTCAATTATAACCGAAAGTAAAAGTTTAAAAAATTTTGCGCCCTTTGCGGTTAAATCAGGGTCTCAATACAGTAACCATATTTACAATATAAGCATGAAATACGAGGTACAACTATTTTCTTTATTTTCAGATTTTGACATTTCCCTCTTTAAGGCTGGAAAACACTATAAGTTATATGAAAAACTGGGCTCACATTTAATTGAGGTCAACGGCACAAAAGGAACATATTTCGCCGTTTGGGCACCATCAGCCAGAATGGTTTCAGTGATCGGGGATTTTAACTACTGGACTGAAGGAGAACATGCGCTATCTGTACGTTGGGATGGCAGTGGCATCTGGGAAGGTTTTATTCCCGGGGTTGAAAAAGGCGCAAAATACAAATACCAGATTCTCTCTGACAATAACGACATAAAAACTGAAAAAGCAGATCCCTATGCCAAACGCTGTGAGCATCCTCCCCAAACAGCATCAATTGTATGGGAATTGGATTATGAATGGAAAGATGCCAACTGGTTAAAGGAAAGGATCGAAAAAAATCAACTGGACAAACCTATTTCAATTTATGAAGTTCATTTAAGCTCATGGCGAAGAAAAGCTGGGGAAAACAGGTGGTTGACCTATGAGGAACTTTCGCATGAATTGGTTTCCTATGTGAAGGAAATGGGCTTTACCCACGTAGAACTTATGCCCGTGATGGAATATCCCTATGATCCATCCTGGGGCTATCAAATTACCGGATATTTCGCACCTACTTCGCGTTTTGGGGAACCCGGAGACTTCATGAAATTAATAGAGGCCTTTCACCGTGAGGGAATCGCCGTGATCCTGGATTGGGTGCCTTCGCATTTTCCGGACGATAAGCACGGATTAGGCTTATTTGACGGATCTCACCTTTATGAACATCCCGATAAAAGAAAAGGATATCATCCCGACTGGAAGAGTTTGATCTTTAATTATGGCCGGAATGAGGTGAGATCATTTTTGATCAGCAATGCGATATTCTGGCTGGATCGCTATCATATTGATGCGTTGCGGGTAGATGCCGTTGCGTCCATGCTTTACCTGGACTATTCCAGGGAAGACGGGGAATGGGAACCCAATGAATTTGGAGGTCGGGAAAACCTGGATGCGGTAAGTTTTGTAAAAGATTTGAATGCCGAAATCTACAAGAAATTTGAGGGAGTCCAAACCATTGCTGAAGAATCGACTTCATTTCCTATGGTATCAAAACCAATTTATATGGGCGGCCTTGGATTTGGAATGAAATGGATGATGGGTTGGATGCACGACACACTGGAATATTTCAAAAAAGATTCCATTTACAGAAAGCATCATCAAAACGACATCACCTTTAGTATGACCTATGCCTTTACTGAAAATTTCCTGTTGCCCTTAAGTCATGATGAGGTGGTGTACGGTAAGCATTCTATATTAAGAAAAATGCCGGGCGACGAATGGCAAAGCTTTGCAAATTTGAGGTTATTATATGGCTATATGTTCACGCATCCCGGCAGTAAATTGCTTTTTATGGGCGGGGAATTCGGGCAATCTACAGAATGGAATTTTGACGAGAGCCTTGACTGGCATTTGCTTGAATATGAATATCACAAAGGAATCCAATCGGTTATTAAAGACCTTAATAATTTATACAAAACCCAACCTGCCTTGCACGAGAAACAGTTCAATGCCGAAGGTTTTGAGTGGATTGCTTATGATGACAGCCAAAACTCGATAATTAGTTATATCCGAAAGGGAATTGACCCTAAAGATGAACTTATCGTGGTTTGTAACTTTACACCTATTCCGCAAGATAATTACAAGATTGGCATGCCGCGCAAAGGAAAGCTGGTGGAATTATTTAATTCAGATAATGAGAAATACTCGGGTTCCGGGGTTGGCAATGCCAAATCAATCCCAATAAAAGCTGAACCTTCGCATCATCGTAAGTTTTCTGCCAGCCTTGTTCTTCCCCCATTAAGTGTGGTTGTTTTTAAAATTTTATAAACAAATTTTCTATATCTCCGTTTTAAAGCTTTTTTTGTGCCGCTTTTAAAAATCAATTTTATGAATAATTTAGTAAATTTCTTTTGTATTTCCGACGCTATTTAAAAAGTGTAACCCTCGAAAATAGCCACCAACCTGCCTTTGCCGGCAGGCAGGTGCACGAATAATGGATTGTTGGAGAACACTGGGTTAGTGGCAAAAAATCTGTGAATGTCTATTCCATTTTGAATTTCTCGGGAAAGTTTGATAATTTTGTACCTTAAACATTGTTGAACAGCAGCTTCAACTTAAATAGAAAATGCACAACTTGAATTAATTACACAATCAATTTTTATGATCACTAACACCGAATTAGAATACAAAGGAAATTTATTTCCAGCAGAGATAATTTCTTTTAAATTAAGTGGAGATACAATTTCCTTTGTTACAAAAAATGGAGTGAAATTGAAGATTACTGTACTCAGGGACAGCATATTTCGCTTTCGCTATGCCACTTCAGGGGTTTTTGAAAATGACTTTTCCTACGCAATCGATGAAAATCCTTCCTTTGGATTTAATAAACTGGAAATTGTAGAGGATTCTGAATTTATCACCATTATCACCAAAAAATTAATATGCAAAGTCGCCCGAATCGATTTAAGAATTGGGATATATGATTTAAACCACCGTGAAATTCTTGAAGATGAACTGGGTTTTCACTGGGAAGAAAGTTTTGAATTTGGAGGAAATTTAGTTAAAATGAGCAAAGCTTCCATCGAGAACGAAAACTTCTATGGACTTGGGGATACACCTACCAATTTTAATTTAAAGGGCAAGAAAATCAGTTTATGGAATACCGATCAATACGCTTTTGGAAAGGATCAAAATGAATTGTATAAAGCGGTGCCGTTTTATGTGGCATTGCATCACAATCTCGCCTATGGGATTTTCTTTGACAATACCTTTAAAACCCATTTCGATTTTTGTAAAGAAAGAAGAAATATCAGCAATTTTTGGGCAGAAGGTGGGGAAATGAACTATTATTTCATCTATGGCCCTGAAATTTCTGATGTTGTAACCTCTTATACCGATTTAACAGGGAAACCTGAACTTCCCCCAATGTGGGCCCTTGGATATCATCAAAGTAAATGGAGTTATTACCCTGAAAGCAAGGTTAAGGAGATCACCTCCAAATTCCGGGAATTGAAATTTCCCTGTGATGTCATCTATCTCGATATAGATTATATGGAGGGTTTCAGATGCTTTACATGGAACAAGAATTTTTTCCCTGATCCCAAAAGAATGGTTCAGGAACTGGAAAATAATGGCTTTAAAACTATAGCCATTATTGATCCGGGTATCAAAATAGATCCGGAATATTCGGTGTTTAAAGAAGCCCTGGAAAAGGATTTCTTTTGCAAAAGGGCTGATGGCCCATATATGCGGGGAAAAGTCTGGCCGGGGGAATGTTATTTCCCCGATTTCACCAATCCCAAGGTAAGGGAATGGTGGGCCAATTTATATCAGGAACTTATCGCTGAAATTGGCGTCAAGGGAATCTGGAATGATATGAATGAACCTGCTGTCATGGAAGTGCCGGGTAAAACTTTTCCTAAAGATGTTCGCCATGATTATGACGGAAATCCTTGCAGCCACCGCAAAGCCCATAATGTTTACGGAATGCAAATGGCCAAAGCCACCTATGAAGGAGTCAAGAAATTTATTTATCCCAAAAGGCCTTTTGTCATTACCCGTGCAAATTATGCCGGCGGACAGCGATATACTTCCACCTGGACAGGCGATAATGTAGCAAGTTGGGAACATCTGTATTTGGCAAATATGCAGGTGCAGCGTTTGTGTATAAGTGGGATGAGTTTTTCGGGAACAGATATTGGAGGTTTTGCGGAACAACCTTCAGGGGAATTATACACCAGATGGATACAGTTGGGGGTTTTCCATCCGTTTTGCCGAACGCACTCCTCAGGCGAACACGGAGAACAGGAACCCTGGTGTTTCGGGGAAGAAGTACTGGAAATCACCAAAAAGTTCGTAGAATTGAGATATCAATTAATCCCCTATTTATACACCGCATTTCATCAGTATGTAGAAGAAGGAATTCCCATTATAAAATCCCTGGTGTATGCAGACCAGGAAGATGTGCACACCCATTATCGCTCAGACGAATTCATTTTCGGAAATCAGATCCTGGTCTGTCCAATTCAGGAACCAAATGCCCAGGGAAGAAGAATGTATATTCCCCGTGGAAAATGGTTTAATTTCTGGAATGATTCAGTTATTGAAGGCGGAAAAGAAATATGGGTAGATGCTCCATTGGACAAAATGCCATTATTTATTAAAGAAGGTGCCATTATCCCTAAATATCCCGTCCAGCAATACGTTGATGAAATAGAAATAAAAGAACTTATCCTGGAGGTGTATTACAAACACGGAAAAGAAAATTCCGTACTATACGAAGATGCTCACGACGGATATGATTACAAAAAAGGTAGGTACAGTTTGCGAAGTTTTAAACTGCATGGAAAATATGAGGAAATCAGTATTCAGCAGCATAAAGACGGAAAATATTCCGCTTCCTATGAGACTATGAAGTTGCGTTTTCACGGATTGCCATTTACAATTAATAAAGTATTGGTAGATAATGAAGAAGTAAGCCTGGAATCCTTGCAATTTAATTCAGAAGAAAACAGGATTACCGTCAATAAAGCGTTTACCACATTGCAATTGATGGGATAATCCGTATAAACAATTTAAATTTTTATAATCAATTGCCCATGATTTAATTGTGGGCAATTTATTTATACGGTATTCAAAATAATTCTAATCATCATTATTTCCTGTTAACTATTTATTCCGGAAATAGTAAATCTCATGGATTTTCCCATAGCCCACGATTTTAATCGCGGGTTTAATTACGAATCCTATATCGCAATGGTTTCAATCATTTACAATAAATCCTGCTCTCTATTTAAACCGTTGAAACGGTTCGTGGAACTTTTTGAATTCCGTAACCCACGATTAAAATCGTGGGCTATGATATTGGTTTCTCTACTGAATTGGCTTCAATTATATCCATTAACTAAAATGGTAATTTACCCAAAATCATTGGTTTATTCGATCCTGAATTTAAACCGTTGAAACGGTTCGTGGACCTCATAAACTCCCTTTTAACCCACGATTGAAATCGTGGGCTATGACAATAAATTCTAATTGTAAATGGTTTTAACCGATAGATTGTTTAGTGTTAGTCTTTATCAAAATCAACAAACGAAATTAATCCGAATTTTTACCCTTATCCAATCCATACATTTTTATGAATTGGTCAAATTCCTCCTGAAAACTTTTTTTCTGGTGGTGTTTTTTTTGATTTTTGATATAGGTAAATGCTTTAGGCAATACAGATTCACTCACAGAAAAAGCCCCATAACCAACTTGCCAGGCAAATTTATCTGTTGTTAAATCTTTCTGATTAATTAGATGGGATGAACTGCCTTTTATCTGTTTTATGACTTCCGCGATAGATTTTTGAGAATTTAACAGAAAAAGACAATGAATATGATCCGGCATCCCATTAATTATCCGAACCGGGCATCCAATTTTTATAAATTCTTGCCTTAATATATCGAATACTTGATTTTCAATTGCTGAAGAAATAAATGGATGATGATCTTTAGTTGACCAAATGGAATGAATCCAAATTTTACAAAGGGAATGTGGCATATTAAAACGGGAGATTTAAAACTGTTTGTTGTTCAAGTGGTTCTTTTTATCCTTCGATATAAATTATTAACTATAATAATAAGTTTCATCTTAAATTGTCTTTGATCCCATTATTTAAAACAAACTTAGTTTTAAAATTACATCAATTTGTTGATACTTCCGCCTAATCAATTAAATATGTGTAATTTATAATCTTTTTATTTCCAATAACCCACGATTTTAATCATGGGTTAAATTATGGAATCCACACTGGAATGGTTTCAACCTTTTTCAATAACCAACAAGGTAATTTAATCAAAAATCATTGGCTTATTCTGTTCCGAATTTAAACCGTTGAAACGGTTCGTGGGCCTTGTTGAATTTCCGTAACCCACGA
>Ga0307487_1002094_pt1 | contig 13215 bp, 12 predicted proteins | sample CBIW12metaG_FD_203665 | JGI IMG/M metagenome (GOLD analysis project Ga0307487, IMG submission 203665) | Sea-ice brine microbial communities from Beaufort Sea near Barrow, Alaska, United States - CBIW 1.2 | ecosystem: Environmental > Aquatic > Marine > Coastal | place: USA: Alaska | collected... | reverse complement strand
GGCGATGTGCTTGGCGGCATCCTCGGTTCCCTCGTCGCGACGCACAGCGAAAGGGTGCTCGCCGACCCCAGCTTGCTCGTGGGGCTCGCAGCCACGGCATCCTATGTTCATGGCATGGCCGCTCATCGAGCAAGCGCGGGGGGACCGCTCACTATTCTTGACCTGTGCGCTCACGTGCCCGAGGTAATCGTTGGGCTTATCAGCGGCGATGCCACAATCGCTGACCCGGCGTGACAACCACACGAACGGTCAGCGCGCTGGCGCTCTGGCTGACGTTTGTTGCCGTGCACCTGGTTCTTGGCCTACTGAATCTCTGGGCACCCGGCTTGCCGTTGGGCGATGTCACTATCGTGTATGCGCGCTGGGCTGAGCAGGCCTATGTCTCAGGCGTGGTCGTCGGTGTTGATATGCCCTGGGTGTATCCGCTGTTGGCACTGGTGCCGATATTGGCATCAGTGACGTTCGGTCTCGAACACATCGCGGCGGCGTGGCTGTCGATCGTGATGGTTGTGAACGTTCTTGCCTTGGGCTTCCTCACCCGGTGGGGGCAGTCGCGCTCGGGAGTGATCGCCGGATGGTGGTGGGCAGCGTTTCTGCTCGCGCTCGGCCCCATCGCGTTGGCCCGCATTGACGCGATCACCATCGCGCTTGCGATCATTGGTGTGAGGCTGTTGCAGACATACCCGCAGACGGCCGGAATTGTGTTGGCCTGTGCTGCGTGGGTCAAAGTGTGGCCAGCGGCCCTCGTACTTGCTGCATTTATTGCGGTGCGCGATCGCGGGAAGATTGCAATCGCTGCTGCGGTAACGAGCGCGACGGTTGTAGTGTTTGCGCTGCTTGCGGGGGCTGAATGGAATGTTTTCAGCTTCATCACCCAGCAGACAGAGCGCGGCATCCAAATCGAGTCGCCGGTTGCGGGAATCTGGCTCTGGCAGATCGTTGCCGGCATTCCCGACACCTTCATTTACTACGACAACACCATCATGACCTTTCAGATCGCGGGCGCAGGGGTTGACGTGGCGGCTGCGGTCATCACGCCGCTGCTTGCACTCATAGTTGTCGTGATTGCGCTTCTCGGTGTGCGTGCGGTTCGGGCCGGAGTTGCGGCTTCGAGCGTTCTGCCGTTGCTCAGCCTCGCGCTAGTTTCTGCTCTCATCGTCGTCAATAAGGTGGGTTCGCCCCAGTTCATCTCTTGGCTTGCGGTCCCGGTCGTGCTTGGGCTGCTGAGCCACAGCGCGCGGGGAGCTTCGAGCTTCCGCGTTCCGGCGGTGCTCACGCTCGTGAGCGCGGCGCTCACGCACGCCGTCTATCCGTACCTGTATCCCCTGCTTTTGGCTTCGAATCCCGCAATGATCACGCTGGTGAGCATCAGGAACCTCGTACTCATCGTTTTGTTAGGGTGGGCGATCGTGGGGCTCGTCAGGCTTGCGCCGCGCGTTTATGGGGGTGGGCCCCAATCCGCACGCAGCGCAGCAGGACCTTCGTCATTTCTGGTTAGCTCAACAACAAAGGAGTCAGCATGATCGTCGCATTCTCAGTAGCACCCAGCGGTGGCCCCGACGGCACAGACTCAGTTCACAACGCCGTGGCTGCGGCAGTGAAGGTGGTCCGCGATTCAGGGTTGCCCAACCAGACCGACTCGATGTTCACCACAATCGAGGGGGACTGGGATGACGTCTTCGCCGTCGTGAAAGCAGCGACTGAAGCGGTTGGTGTGTTCGGTTCGCGCGTTTCGCTAGTGCTCAAGGCCGACGTTCGCCCCGGTCACACTGGTGAGATGTCAGGCAAAGTTGAGCGCCTCGAACAGGCTATTGCGCGCTCCGAAAGTTAGCGCCTACAGGTGGTGCATGGTGTCGGTCTCGACGAGGATGCCATCTTCGAGAGCACGCTTGCGCAGTGCAACCTTGGTTCCCACATCAAAGCCGGCAACGCGGTACTTTTCTCGAATTCGCTTGAGGTAACTTTTCGCCGTCTCTTCAGAGATGCTGAGTTGGTACGCGACCGACTTGACGGGTTCACCGCCACCGTAGAGCGCCATTACCCGGCGTTCCTGCGCGCTGAGCTTGGGAGCTCCGCCAATTTCTTCAGTGTTGAGGGCGAGGTCTAGTTCAGCCGAAACAAACGATTCACCCTGGGATGCTGCGCGAATTGCTTTGACGATCATGTCGGCGTTTTCGCTCTTGACGAGGTAGCCGAGCGCACCAGCCGCGAGTGCTTCGCGAACCAAGTTGGGCTCGGAGTATGTACTCATAAGCACAACGCGCACATTCATAGACTTGAGCGTATTGATCTTGAGGGACACCGGGATGTTGTCTTTGAGGTCGAGATCGAGGAGAACGACGTCAACCGGAAACTCGGGATGGATCGTGAGCTCGGGCCAGGTGGGCACGGCGACTACCATATCGATGTCGGCGGCGGCCTTTCGAATCCACACGGTGAGAGCGCCGAGCAGCATTCTGTGATCGTCAACGATCGCGAGCCGGATGCGCTTTGTTGGTTCAGTCACAATGAATTCCTCTAGTCGATCGTCATATCTGACGAATTTATTGGTCGGCGGGGTTGTCGACGAGGCATTCAATGTCGAGCCTCACACTGGAATCTTCTGTGGAGTCGGTGTAACTTCCGACCTTTGCGATGGCTTGCCACGTGGATGCGTCGATCCGGTTTCGGATAACCCCGGTCGATGTCACGCTAATTCCGATTGCCACTTTGTCTTCGAAGCCGGGAGCAACAGCGGTTGTCGATGGCGCAATCATGATGTGTACGGAGTTCTTCACGCCACGTTTCGCAGTGTCTACAACGAACAGCCACGCGGTCGACAAGAGTCCGTCACGTTGCACGGGGTCGAGCAGCCCCGCAAGGCTGCCCTTGTCTGTCAGCGTTACGGACTTGCCGAGCAGGTCTGATTCGGTAATCGCGTGGTACAGCCACGTCGCGCGGCGCCCCTCGATCAGGTGCAGGCGCAGTTCGGTTGCCAGCGATGCCGCAGTTGATGCGATTTTGGGGGAGAGCGGAAGCTTAGTCGACCCGTTTGCTAGGGAGTCGAGCAACTTTTCTGCAGCCAAGTCAAGGCGAGCAAGCTCACCGGATGCCATCATCCCGACCGCAAAGCGTGGCGCGGTGAGTGTGCTCTGCGCGAGAACGCGGTCGAGTTCTCCCTGCACAAGGCGACGAAAGTTGCTGATGAGTACGAGCCCGATCACTGTCGGGAGTACGGCAAATGAGAGTGCTGTAATTTGCGGTGCGAAATTGGCCGGGGTGAGGGGCACGTTGACAGCGATTACGACAGCGAGTGCCGCGCCGATTACCGACACCGCGACGATGATGTCGGTACTGGGGCGAACCGTGAGGACGAGAAGTAACGTCATGCCCGCTGCGATTGCCGAGGTGGCGTATTCGCCAATATTGTCCAGCGACCAGATGGCATAAACGTCGAGAGCCACAACCGAAGCGAGCCCGGTAAGGAAAAGTGCGAACATCCAGTGGGGCAGTTGGCTGCTCATGAGCTGGATCGCTGTGATGGTTCCGGCAATCACGACGACAAGGAGTAGCCAGGCTGCGGCTGCCGGAATGGGGTTCGGATACAGATCCCACTGGGTAACGAGCCACACGAGCCCGTAAATGGCGCGGAGACTAACGAGGACGGCAGCGCCGACACCCACGTAACCGGTTCCGAGACTTCTCAATCGCGGGGTGTCATCGCCAGTGAGTCGTCTGCCGGTTGCGCTTTTAGCGTGGCGTGGCCTGCCGCCGACTATGACGCCGAGAGTGTTTTCTTCTGGGGGCGCGTAGGTCATCGTGGAACCTCCAAGACAACAGTCGTGCCCGAGCCGGGGGTGGAAAACAGTCGAGCCTGTCCGCCAACCTCTTTGAGCCGTGCGACCACCGATTCCTTGAATCCGAGACTGGCCGAATCTACGTCGTCGAGTACAAAGCCGACACCAGAGTCTGTGATCATTGCGCGCACCGTCGTGTCGTCTTCGGTGATGGTGACATGAGCGTCAGTGACCCCCGAATGGCGACGAACATTTTCTAGGCACTCAGCGAGAGCCAACAGGAACGCATCGAGCACATCGCTGGGTAGCAACACTTGGCCAGTGCCATGCCATCTTACCTCGAGTCCCATGCGGCCAAAGCGCTGCTTAACGGACTCGAGGGTCGTACCGAGCACTGTCTCGCTCACGGGTGTGCTGAGACTGTAGTCTCCGGATGCTTGCGGGGTGGGAGTGGCACCGAGACGCAGCTGACGCAGTAGTCGCGCATCGTCGCCGGCCTGCTGGCGCATGGCATCCGCAGAAACTCCCACACCGGAGTGCGCAAGCAGTGTGAGGGTTGCCAATACGGTGTCGTGCAGAAGGCGGGCACCTTGGCGGCGTTGTGCTTCGATTTCGCTTGCTTGCCGTTCAGCGCGGTGGGCGCGACCGATGCTGGCAATGCGGCGAACTGCTTGGGGCACGCCAGAACTGATCCAGAATCCGATCAGCGCAGTGAGGATCCACCCAACGGTCAGAAGCCCGAGTGTGGGGATCGCCTTCTGAAAGGGCTCCAGGGCGACAACTGTGATGCCTGCCACACCGATGAAACTTGCGAGGAGCACAAGCCGACGCGTGAGTGTAGTGGTCAGCACAATCGCGAGACATGCCAGCGATGCCGATGCCAGTTGAGCTGCGGCGGAGAGACCAGCTTGGCTTGGACCGCCAGGAGTCCCTGCGATCAGCAAGATTGCAACGATGCCCGCCACAAAAGCAGGCACAACCCAGCCGAGTGAACGGCTTCTGCCCACCTGAAACTGCATGACCGCAATGATCAGATAGAGCGGGAAGCACAGGAGCAGCGTCATCGTGTGGACGGCACCAGGAAGACTCAAGCAAATGACCGAAACGGTCAGAAAACTCATGCTCGCTACGCGCGCAGTGCGCTGAAGTACGCGATCCCGTTCTTTCGCAATGAGGTCCATGTGCGGCAATGTTTGCACGTTTCACCCCTCAGTCGGGGGTGACGCACCGCCGGTTGCCATGAGCAGACTCCACTTTACGACCAACACGCGCTGCATGCAACGATTCCCTGCAGTCCTAGAGGGTGAGTAGTCGTTTGAGCTGTGTGCTCACCAGCTCCGCTTCGATCAGGAACCCGTCGTGCCCAAAAGGAGAGTGGATGACGTGCGGCAGCGCGCCATCCATGTTGCCTGGGAGGTGCTCGGCAATGATCTCTTGGCCCGAAACCGGAAACAACCGGTCGCTGTCGATTCCGAGCACGAGTGCCGGCATTGTTGCCAGGGCAAGAGCGTGCTGAAGCGTTCCGCGACCGCGGGCAACATCGTGCGAGCTCATTGCTTCGGCAAGGGTGATGTAACTATTGGCGTCGAAGCGCCGCGCAAACTTGTTGCCGTGAAAATCGAGGTAGCTCTCCACCGCATAGCGACCGCTGTGACCCCACGGGCTCACGTCGCTCTGCCAGGTCCGCTCAAAACGTTCATTAAGCTCATCAGGGGAACGATAGTTGAGGAGTGCGAGTCGTCGCGCCAGAGCGAGGCCACGGTGTGGGCCATCGCCGTCAGCAGCGTCGTAATATGCGCCATCCGCGAATGCGGGATCAGTGCGAATCGACTCCACTTGCACAGAGTTGTGTGCAATCTGATCTGCCGTCGACACCGGTGGCGCGGCAAGGATTGCAACCTTTTCGACTCGATGGGGTTGCCCGACAGCCCATTCAAGCGCATGCATACCACCCATCGAACCGCCGATGACAGCAGCCCAACGGTCAATGCCGAGCGCATCGCTCAGTGCGGCCTGAGCGGCGACCTGGTCGCGAATGGTGACGAAGGGAAAGCGGGCGCCAAACTCGGCGCCGTCCGGGGCGTGAGACGCCGGACCGGTGCTGCCCTGACAGCCACCCAAGATGTTGGGGGCCACGACGAACCAACGATTGGTGTCGATTGCCTTGCCCTGACCAACCAGGTCATTCCACCATCCGGCGGTTGAATGTCCGCCGCCAGGGTTTCCGGCAATATGGCTGTCGCCGGTGAGGGCGTGCGCTACGAGGATGGCGTTCGACGCGTCGTCGTTGAGTGTGCCGTGCGTCTCATAGGCGATGCGAGCAGAAGCAAGCTTTCCGCTGAACTCCAGCGACAGATCAGTAATGGTGGTGAAGTGGCGTTGACCGACCGGATCGCCCTCGCGCCACGCGCCCGTTGCCGGGGGCTTGCCGAGGAGGGAACGCACGTTTGCGTCGGTGATGAATGCCGAAGGAACAGTGTCTTCGGGTGTTTGCCAGTCCATGTCTCTCAATTATCGCCAACAATGGCGTGCGGTACGAAACTATTACGCCACTGTCACCGGTCTTAAGCGCGAGCGCGAACCTCAGCGGTCTTTGCGCGTGCCGCATCAAAACCGGCCTGCAGGTCAGCCTTGATGTCTTCGATACTCTCGAGGCCAACCGAGAGGCGCACCAGTCCCGGTGTGACTCCGGCAGTCAACTGCTGCTCGGGGGAGAGCTGCGAGTGTGTTGTCGATGCGGGGTGGATGATGAGGCTGCGCACGTCACCAATGTTGGCAACGTGGCTGAACAGCGAGACACCATTCACGAATGAACGACCAGCATCGACGCCGCCCTTGAGCTCGAAGGAAAGAACTCCACCGACACCCTTGGGGGCATACTTGTTGGCGTTGGCATACCAGGGGCTCGTGGGGAGTCCCGCGTAGTACACAACGTCGACGTCGTCGTGGTTGTCGAGCCACTCGGCAACGTCTTGTGCATTCTGCACGTGACGTTCGATGCGCAGGCTGAGCGTTTCGATGCCCTGAATGAGTGAGAAAGCGCTGTCGGGAGAAATGGATGCGCCGAGGTCACGAAGCAACTGAACGCGCGCCTTGATGATGTAGGCGATCGAGTCGCCGAGCACGGTTGTGTAGCTTGCACCGTGGTAGGAGGGGTCGGGCTCGGTGAGACCGGGGAACTTCTCGACATTCTTCGACCACTCGAACTTGCCGCCATCGACGATGACACCGCCGAGTACCGTGCCGTGTCCACCCAAGAACTTGGTGGCAGAGTGAACAACGATGTCGGCGCCATGCTCAAACGGGCGGATGAGGTACGGAGTCGCGATCGTGTTGTCGACGATCAGCGGAACGCCATGTGCGTGGGCAACGCCGGCAACAAGTTCAATATCGAGCACGTTGATGCGCGGGTTACCAATGGTCTCGGCAAACAGAAGCTTGGTGTTCGGGCGTACTGCTGCAGCCCACTCGGCGGCGTCATCCTGATTCTCAACGAAGGTGGTTTCGATACCGAGCTTGGCGAGTGTGTACTTGAAGAGGTTGTAGGTTCCGCCGTACACCGACGATGACGACACGATGTGGTCGCCAGCCTGAGCAATATTGAGCACCGCGAACGTGGTTGCTGATTGGCCGGAAGCAAGCAACAGTGCTGCGGTGCCGCCTTCGAGGGCGGCTACACGCTGTTCCACGACATCCTGAGTCGGGTTTTGGATGCGGGTGTAGATGTTGCCGAACTCAGCGAGAGCGAAGAGGTTCTTGGCGTGATCTGCATCGTTGAACACGTACGCCGTGGTCTTATAGATCGGCGTCGCCCGCGAGTTGGTGGTGGGGTCAGGCTGCGCGCCCGAATGGATCTGCTTGGTTTCAAAGTTCCAGTCGCTCACGGCGGCCTCCTCGTGTCTATTGGTGGGTCAGGATGTCCGCCACACTGTGAGCCTAAAGACAGGGCGCAGCCGGGTCAATTAGTCGCGAAATATGTCGTAACTCAAGGTTTGTTGAGCGATTTGTCCGGCGATTCGTCCGGTGATTTTTCTGGCAGTGGGGCAAACAGCCACCGCGGCTTTGGCTCGATGATGGGGTGGAATATTTTCTTCACAATCGGGGTAGAGAGCACCAGGGCCACCCCGATCGAAGCGAGAACGAGGCTCAGCAGCCACATCGCAGAAGTGCGTTCATCCTGCAGGAGGCCGCTCTCACGGAGGGGATAGAGAACGAAGCTGTGGAGTAGGTAGACGTACATGGTGGCTTGTCCGGCATCCGTGATCCAGGTGTGACGGCGCGGCACGAGTACGAAGAACGCGGCGCTGAGAATGACCGCGAGCACGATGAGAGCGAGACGAACGCCGCCCGCAAACCACTGGTCTTCTCCCAGCCCGTGGTAGGAGGCGTCGTAAAAGAACCAGAAGCGCAGGTCAATGGTTCGCCAGAGTTCAATGTTGCCTAAGACGATGGCAAGCCAACCCGCCAGAACGGTGACGGCAAGTCCCCGGTATAGCCAGACAGATCGTCTGGTTGTTTGCCAGCGGTCGACAGTTCCCCACTCCCGCAGTTTCCAACCCAGCACGAAGAAGGGAAGAATGCCGATGGCCCGGGAGAGAGAGAAGGTGCTATCAACGTTGTCGAAGTAGCCGACCCCGACGGAGGCGATAACCGCCCAGACGAGAGGCCAGTGGAGCAGCGCCAGGTAGGGAAGCACGAGCCGGAAAATGCCCAAGGCAAGCAGAAACCAGAGTGTCCAGCTGGGTTGTGAGGGGTTGAGATCGGCTTCACCTTCGGCAAAGAATTTCACGAGAGACCAGATGGCTTCCATGATGAAGTACGGCAACAGGATGTCGGTGAGCACGCGACGCATCTGCTTAGCCGAGGGGGGCCCAGGTTTGGAAAAATAGCCACTGATGATGGCGAACGCGGGCATATGAAATGCGTAGATGAAGAGGTACAACGCGAGAGCGTTATTGGAGTCATAGGTGAGTCGTTGGATGCCGTGGCCGATTACCACGAGGGTGACGGCAAGGAAGCGGGCGTTGTCCCACTGTGGTGTGCGCACCTTGGGGGTGCGGGCGGCCCGTGGGCCGCTGAGAGGTACTCGGGTCATTCGTTGAAGTGTAATGCCGCTACTTTGGATCAATGGTGAATAGGCGAGTAGTAGTTACGGGAGCAAGTTCGGGAATTGGCGAAGCGACCGCGAGGCGGTTCGTGAAACACGGGTGGCAGGTGGTCGCCGTTGCGCGTCGCGAAGAACGACTCGCGGCGCTCGCGGCGGAGACTGGTGTCGATACGTTTATTGCCGATGTCACGAAACAGGACGATGTTGATGCTCTTGCCGGCTACCTGCGTGAGCTCGGCCCCATCCATGCCCTCGTCAATAACGCGGGCGGGGCTTTTGGTCTCGCCAGTGTCGAGGACGGCGACCCGGAGGACTGGACGCGCATGTTCGATGTCAACGTTGTGGGCACCAAGCGAGTAACCAGTGCGCTCTTGCCGCTGCTGCGCGCAGGAATCGTTGCGGGTCAGAGTGCGAGCATCCTGATGGTCACGTCGATTGCGGGTCATGTCGCGTACGAGGGCGGTAGCGGCTACAACGCCGCCAAATTCGCCCAGCACGCGCTCACCGCTGTGCTGCGGTTGGAGCTTGCGGGGGAGCCGATTCGGGTGATCGAGGTTGCGCCCGGAATGGTGAAGACCGAAGAGTTCGCGCTCGTTCGCTTCGGCGGTGACACAGCCAAAGCTGACTCGGTCTACGACAATGTGCCCGACCCGCTCGTTGCCGAAGACATTGCAGAAACGATTGTGCACGCCATCGAGCTGCCTCCGTTCGTCAACCTTGACCTGATTACGGTCAAGCCTGTCGCCCAGGCCGCACCCCACAAGATGATCCGGGGCGAACTGAAGGTTCGCTAAACCTTATTGTCTATCTCGATCGCAGGCATGAGTTCGTCGATGTCATCAACAACATCGGCAAAGGCGAGCTTAGGCACGAGGAATAGCAGCACCGCCGCGACGAGTGCGCCCACACCGCAGATGGTAAAGACCGTGAGGTAGCCGAGCAAGCTCGACGCTGTTTCGGTGACGGCGGATGTGGCACCAGCGACCAGCACGATCGCGAAGACTGCGGAGGCGAACGATCCACCAAGCGTTTTCGTCGTGTTGGTGAGAGCCGTCGCGATTCCGGTGTGACCTCGCGGAGCGGCAGCGGCAGCGGCGGCCGGTAGCGCCCCAACAAGCGCGCCGGAGCCGAGTCCGGCAACACTCATGTTGAGGAACACGCTGAGCACCGTGTCGTGGAAGGGTAAGAACATCAGGTAACCAGTCGCGACGAAGAAGGTCGCGACAATAAGGGCCACCCGCGGGCTTTTCCATTTCGAGAGCACAGGGAATAGCAACGCCCCCACAATCATCGAAACCAGATAGGCGCCGATGATGTAGGAGATCTCGTCCGCTTCCATGCCGAGCCCGTAGCCGTTAATGGGGTCGGTTCCGGCGAAGGTGGCTAGCGGGGCTTGGGCCCCGAGGAGGCTGATGCCGACGAGCCCCGCAGTGAGTTGGATCGGCCACATGCTGGGGTCTCGCAGCATCCGAAGATCGATTGCGGGGTCTTTCTGGCGCAGTTCGTAGCGGCCCCACGGAATGAACGTTGCGACACCGGCGAGCATCAGCAGGTACACCCACAGTGCGCCTGGCCCATTGATGCGCAAAAACGTGAGCCCCGACGTGATCAGCAGGAGCCCGATTGTGAGGATCACGAAACCCCAGAAGTCGAGCGAGCGGCCCGGTAGCGGCTTTGACTCGGGAACGCCGAACAGAATCACAAAGAAGACGAGAGTCACCGCAATTGCCGGGATCATGAGGGTCTGTTGCACGTTCTCACCGAATGCTGTGAAGATGCGGCCACCACCGAGAGCTCCCATGATGGCACCGGCTTCGAGGGCAACGACGAGGAAACCTGCGGCTCGACGGGTCTGGGACGCACCGGACCCGGTGACGCGCCCGCGATCAAAAATGAGTGCCACTTCGAGCGGAAGCCACACCACGTAGAACCCCTGCAGTGCCCACGCGATCAAGAAGCTCGTGAAGTCACCCGTAAAAGCCAGCCACCAGGTTGCGCCGGCCGTGAGCACGGTAGAAATCAGCAGGATGCGCTTGTGCCCGTGCATGTCGCCGAGCTTCGCCAAAATCGGCACCACAATGGCGCTCAGCAGCAGTTGCGCTGCCTCGAACCAGTTGAAGTCAGCATCGCGGATGCCTAAATGTTTAACCAGATCGGGAATTAGCGGAATGTAATACCCCTGAATGATTCCGCTCACCAGTTCGACAAAGAACAGGTAGCCGATGAGGCCCATCGTAATGGCACCGGATTTTCCGCGCAGCAATGACATGAACGGATGCTATCGGTTCGGTCGGCAGAAGCTAACGTATTGCTATGGATTTCCGCAGTGTCGACCCTGGGTGGGCTCGTGTGCTGCAGCGCACGACCGCAGAGTTAGACGCTGTTGGGGAATTTCTTGACCACGAGACCGAGGTGGGACGGCCGTGGTTGCCGGAGCCGGAGGCTGTGCTGCGCGCCTTCCAGACCCCGTTCGACGAGGTGCGGGTGCTAATTGTGGGGCAAGACCCGTACCCGACTCCCGGGCATGCGATGGGATTGGCATTCTCGGCTGACCGTGCGGTGCGACCGCTTCCCCGCAGCCTCGCCAACATCTACAAAGAATTGGATGCCGACCTCGGCATCCTGCCCGCCGCACACGGCGACCTGAGCGCCTGGCAGGCACAGGGTGTGCTGCTGCTGAACCGTGTGCTGACGGTGCAGGCAGGGGTGGCTGGCTCCCACCGCCGTCGCAGCTGGGAAGAGGTGACCGCCTACGCGATTCGGGCTCTGGCAGCCCGGAGGCAACCCCTTGTCGTCGTGCTGTGGGGAAAAGATGCGGCATCCGTTGCCCCACTACTCGGTGATGCGCCAGCCATTATGAGCCCACATCCCAGCCCACTGTCGGCCAGTCGGGGCTTCTTCGGCTCGCGGCCCTTCAGCCGCGTGAATGCTGCGCTGGTATCTCAGGGTGCCGCGCCAATTGACTGGCGCGTTGGCCCCTAAAATAGTCTTCTCAGTCACCCTCATGTCGGGAGAGTTCCATCGCATTCCAGTTGAGAGATGCCACAGCCACGGATGCTGACGCGCTCGCCGAGATTTATGGCCACTTTGTGCTGAACACTGTCGTCACCTTCGATGTCGGTGCGGTGACCGCCGAAACTATGGAGCTAAAGCGCACCACGGTGCAATCGGCTGGGATGCCGTTTGTGGTGGCCGTCGATGACAACAACCGTGCCGTTGGCTATGCGGTGATGTTCTCGTGGCGCCCCAAAGCTGCCTACCGGCACACCGTCGAAAGCTCGATCTACCTCTCGCCTGCAGCCACCGGGCAGGGGCTCGGCCGTGCTCTCATGGGCGCTCTAATTGAGCGAGGACGCGAGGCGGGCATCCGCGAAATCATTGCCGTGATTTCGGATGAGGGGGCTGATGCCTCCCTGCACCTGCACCACAAACTCGGCTTCGAATCGATCGGCCACCTCACGCGCGTCGGCTTCAAGTTTGATCGCTGGGTTGGCACGTATCTCCTACAGAAGTCTCTTGAGGAGTAGTCATCGCCGATACCCCGTACAGAGCGAACACATGCCCGGCCTCCGCAGTGGAGAGCCGGGCATTCACGTGTCGTGCGGTGTTTGTCGAGGTGTTCGGCGGAGAACTAGGCCGAGTTACGCGGAGTCGCTCGACGCAGCAGGAAGAACCCAGCAACGGCACTGATCGCCGTGATGACGAGACTCCAGCTCGCCACTCCAATGATGCCGAGATCGACGAGGGTGTCAGCTACAACAAACCACGAGTCGGTGAAAGTCACGAGTGCGATCAGGCCAACGAGTAGTACCCCAACGATGATGAAGAAGACGGTAACACCCGTGGCCTTCCAGCGCACCCAGACAGTTGCGATTGCCGCCCCGACGAAGAAGAAGAACAGTAGTAGCAGGAATTCCACATACGCGCGTCCCAGCGCCGAGTCACCGAAGTAGATCGGTGCGAACATCGATCCACCCATACCCCAGCCGTTCGTCGCCTTCTCAATCGCGGCCAGGATGGTGAGCCCGGTGGTGTAAATCACGGCGAGGATGATGAAGGCAAGCGAACTGCCGAGGTAGTAGTCGCGGCGAGTGACCCCGTAGCCGAGAGCGAACGGGAACGTGATGCTGATCGCCTGAATCGCCACCACCATCATGTAGATGAAAATGAAGAAACTGGAGCCGCCGAATTCCGTGCCGTTGAGTGCTCCCACTCGTTCCGTGGGGGAGAGGGCCGAGAAAATGAGCCACCAGATCGTCAGCGTGCCAGCAAGGATCACGCCGAGAATAATCCACGGCAATCCTAAAGTCGTCCATGGGTTGGCGAAATGAA
>Ga0307487_1002093_pt1 | contig 13219 bp, 6 predicted proteins | sample CBIW12metaG_FD_203665 | JGI IMG/M metagenome (GOLD analysis project Ga0307487, IMG submission 203665) | Sea-ice brine microbial communities from Beaufort Sea near Barrow, Alaska, United States - CBIW 1.2 | ecosystem: Environmental > Aquatic > Marine > Coastal | place: USA: Alaska | collected... | reverse complement strand
GCAATAAGTTATTAAAACAAGCCTATGCGGTTGCAAAATCAGGGTTAATATATGATGAAAATTATCGAAGTGTTTTGGCAAAAATTTAAGTGAATTTCACTTGTTTTTTACCACAGTTCTTTGTTGGGTGCTGGCTTTTCAACTCCTGAAGGGATGGTTGCAATTTTTGATACAACAATTAACAAAATGAGCATTATTTATTGACATCAAATATTATCAGATGAGTCACCGCCGGTAAATCTTCCCTCAACCTCATCTGCAATTTGAATTATATTTTTCAATTTTAATAGTAACTCGGATGCTGGTGTTTCTATATTATACAGCCCTCTTGTAAGTAACAGCTCGTTCTCCTCAATCAATACCAGATCTTCAACAGACAAAATATCTTGAATTTCTTCCCGTTCAGACTTCCGTCTAATTTCTGCAGATTTAGAAATAATAGAATCAATCACAACAAATATTTCGCTAAATGCTTTCCCCTTTATGAAGGTAACTTTAAAAGGGCCTCTCCGGTTATTAACCATTACATTACCGGACAATCTTAAACCATCCAGACTAAGCCTTGGATCTACAACAAACTCACTGTAACTTAAATCAATCGAACTTTTAAGAGTTGACATTACATCTATTAAGTCTTGCTTTGACACTCCTGTTCCTTCGACTACATATAAAGGCTCCTCTGAATCATATTTAATATTAAACGTATCGTAATCGTACTTTGAGCTAAGTTGTTTTTTAATTTGAGGGGGAATATGACTCACTATTTCATCCGAAGGTGTTGTTGATTCTTTATCAATTTTGATTGTAACATCGTAAAAGGTGTCAATAAAAGCGTTCATCTTTTTAAAGACTTTGACTACTTGGTTTACCTCCAGCGTATCGGATAAGTATGGGTAAAATACGTGTAATGAATTTTCAAACGTAACTTCTTGTGCCTTCTTTAATCTGAAATAACACTTAGAATTTATTCTATCTATTCTTCCTGTTCTTTGCTCCATATCTGATGGATTCCAGGCTATCCCATAATGATATATATCCGAACAATAAGTATGTAAATCTTCTCCTTCCTTCAAAACGTCTGTGGTAATTACCACATACGGGAATCCAGGCATTCTAAATTGAGTTGCAATTCCTGTTACATCTTTACTATGTTCTCCACTCGCAGGAACAACAGGCGCCTGGTTATACATAGCGTACCTGATTTTAGACCTATCCGAAAAATTCACTGAAACTATTTTATCAAAATCAATTATTATTGTTCTGATTTCCTGTAGTACTTCCGGAAACGATTCTTTTAATACTTGAACTATAATTTGTTCAAATTCTTCCTCGTGGGAATCAGCAATAAAACATGGTAGCAAGCCTGAACCATTTCTGAATACTCCTCTTAAAATTTCTTGTAATGTATTTAACTCATCAAGCAAATAATCTAAGTCTTTAGACTGCCACTTTAATTCAATCCATTTATCAAATTCTTTTTTCAAAACCCCATCAAAAAGGCAATTAAAAAACGTTTTTTTCTTGTAACTTTCATCAATTTGGGCTTGGATTCCTCCTACTGACAGAGATTCTATTAATCTGTCATTAATATAATCTAATCTATTTGCTTCCGTTTTTACTTTATCATCAAAAGAAACAATGGAACCAAGTCCATTGTCCTTGAGCCCAATACCCTCTATATCTGTTAAATAATAACAGTTAAACCTGAACCAATCTTTAGTGGTCAATCTCTTTTTAAAACGAAAGCCTTCGATATACTGTTTGCTACTGAAGTAATTCAAGAAAAAATATCTGGTTTGTTCTTCTTTCTCACCATCGGCTAATTCATCCGTATTTTTCCAATCAGAAAACTCCTGTATTAAGCCCAAAAGCATTTTACGGTATTCGGAACTAATTATTGATAGACTTAGATGCCTCTTTAATTGAGCATCTAACTCATCGCCTAATTCTGTGCCCGAAACATGGTCCAATAAATCAATTAGTCGTTGCTTAATTTCCTCAACCTGGATCGGCCATTCTTCGTGTGCAATATGACTTTCCAATTGATCAAAATGATGTTCTTTTAATCTTGCTGAGGCCAATTCCAGCACATCGCTTTCTGCTATTGAATCTTTTCTTGAGTTAAACGCTTTTAACAGTTTTGAAACAATCTTATTTCCATCTATATTATATCGTTCAATTTTCTTTGCTTGATTTTCTTCAAATAATTGATTCAGACGTTTTTCTATCTCATTAACCGAAGCAATCCTTCTTACAAAAATTAAGGATTTATTGCCTTTCAACATTTCTTTATACACTTCAGTGACAAGATTGTCCTGTTTTGGATGTGGAAGAAATTGCTTAAATTCTTTATAATAAGAATTTGCAATACTAGAAATCACATTCGAATCAACGGATTTATTTTGATCCCTTTTGTTCGAGTCTTCAAACTCTTTATCGTTCACCCCTGCTAGGTTAAAAGACTCGAAACCTGCAAGCATACCAATTTCGAAAGAATTGTTACTAGTGGAATTTATCTGTTCTAGGGTTTTTAATTGCAAGATTGCAATCATTGCGGCATCAAATGGGTCGGATATAGTTTGAACAGGTGCATCAATTTCCTTGAGTACATTACCACGTCTGTGCTCGTGTCTATAACGATTTCTACTCATGGACTCACCGCTTAATTTGATGTTCATTACACCACGTATCATAAAAGTTCCTAGTTCCGCTTTTAGTCTCTTAGTTTTAACTTCAGTTTCAAGATTACGATAAGGGTGGTTTGGTAAAAAGCAATCGAGTTGATTCGCTATTTCGTGCACTCCATTATCCAAAGGAGTAGCTGAAAGTAGAATTACTTTTCCTGCAAGTGGTTTTACTTTATCTTTTAATTCAGGATATTCGGTAAAAATCACTTCGTCTTCATCATATATCACTCCCATCAATCGACTTACAACTTGATTTCTATACGATACATCTCCTTCTATTCCGTGTTTAAAATTATGAGCTTCATCCACAATTAGAAGATCGAACTCAGGCATAATCACATTAAGCAAATAGGCATATAGCCTGCGTAACATTACTTCATCTTCAGTAGATTTAAACCGTTTTATCGCAGCTCTAAACATATGCGAAACTGACTCTGGTAAACGGTCTGCGAGTTTTTCTTTCCAATCATCGCTGCTAGCTGAAATACTAAACGAAGTATTCCGGAAAATTTCGTATGAAGGATTCTGTGAATCGATATACTCCAGCCTTGGGTGAATATTTTCATCTTCACATAAGCCAACAGAAGTTCCTAATGGTGTTTTTACTATGTTACATTCTAATAGGTAATTATTAGAAATGAAATTTCTAATCTCCTTTCGCCATTTTGACTGCAAGTTCTTTTTAGGAACAATAATGCAATCTTTATAATGCTCTTTATTTGGTGAGTAATGCCTTAACAAAGAAGCAATCCCGATAGCAACATAGGTCTTGCCTAAGCCTACTTCATCAGCTACATACAGAAAGTTGTTCTGGCTCTGATTTAAATGATTAAAACCTTTTAAAATCACTTCGAACTGACGTTCAGCAATATCAGGATCTATTAACCCCTTCGGATTAAGATTGATTATTTTCCTTGCTTCCTGCTTACTTAAAATCATCTAGCAACGTATTTTTCAACCATTTCAATTTCTTTTTTTCGACACCTAGGCCCAGCATCTCTTTATCAACCATTTTAATGTCGTTGTTGATTGAATCAGCTATTTTTTTTAAAGTCTTCCGTTCGTCGGAATCTAATTTTTTGGCAAGTGTTTTGTTTTTGTAGAAATACAATTCGATTATTTTTAATAGCACCCAATAAAAACCAATGTTAATACTTTGGTTATTTCTCATTTTAACTATTAACCTTCTGTAGCCTATTAACGTGTCTATGTTGTCGGACAATAGGTAATATATAATACGCCTTTTTTGAATATCTTTATCAGACTTCCTACTTAGATCAGCAAAGAGTTTTTCCTTCAATTTCAATAAGCCCGACAAATGCGAAGCCATAAAGTTTATAGAACTTTTAGCTGCATCTAATTCATCATCCTTTTCCTCCTCAAATTCATCGGTTATTCGATCTACGAATCTTTCAATCAACCGACCCATCGATTCTTTATCGTTTGCTTGGTCCAACTCCTGCCATAACTCAAGCAACTCGGTATCACTTAAATTGTATTTGGAACTAAATGGTTTTAGTTCTATCCCTATTTGAGTAGGATAATAATACAAGTACCCATCTATTCCACTTGGCTTAAATTTAATCAGACTATTGTCCGTGAAAACTTCCACCAATTCTGGAGTAAGTTTTATAGTAGTATATTTATTATCACTTAAATATTTATAAGAATTATCTACAAAAATGATTCGACCTTTCTGTTTCTCAGGATATCTATTTTGTACGGTCAATTCCAATTCCTTCCAGTCGATAGTAAATTCAAGATCAAAAGCATCTATACGATTATCTTCCACTCCATCCTCTTCTTTAGCTTCTGTAAAAGTAAATGAGCAATCATCAATCGCTTCCAGTTGATCTACCCATTTGGTAGGTTCATCAATATAAGCAACCGCTGTTTCGTAATTACCTCCATCGGTAACTCCTCTAAAAGCAGCGTCTGTACAATTTACAGAACCAACTATACTAATCATAGTATCGTTTCCAAGAAACCTGTAAATTTTACTATGATTAAACCGGAATGCTTTTCCATTATCAAAACTGCATCGTCCCCATCCATAGTGTTCTTTTATATCCCTGTAATTACTTTCATCTAGGGCAACATAATCAGTGTTTTCAAAGGGAACCGAAAATTTAATTTGATTAGTTCCAAGAACCTCACTTAGGGTGTTAAAATGGTTTAATCCTGTAGAATAATATGGAGAAATAACTTCTGCTTTTACAAAGGGTTCACCACCATTGTATTTTTGTTTCAGCCTATCAATAAAAACATCAAAAGAGCGGAGTCCATCTTTCTTTTCTTGATAGTCTCTAATTTCCTCTCCGCTGTTAAAGACACGAATATCCTCATCATCCGTATATTTAATCGAACTAAAAAAACCTTCCATTACTTTCTCTGATTCAGTAATATCCTCTTTAGTTAAAATATCTCTACGGACATTCCTGCATAAATCCTTGAATCTGTCTTTTAGTTGTCTGGGATAATACTTCTCATTCCCAGTAGCATGTGGTGTAAAATGAAATACATTTACACTTTCAATGTTAGAGCACCAAGCCGATTGCGTTATGTTGTTGGAGCCCCCAATTACAATCAAACTCGAATCCTCGAGCAGAATATAAGATTGCTTTGGATGAAAACATGGTTTTCGTCCAGAGTCATTTGTAGGCATATCAATTGGTACAACTTGGTAAGCTAAACTAGGGCCAATAGCACCCTTAGCGTGAAAATCGCAAAACACGGTTATAGGAGGAAGTTCATTTTGATACTTCTTCCAAAGAATTGCATTTTGAATCTCATTATTTGAAAATGATACGTCAGATAGAAACTGAGTTAGAATGTAATTTTCAAAAAAACGAGCATCAAAATTAAAAGAGTAAAAAAGGGCTGCTCTTACTTTCTGTCCTGCCATTCTCTCTTTGAGCTCCTCTATTAATATTCCTGACTTCATTTAAGTGGATCTATTTGATTAAACAAACTAATGTAAGTAGGAATAAAATAATTGTTCTCGTAAGCATTGTTTACATCTAATTTGGATATTTCTCTACCCCCATCCGCGTAGTAACGAACTAGTTTTCCTTTTTCCTGTTTTATCCAAGCAGAGTTGTTTCTTCTTTTACTTACAGTTTCATTTCTGACAACTGCCGCTAAAGCAATTTTAGAGGTGTCATCCTTTAGGTGATGTAATTCTTCGTTTAATTGCAATACATCTGTATTCCCGAAAACATAATCTTGCTTTTCAGGGAAGTAGTTAAACAATTCCTCTTGGTTTATTTCAGAGGACTGCCACACAGGTCTGCTCTGTAAATGCCGAAATAGATTAGCGTAAGAATAAAGTACACTTTCCGTATTTTTAATCTCTACCAAGCATCCTTTTAATGCATCACTTATATCATGCTTTAATATCGACTCAATAAACGGATACAACTGAAAAGAATCTTCTCTTAATTCTGGATAAGTCTTGAACAAATGATAGAGCTCATTCTGACATTTATGTGCTGGTGTTTCTAGAATGAGTCGTTCATAAAATTGCTTCTCTACATCAGATAATTGCTCTAGTAAATCAGCTATTGGTTTCAGTTCCTCTTTAGTAATAATTACAACCTCTTCAGAAATTAGCTTAACTATTAACTCCAGGAGTTTTTTTGAGTCCGTTTTATCTTTAATAGCAGATTCCATAACCAATTTAAAATCATCTTGGTACTTAATCCTCATTTCAGTAAACGGTCGGTTGTATTTACCAAATACCCCATACGTCTTTTGATTACTTAATATAGTATCTGCGTTTGATGTGGATAAACGATAGCTATCATTATTCCTCCGTTTACTAACGAAATTCTTTCCGTTATAGCTACTCATTTCGAAGTAAAGCTCTCGTGTATATGCACAGGCTTGTTCGAACTTATAAAAGAAAGCCATAAAATCTTTATCGGGTCTATCCTCCCAGAAATACCACGCAAACGACATTAGCTGAAAATCTCTAATGCTTCCAGACACTGTAGATAAATCCTTAATTACCTTCCGCCCTAGCTTTTGCCATATAGGCTGAAAACCAAGAGGGTCTCTAGAGCCTTTAATACGGAAGTTTATATCAGGTTCAGTTATAAAAAACATCTATTTATAATTCATTTTTAATAATTTTTATTTCACCTTAACCTGCCCATTCATTAACATTGGCAATAACCAATCTCTGAGTTCGGGAAGTTTTTATTATTTTTTATTGCGTTCATTACGCTCTTTATCTTTTTTGTATTTTTCTTTTAATCGGGACACTGCCAATATTCTTCTTGATCTTCTTTTCTAATATAACGAACCGCTCCAGCACGAACTAATATCTTTATTAACTCATCCTCATCAAAACCACACAGTTTTGTTTTAAAATGATTAAATGACCTTTGCCCTTCTATTTATTCAAGATTACCACTCTTCATTTTTTATGGTTTCTTCGTTAAACATGAAATTCTTAAGATTCTTAATTAGTACTTCAATATTTTCATTCGCTTTCTTTACAAGTATTGTTTGTATTTTTTAAGGATATGTTTCGAATGGTTCACATTTAACTTTGATCACAATTACACTACCTAAATAAATATATTTAAAATTAGATACGACAATTTTAAATCTACTGTCTTTTTCCGCATGGCATACAACCTTCCGTATATGGAGCGTTTCAATGAACTATATACATATTTGTTAGGCTTCGTTTTTTATTTTCCTATTAATTTCAGATGCATAGAATTTAGAGTATTCGGCTTTGTTATTTCAACTTTGTCAAATAATTCTATTTTTTCTCTAAAAGATAAATGAACCTCATCTTTATTCTCGCACCACCATTTATAAAAATCTACAGGATTATTCTTATAAGGCACCAGTGCTTTTATTGGGTTATCGTAGCCGTTAAATTTTATTCTCAATTTTAAACCTAATGATTTTTTAAAGTAATCGTTGTGATGCAATTTTAATCGATTTGATAAAATATCAAAAACACTTTTATCAACTGTAAATTGATGCTTTCTTTTTTCAATGTCAAAAGCAACTGGATTATGATTTAACCACTCGCTAACCCTCATAGTTTCTTCACTGCCATCAACTTTCACAGTCAATAAATTATCCATATTGTAATAGGTGTTTCTATTTGCTTTAAAAATATGGATATTACTGTCTTTGTTGTTTTTGTCTTCCTTATTTACTTTTGTTTTCCTCACTTTTTTTTTAAGATATTGAATAATGTCCACATCGTTTGGCTGATTGGATTGGTAATTTTCCATTAAGGTATCAATATCTTCACCAAGAAAGAAGTCTTCAATAAAATTCCATCGTTCTACATTTTCAAAACCGTTTAAGAAGAAATGATCAAAAATTTGATTGCTTAAATAATGGCGCTCCAAGGTTTTTTCTAACAGGGTGTTTTTATAAAACGAATTGCTAGCATCTCTTTCAATCCGTTGTGGGTCGTTAATACGAATAAACACCATTGGGTTTTCACCTCCTTTGATTTCAAAAGTGCCTATCTCAAGCATTTCCATAAAGTAACCTAAACGCACATAGGTAATAGCATTAGATTCTTTATTGGTTATATAGCGATTCACAATGGATTCATCGGTATTTTCGAACAAACGGCTAAACCTTTTTAACATTGCAGCAAACGCCTGCAAATACCTGTTGTTAAATACACGGTATCTAAAGTTATAGCCTTCCCGTTTTCTTTGTAAAAAAGCACTATCCTCAATGACTCCTTGCTGTATCATTCTTCCAGAAAAAGTAGACAATACAAATTTGGAAAGTTTTTCTGATTTGAGTTCATCTTGAACAGTCACATTTAATTTAGCCTGTAATTCTTCTTGGGTAAAAAAGCCCTCAAGATGCACGAATACTTGTTGCAATGCAGTAAATAAGCCTTCTAATAGCTTATAGGCTTTATTGTAATCAATACACCTTTCGAAAGAGATTTTTATTTGCGGCTTTATATCTACGTTTATTTGATTAAAAAGTTTGCCCATATAAAACTCTCTTTTCAAGCTTGGGAAGCTCTTATTACTGAAGCTTTTTGTCCAGATTTTATCTAAATCAACTTCAATTATTACATCTTGATGTAGTTTCGTGATTTCCCTAATGGCTTTTGGGTAATTATTCTTCAACGTAGCAAAGCCACTTTCGCTTACTTTTGCAAATACTAGGACAAATAGCTTTTTAGGTCTTGCAATTAATACATTAAACCTATTTTTGGCCAAATAATCTTTTTCAATCATCATCAAGGCGGTCAGCACTTTTTGGTCAAGGTCGATTGCGTTTTCAAAAATATGCCCAAAATCATCTATTGATAATAATAGGTTTCTGGATTGGTTTTTTAAATAGACTTTATGAATTTTTTGTAATACTTCTCTAATTTGGTATTGTCGTAATGCCGACATACCGTGAAGTGCTTTACTAAATCTTTGGTCTTGAGCAGAATAATTTAATGCTGCAAACCCTATAATTTTGGGATCTCTCGCTACCCTTCCTATTTCCTGCACATAATCAGGTAATAAACCCGATGGAGCATGGTGGTATACTACTTGAATATCTGAAATATCTACACCCATTCCAAAGGCCTTGGTAGATACCATTATCTTACGGTCACCATTTTTAAATTGCCTGTATGCCAATTCTTTTAAATGAGAATCTAACGCCCCATAATAGCCTGTAGCAATATCTGGTTGGTCGTTTAATTCTGAAAGAATTTGTCTGATATGTTTTGTATATGGGGTATAGATCAAGGATTTTAAGCCTACTTCGTTTATGTCTCTTATAAAACTAACCGTTTGATTGAGTTTATTGAATTCGTAACGCGACTCGAACTTATCGTAGTTATTAATGACAAACTCAATATCATCGCGTTTTACCTGCCCAATGAAAATATGTGGGTTTTGCATTACCAAACTATCTATACTATCAAACACCATATCGTTTGAACCTCCATAAATAGCAGTTGCGGTAACAGCCACCATTGGAAATTGAATGTTCTTGTATTTTCTAATCTTTCTAATATGGTTTCCTAAAAACCAATAATCGACTCTAAAATCCCTTCCCCAAGTGGTAATTAAGTGAGCTTCGTCAATGACTAATAAGCCTAAATTTCGTTCACCTATAAAATGTGAAACATCATACGATAAAAGTAATTCCGGTGACATATACAGAATATCTATCTCACCATCTTTACAACTTTCAATGATTCGCTCGCGATCAATTAAACTTAATTCGCTATTTATGTAGGCTACTTTGTTATAATTTCTATCTGATATAATAGCTTTAACTTGATCTTTCATTAAGGCTATTAATGGCGATACCACAATAGTAACATCTCCATTTTTGGAAACGTGAAATGAGGGTAATTGGAAAAGAAGTGATTTCCCAGCTCCTGTTGGCGAAGTTAAAAATAAGTCTCTTACTTCTTTATTAGCTTTGGCATTTTCATATTCTTGAATGATGGTATCTACAATTAAACCTTGCGAAACTTCAATTACCTCTTTACTTGAATTTGGATTTTTATATACCTTTAAATTTCTAAATCCAGCATTATTACCCCAATACTGCTTTAAAGCTTCTGTTGTAGCGTTCAATGGCAGGTAATCTTCTTCTACTGAAACTTCTGGTAAAAAGTAAAGTGCAGCATCAAAGGTGTTTAAAAAGGCATTCATTTTTCTTAAAACCGATTCGACTTGCTGGTTGGTTGGTTGTTTTTTATGAAGTGTAATATAGGCTGTTGCTGCCTTTGGGTCTTCAATAACCTTATTTATAAAAACATCTAACTCGTATAAATCAGACATATCAATAACCTCGTGATCTCCATTATGATCTTTAAGTTCTAAAGCCTTTTCCTCTTGATGCAGCTCTACTGTCCCTATTTGTTGGGAAACCGATTTTAATGAGTAATAATAATTATCACCAATCTTTAATTGCTCTGCGTGGTGTAAAGGCATATTATCGCTTCGTTTTTCTATACCCTCGTTTTCTGTCTTTTCATAATACAAGGTTTTATTCAGAGGATAGAGCTGCCTCAAATTGTCTTGAATAATCACAACACGCTCTATAAAAAATGAAGGGTCTATATAGCTAAACAAGTAGGTTAATTGAGCATACGAAATTAAATGATAATCTTTGGGCGTGTTTAATGAGGTAAAAAACTGTGCGAACCATTCTTTACTAAAACTTAAATGCTGTTCTGATAAGAAGGTAACTTTATCTGTAATGAAGGCATCATCAAATGTGTTTAGGCATTCTTTATCAATGCCTTGAATAACAAAAATGATGTTTTCTTTCTTGTTTTCTTTTATTATTTTAGAAATTTTAGAATTGTAGTATTTTACAATATTCATTGGTTGTTTTTAACGAGGCCTAACGGCAGTCTGTCTAAAAACCTAGATTTACTGCCAATTATAGACTAAAATAAGCTTTTTAAACTTGGGATTAGGTCAAAAATCAAGGTTTAGATCAGTGAAGGTTCTTTTTGAATCGATTCATCAATGTTAGCGACATTCGTGTCGTTAACATAAGCTACCTCCCAGAACCCCTTTTTATCCATCAATCTTAATATTGGTTTGAGATTGTAGGCAAAAAATAATTTCTCGACGGTTACACATTATTGATACCCTTAGAAAAAATTGGAACATGTTAGAAAAATATTTTCAAAAGGGCTTTCCCCTACTTCATTCTACTGATTTCAGGAGTTTAAAAAATTATGACGACTTCTTCGTCGGAATATTTTCAAGAATTTACTCCATCAGAAAATCGAACTCCGGAATAGGTCTTAAATGGAAAAAACATCCTGAATCTCAGTTATAACAACGCTTTAAAGAAATTAAGTGCGATTAAAAATTGTTTTGATACCTTGCTATTAAAACCAAAAAACACGACAAAATTCAAAAAGTTACAATTTTATTACACCTCAAAAAAATCGAAAATTACCAGTTTTTTTTCTCAAAAAAATATTTGAACATTCGGAGAGCATTTGATTCTAAAGGGATAAATTCAAATAACATCATTTAGAAGCAAAAAAAATGTAAATCCCACGGGAGGCCCCTATAATGTTGAAATAGTTACAATTACACCTAAAGTACACCTCAAATCTTTGAAAACAGGTTCTAATAAAGGACTGAAAGATGCTGTATCGGAAAGTAAATGAATTCTTTTTTTTTGGACCCCAGGCGGGGGCCATTATGATCGGAAGCTCCATGAAAGGAAAAATTGTGAACATCTATTGGCCGGATTATTTATAAGCACTGTTTTAATGTATATTTTTGGCTCCCTAAAAAAAATATTATGAGCGTAACTTGGTATGAATGTAAGGTGAAATACAGAAAAACACACGAAACAGGAGAGCAAAAAGTGACTACAGATACTTACTTGTTGGATGCAATATCTTTTACAGAAGCAGAAGCCAGAATTACCGAAGAGATGAAGGCTTATACAAGTGAGGATTTCAGGATCATGAATCTAAAAGTAGCTAACTTCTCAGAGGTTCAGCCATTCGAAAATTCCGATCGCTGGTTCAAATCAAAGGTCTCTTTAACAGCGCTTGATGAAGAGAGCGGGAAGGAAAAGAAAACCAATATGTATATGCTGGTGCAGGCCAATGATGTAAAAGAGGCTTTTGAGAACACCACCAAGGCTATGGAAGATACCATGGGAGATTACTCGATCCCTGCTATTACAGAATCTCCTATTTTGGACGTATTTCCTTATTTTTCAGGGGAAGAAGAAGAATTAGAGAAAACTGAGGTCACGGAAACAGCTGAAACTATTGAGGTCACGGAAACAGCTGAAACTGCAGAACTGGAAAATTAAGACAATTTGAAGCTGTTGAATTTTAACCACTTCTGTTAGTACCGGTTTTTGAACCGAACCCCCTTTTATTATAAACACCTCCTTATCCGGGAGGTGTTTATTGTTTTATACGGCACTTTACGAAGCCAAAGGGTTCCATAAATTCAGGAGACTTCAAGACGGTTCCCTGTTCTTTCATTTTTGCAGAAGGCGCGAGGTCATGAGACCTCACGCAAAAGGGTATTCTAATAAATTATGAAAATCATGCAGTTAAATGGAAATTTTCGTTAATAAAAGTGTAATAAATTCGAACTTGGTGCACTAAACAGGAAAAGAACATTTTGAGCAGCGATTTTTATACCTCATCAATTTTGCCTTATGCACCCATTATCATTAAGATATGTCGTGCATATACAGATTCACAGGAAGATTATGAAGATTATTACCAGGAAGTATGCCTGCAAATATGGAAAAGCAGAGATAATTTCAAAGGAAATTCCAAATGGTCTACCTGGATTTACAGAATATCTTTAAATGTTTGTCTTACCCTCTTAAAGAAGAAGGATAAACGTCAAATGCTGCCTTCAGAAGAAAAATTAGCCGAGGATACAGAGGAATCACATTATTTTTCGGATAAATACCTTCTACTTCTTTACGAAGCGATAAAGAAGTTATCAGAAGTAGACCGCGCAGTAATCCTACTATATCTGGAAGAAAAGTCCTATCAGGAAATTTCT
>Ga0307487_1002091_pt1 | contig 13231 bp, 11 predicted proteins | sample CBIW12metaG_FD_203665 | JGI IMG/M metagenome (GOLD analysis project Ga0307487, IMG submission 203665) | Sea-ice brine microbial communities from Beaufort Sea near Barrow, Alaska, United States - CBIW 1.2 | ecosystem: Environmental > Aquatic > Marine > Coastal | place: USA: Alaska | collected... | reverse complement strand
ATTTTGTTATCGAATTAACCGCTCTCAAAGCAAGGATGTAATATTCAATAATCTAATAAAGAGAATGGTCAAATCAGATAATATTTTGCACAAAGAATTAATATGTGGTTAAGTACCTACCTCAATAGATTAATATATAAAAATGGTTAATTGACTTTGAAAAACTGCATAATTGACCAGGATAGACAAATAGATGTTTTTATCTGAATTGGTAAAAATAGTTGTAAAGGAAAAGCCTTGTAACCTTTGGTTTCAGGGGTTTTCCTTTACTTTTTAATTGAAATCTGCGGATTTAAGTTTCTGTAAAAATTTCTTTAAATTTCTTTTCTATTGCCGCCTGTTCCTTTTCATTAAGTTGTTTAAATTCCTTCTTTTTTGCCCTGGTTGAAAATGTCCTGCCGTTTTGTTCCAGGAATCGCACCAGAGTCGCCACCATGTTATCGGGCATTTCAAATTTGTCATCGAGGAAGCGTTTCATTTAATCGTACTTCGGTAAGTAGGAAACCTCATTTGGGATAATGATTTCAATGGTTTCCTGCACACAGTCATATAAAAATTCAGCCTATTTTGTAGCGTCAAAATACCGGTAATAATCGGCAGTTTCATTAAGCACCTCACATTATTTTTTTCTGTCTGTTTCCATACAATAAAATTGAGAAGTGGGTGCGAATATACCTCCAAACTCTTTCTGTAATCTTCAATACGGTTGAGAATAGCTGCTGAAACCGGGAAGATCATCCCCTGCGGTGCAAATTTCATTTTAACAAGGATATGATGTTTAAGATACCTGTGAATCCTGCCATTTCCATCTTCAAAAGGATGTATAAAAACAAACCGAAAGCGACCATAGTTGCAGCCAAAACCGGATTGAATTCTGAATTCTCAAGCTTTTCACCGGTAGCGATAAGACTATCTGTTAATGCTACCAAATCTATGGCTTTTGCTGAAATATGCTCCGGAATAGGTTCTCCCGTTTGCCGGTCGTGATCACCAACAAAACCGCCTTCCTCCCGAAATCCCATATGGTTAAATGAATAGTTCTGGCCTATATAAATCTATAGAATCCCATTAATTTGGTGTTGGTTCTTTTCTGTTCATTCTTAGCTTTTCCACTTTGCGCGCTCTTCGGATAAAATCGACCCCATCTATATTTTGTAGGGACGTCCGTCCGTCCGACCCTACAAAATATGGAACATAAAATCCGATTTATTCGGTTTCATCCTCCCGGAAACCTTGATTTTCGGCCCAAATTACATCGTGCTAATTTTTAAATTTTGAACCTATATTCCTCCTCCGTAATCGCATTGATATTTGCCAGGGAATTCATCAGGTTTTCCAATTTATCATAAAAGTCAATCAGCTTATTTATAATGGTGTCCGAGGTGCCTTTGAACTGTTCGATATCAAAATTATAGGTAAACAACTAATTTTAAAACAGGGAAAAGGCAGCCATTAAGGAGGGAAAGGAATAATATCATATACCAAGTTACCATTGGGAAATGGGATATATATGGTAAATTTGTACTTTAAATTTGTATAACGGGAACAGATATGATGTTAGAATTTTCCATCCACAAGACGGTAGGTAAAATGAAACAAAATGTCTGTAACAATTATATGAAAAAGTAATGATTATGAAATAAGTATAACGGGAATACGATACAAACCACAATGAACCTGCCTGCCGGTAGGCAGGGAATGTGAATTACATCCCGAATTATCGGGACAAGTTATGACCAATAAAAAACATTAAAAAATTACATATGAAAGAGAATAAAGTGCTGAATTATATTGAAGATGTATTGGAAAATATGCCAACTGACTGGTTGAAACTAACAACCCATCGACTGGATATTTATGATGAAACATTGGCTAAAACTCAATTCTTAGAGCAGTTTGAAATCTTGTTTAATGAAAATAATTCCAAAACATCGGCACTCAGGGAATTACCCACCGCTTATGATTATATTCGATTGGGTCATCCTTTATCTTCAATACTGGAATGGACAATTGCCAAATTAAATAATTTAAAACCGGAAAATGTGATCAGTTTTTCTTCAAAAACAATTCCCGTTTTAGCCGTTCTAAGAAAAAATTTATTCGATAATAAAAACACCCAAATCATTTACACCGGGGAATTACCGGGGTTTTTTGATGTGGAAGCCCTAAGGCGTGTTTACGGTTATAAATTTGAATTAAAGCCGGTTGAGAAAGTAGAAGGGATTTCCGTCCCTGATAGCTATCGGGATGACGGCAGTACCGTTTTCATATCTGATGGAGGTGAAATGGGCAATATCGGCACCAACCCAATTCCGAGTCCAAGTGGGATTGACTTTTTTGTGAGTGTTCAACCTCACCTTGGAAGTATTTTATTTATAAATGGGGATCAAAATAAAAGTTATATCCCGGAAATACAGCATGTTAGAAGAAGGGAGACTATTGCGATGACCCCAGCCGATTCTTTTTCTGCCTTACAGCAGCTAATAGGGAAGTCTACTTCTAGTCATGAGAAAAGTGATGTCGTGACCAACAAAGCAAGTGTGGTAGAATCAATTAAAGCGATTACCGGTACAAAAACAAAGGCGTTACTTGGTTCCAGTGGGTTAACTGTTCAATATGCCATTATGATGGGGCTTATTGACGATGCACTGGAAAAGCATAAAGGAAAGGTTATAAAAATTATTGTTCCCCCGAATTGTTATGGTGGAACAAATGACCAGGCGAGACGGGTTGCCGCTTGCATTGATAATGTTGAAGTGTTGGATTTACCGGTTGATGGGGACAATGATATGGTTCAAAGTATTGATATCGTTTTAGATAAAGTAGCTCACGAAGATGCCGTCCCCTACATTATCGCTGAAATCCCCACTAACCCAAGAGTGGAAGTTCCGGATCTCGAAAAATTAAAAAATGTTTTAAGTAAAAAACGTAAAACCGCAACGGGTGAAGCTGCTATCGAACCTGTTTTTATTTTGGATCAAACATTTTGTCCTAATGTAAAATTTTTAGGGGAAGGGGAAATCCTCTCAACCATCAGTACCATTTCGTATGTTAGTGGATCGAAATTTCCAAGTGGAGGGAAATGTACGGCCGGTTACTGTGTAGCAAATGATAAGGCAGAAGCTTTGTTGGAAAAAATAGAAAAGCACCTGAAACTTTGCGATAACGAGGCTACAGATCTTCAGGTTGAAATATTGGCAAAGCAATTACCTTCAATGAACCAAAGGATTAAAGATGCTTATAAAAATACTCGTGAATTTGTAAACTTTATCAAGGAGACTTTACCAGCGGCGAAAATAAATTTTGTTTCAGAAGAATTGGCTCAAAAAGGATTTACCCCCTCCGTGTTTTCATTAGATCTCCCCACCAAAGGGAATACTGATGAAGAAAGAGAAACTTATAAAAGGGCCTTAAATAATGCGTTGATCAATTTAATGATTAAAGAGATCCCGAATGAAAGTAAATACTGCGTGAGTTATGGGCAGTTAAAAGGATGTTATTGGACGATCCCTGCAACATCTACTCAAGGTACGACGAAAGAAGGCGACAAAGATTATATTGCCCGGGTATCAATTTCGCCTGATTTGGATCTTGAACTTCATAAAAAAGTTTTTTTAGATTTCGTTGGAAAAATTAAACAGAATAAAGAATATAGATAAGAGATAAAAGACTAGGGAGAGTGGAGAATGGAGAGTGCAAAGTGGAAAGTGTAGAGAAGAGAAAATAGAAAAATAGACCAAAAGAAGGTAATTGGGATTTATTCAGAAAATCAAAAATCCATTGAGGCCTTTTTGTTAGACTTTGCGGGCTTTGCGTGAAAATGGGACCGAGATTTTGCATTCAACTTTTAATGTTTAAAAGGTAATTCTGTAAGCATAAATATTTACTTTTAAAGGATTACCCTTCGGAATTCCTATGGGAGAATTCCCTTATAATTTTAAACAACTGTTTGCCTTTTAATGACTAAAGTCAATTAAATTATTGTTGATGGCGTATATATTACTTTCAATAATGTTTTCTAGAATGGTTTCTTAATTAAATCACAAAAAAAAATTAAGTTAGGATCTTGAACAGTTCACATGTTCTGTTATCGCTGACTAGCGGGCAAAATGGAGAAAAATAATTTTCTATAAAAAATCTAAAAATTTTCTTAAATTTGTTCCCTAGATTTATTCTTATGACTGATTCCCCTAAAATTTATGCAAGGCAAATGCGGAAGCTCAATTTTAACCTTTCAAATTACTTTTCTAATACGATAATTCCGCAGCTATTCGTGGATGCAGATCTCATTTTGAGGATCTTCACCCCGCCTGCTATGAAGCAATTTAACCTGACGTTTGATCATGTGGGCAAGAACATCGCCGATATCAAAGACAATTTACGTTATACCCACGTTGTTGAAGATATTCAGGACGTAATAGATAATCCGGAAAAGGTGCTCGAAAAAGAAGTGCAAGCCACCGATGGCCGCTGGTTCCATATGAATATAGTACCTTATATTGAGTATGAGGATAATATCATCAATGGAGTGATCATAACTTTCGTAGAAATCACGAAGCGATTAAAGGCCATGAGAGAACTGGAAAAACTCAATTCGAAATACCAGACCCTCAAGCACACATTAGCACACGACATAAGGCAACCTATTTCAGCCATCACTTTGATCGCCGATGGGTTATTACTGGCCTATCAAAAAAACAATTCTAAACAGTTTGAGAAATGGATTAAAACCCTAAAAGAGTCTTCAAGAAGCCTGGATTCCATGGTTGAAGATTTTACTTCAGATAATGAAGAAGAAAAGGGGGAATCTTCCGAAGAGGGGTCGCTGAACATTGAAGAGATCTGTGGAGATATACTTACCGCCCTTAAAATGGAGGTCAAAGAGAAAAATATAAGGGTTACTACAGATTTGAAGGTAGCGGAAATTATCTTTCCTAGGAACAGCCTAAGAAGCGTGTTCTACAATCTTATTCATAATGCCGTTAAATTCAGCGATCCCAAAAAAACTTCAGAGATCAAAATATCCACAGAGGCAGTGAAAGGTTTTGTGATCCTTAAAGTGCAGGATAATGGATTGGGTATGCCCCTTAAAAATCAAAGACAAGTATTTAAAAAACATTCAAGATTATCTAAGAATATACCTGGAACCGGGATGGGTCTCTATGTGGTAAAAAGAATGATCGAAGATAATGAAGGCAGGATAGAACTCGAGAGTATTGAGGAAGAAGGTACCGCCTTTAAAGTCTTTTTTAAAAACCTGTCTGATCTGGGGAAGGACTGATGACCTCGCGCCGTTGAATATTACAAAGCAATCATTCCTGCTTTGGTAGCAAGCAGTTTTAGTTACCTGGTGTTTGCGTTAATTATTCATTTAGGACTTGGTCCATTATGGAACTTATCTGCCTATGAATATTCAGGGATTTTCGATTTCGGAGCTGCTGTTTTATTTGCAATTTTTGGGACAGCCTTTGGATGGGGATTTATTTTTTGCACAAAAATGTTTAAGTCCATTTTTGAACACCGACCAATTCCAATTTACATCAAGACATTAATAGGCGGAATTTTACTCAAAATAATTTCATTCTATTTGCCAATAACCCGTTATTTCGGACATTACGAAATAAATGAGCTCTTAACGAGGAGCTTGAGAGCAATAAAATAACATGGAGACTGAGCAATTATTAAGAAATCAAATCGAAGCTATTGTAAAGTTAACCGATGAGGAATTTAATTTTGTGTTGCGCTATTTTGAAACTAAGACTTATCGGAAAAACCAATATGTGGTTCAGGCAGGAGCAGTGGATCCATTGGATCATTTTGTTGCAAAAGGTATAATTGGTAAAGCAGTGGGGAACCAAATGAATATGGGGACCACCCTGGCCGTATTTGCAAGTATTTGTAAGGAAAAGAACCAGCCATTTACCTGGCTGGGATCTAAGGCACAGTGGGAAGGAATTACCGATATGACAGATGCAAATGTACTCGCTAAACATTTAATTTGGGCCTCTACCACAGAGGATGCTAAAAATGAAGCTTTTAATATCACCAATGGGGATATTTTCAGGTGGAAATGGATGTGGAAACAGATTGCCGATTATTTTGAGCTTGAAATAGTGGGCTATACAGGAGAAATTCAGCCTTTAGAAAAGCAAATGGAGCATGATGAAGAAGTATGGAGAGCTATAGTTTCAAAATACAATTTGAAAGAAAGCAACCTATCACGATTGGCTTTACCCTGGCATACCGATTTAGATCTAAGCCGTCCGGTAGAAATTATGACAGACATGTCCAAAAGCAGGAAACTGGGATTTAAAATTTATAAACCCACCATTGACTCTTTTATTGAGCTTTTTGATGAACTCCGCACAGAAAAATTAATTTCTTAGTGCTGTCCAAAAATTATTTGTGGAAATTATGTTGGAACCCAGAACCCAATATCACCCTGGGTAGGCAGGGGCATTTATGTAGAACCTTTTCGGCAACGCCATTATAATCCTAGATGATCGACCGTGCCGTTGCCCATTTTGAATTGGACTGTTCTAAAGCCAAATAGTTATTGGAATAGAAACCAAAATACGGTTTGCGGGAGACCCTGCCTAAAATGATCAAAAAATTAAAAAAATCCCGAAAAAAATTTTACCGAGGGGTCAATGAATTAATAATGATTTCTCATATCTTTCGTAAAAGAGAGGGTGAAATATAATAGGATTTTTTCAGAAGTGATGAAGGAATTTTAAATCATCAAAAAGAATAAAATGCCTAAAACACGAATTTTCCCGCCCGGATAAATTCTCCCATCTTTTTTAATTATTAAGGTGAAAACAATATATTGAATCATAAAATACTGTAACAATTTATGTCATTTTAATAGTCTTTCATCTATTTTTTCTTTTCTGGTTAAAAGGTCCCGGGACAATTTCCGTGAGCTTTTTTATTTAACAAAATTTTAAGTTTTGTTAGTTCGGATAAATCAGAACTTAATTTATATTTGCACTTTTAAAATCTGAAAGATGAATGATGAAGCCATGGATATCCAGAAAAAAGAACTCGTTGAAAAGCTGGGAGTGAATTTTGAAAAGTTAAAAATATTAGCTCCAGTAGCGGCCAGGATCTTTGCAACGCTCATTTTATCAGAAAAAAAAGGAATTACCTTTGATGAATTGGTCGAGGAGCTCAATGCGAGTAAAAGCACTGTTTCCACAAATTTGGAACATTTGCAATCCCTTAATAAAGTGAGTTATGTGACCCGGCCCGGGGACAGAAAAAGATATTTTATTATCAATCCAAACCTGATTCTGAACATTATAGATGAGATGATCGAAAAGTGGAACAATGAAAAATCCATTCATCAAGCTATCATAGATTATAAGGAAAAACGACAGCAAAACACGGAAAAGGAAGAACCCGAATGTGATATTGAGTTCAACAAAAATTTTCTCATTTTTATAGATGAGGCCACAACAGCGATCCAAAAGTTAAAATTAAACATCATTCAAAAGAAACAATAATAAACACAATAGTTAAGCAAATGAAAAAAATAAGTTACTTCGGTTTTATATTGAGCACTTTTCTTATTCTAGGCTGCCAGGGAAAACCCGGTGGACAGCAAATGTCTCAGGGTCCGAAGCCATTTCCGGTCATAGAAGTCCCCAACAAAACCCTTAGCGGTTATACCTCCTATCCTGTTAGCATTGAGGGAACCATAAGCAGCGCGGTACGTGCCAAAGGTTCCGGATATATCACAAATGTTTTGGTTGATGAAGGACAGAAGGTAAAAAAAGGACAAACCCTTTTCACACTGGAAACAAGATCCCTCACTCAGGAAGCAGGTGCAGCAAGGGCAAATGTAAATGCAGCGCAGGTGGAAGTAGATAAATTAAAACCTTTGGTAGAAAAGGGAATTATTAGTTCTGTGCAGCTGGAAACAGCAAAGGCCCGACTTGAACAGGCAAAGGCTGGGTACAGCGGTATTGCCGCCAATATTGGTTATGCCACCATTAAAAGCCCTGTTGACGGATATGTAGGAGCGATCCCTTTTAGGGAAGGTGCTCTTGTTAGCCCGGGTGATCCTACCCCTTTAACTACCGTTTCAGATATAGATGAAGTTTATGCCTTCTTCGGAATGAATGAAAGGGATTACCTGGATTTTATCCAGAATACAGAAGGTGAAACTATTTCAGAAAAAATTAAAAATATCCCACAGGTAGAATTACAACTGGTTAACGGGGAAATGTATAAGGAAAAAGGAGCCATCCAGACCGTTACGGGGCAAATAGACCGTTCAACGGGAACTGTGAGTTTTAGGGCGAAATTTCCGAATCCCGGAAGATTATTGGTCAATGGGAACAGCGGAAATATCAGGATACCAAAAACTTATAAAAGTGTCCCCGTGGTTCCGGAATCGGCTTCATTTGAACAACAAGGCAAAGTATATGTTTACCTCGTTCAGGGAGACAGCATCGCCATCTCAAAGGTAATTGAGGTCAGGGACCGAATAAATAATCTTATTGTGGTTGCCTCGGGAATCATGGCAGGAGATAAGATCGTTGGGAACGGGATTGGAAAACTTCGCAACAATACGCCCATCACCCCACAGCCCGTCGCTTTTGATAGCATTGCCGATACATTGAACCCTGTATTTAAATAATAAAATCAGATGTTAAAAAAATTCATAGAAAGACCGGTTTTATCCACGGTCGTTTCCATAGTACTAGTTGTTTTGGGTATTATTGGTTTAACCACTTTGCCTGTAACCCAATATCCGGATATTGCCCCTCCTACCATACAGGTATCTGCAAATTATCCCGGTGCAAATGCTGAAACGGTACTGGAAAGTGTAATTATTCCTATTGAAGAGCAAATAAATGGGGTTGAGGGAATGAATTATATTACCTCCACAGCAAGTAATAACGGTAGCGCCCGCATCGAGGTATTTTTTGACCAGGGTGTTGATCCCGATATTGCAGCAGTGAACGTTCAAAACAGGGTTGCGCGTGCCTTGCCATCACTGCCGCGCGAAGTGACCCAATCTGGGGTTACCACTCAAAAACAGCAAACCAGTTCCTTGATGTTCTTCACAATATTATCAGATAATGAAGAATATGATGCCACTTTTATTCAGAATTACCTCAACATCAACGTTATCCCCGAATTGAAGAGGGTTAATGGTGTAGGTGATGTAAATGCTTTTGGCTCAAAAAATTATGCGATGCGTATTTGGTTGCAACCTTCAAAACTTGCGGCTTATAACCTGATCCCTACTGATGTTACCGCGGCCATTAACGAGCAAAGTTTGGAAGCGGCAGCAGGAGCGCTGGGACAAAACAACGCGAATGCCTTTGAATATACCATTAAATATGGGGGGCGCTTTTCAACTGAAGCAGAATATGAAGATATTGTAATTAAAGCGTTGGATAACGGCCAGTTTTTAAGGTTAAAAGACGTTGCCAAAGTTGAACTGGATGCTGAAGGTTACAACGTAATTTCCTATACAAACGGATTGCCCGGGGTAAGTATGGCGGTTTACCAAACTCCCGGTTCGAACGCCCAGGAAATTATAGAAACCATTCATGAAAGACTGGAAGAACTCGAAAAAGATTTTCCTACAGGAATGTCAATTTTCATAAATTTTGATACCAATGAATTTTTAACAGCCTCTATAGATAAAGTTGTATTAACACTTATTGAAGCATTCCTGCTGGTATTTATAGTAGTATTTATATTTCTACAGGATTTCAGATCCACCCTTATTCCGGCCATTGCAGTGCCGGTTTCCATAATCGGTACATTTTTCTTTTTGAACCTGTTCGGGTATTCGGTGAATTTATTGACCCTGTTCGCTTTGGTACTCGCCATAGGTATTGTGGTAGATGATGCCATTGTGGTAGTTGAAGCAGTGCATGCCAAGCTGGAGGAAGGTGCCAACAGTGCTTTATCTGCCACCAAAACCGCCATGGAAGAAATTACCGGGGCTATCATTTCCATTACCCTGGTAATGGGAGCCGTGTTTATCCCGGTAACCTTTATTACAGGACCAACCGGGGTGTTTTACGAACAATTTGGGGTAACCTTAATTGTGGCTATAGCAATTTCTGCCGTAAATGCTTTGACCTTAAGTCCTGCATTATGTGCTTTGCTGCTTAAACCTAAGAAAGATGAAGAAGGGAAAAAGAAGGGTTTCTTACAGCGCTTTTATTCTTCATTTAACACAGCCTTCGCCGTTACAACCAAAAAATACGGAAATTCGCTTGTTTTCTTATATAAGCATAAATGGATAACCGTTTTGATACTTTTAATTTCTGTGGGAAGTATCTTTTGGGCAGCGAAAAACACTCCTACCGGGTTTGTGCCCAACGAGGACAGGGGCATGGTTTTCGCCAATATTGAGCTTCCTGCCGGAGCTTCTTTGGACAGAACAGTAGAGATCACAAGTGAACTGAGTGAAAAAATGCGCCAAATACCGGGTGTGGAAGGAGTTAGCCTAATAAATGGGTACAGTTTGATTGGCGGGGCCGGTAGTAACAATGCTTTTGGTATTGTGAGATTAGACCCTTGGGCAGATCGTAAAGACGAGGCCGTTTCCTCTGATGCTATTACGGGTAAAATGTTCCAGTTAGCCGCGGGAATTCCAGGTGCCAACATGTTGTTTTTTGCACCTCCAAGTATCCCCGGGTTTGGAATTTCAGCCGGTTTTGAAATGAAAATCCTGGACCGCTCTGGAGGAAGCTTCCAGGAGTTGGATCAGGCAACCCAGGCCTATTTATCGGAACTCTCCCAGCGCCCGGAGGTTTTATACGCCCAAAGTTCCTTTAACACAAATTATCCGCAATATGAAATGGACATCAATGTCCCTAAAGCTAAAGAAGCAGGTGTTTCAATAAGCAGTATTTTCTCCACTCTTCAGGGTTATATAGGAAGCATTTATGCCGCCGATTTTGCCCGTTTTGGAAAACAATACAGGGTTTACGTGCAGGCATTGCCACAGGATCGTGCTACAGTAAGTGATCTAAATTCCTTGTTTGTAAGAAATGACAAAGGTGAAATGGCGCCCATTACAGAATTTGTAAATCTGAAACGGGTTTATGGACCTCAATCTGTGACAAGGTTCAACCTGTTCAATTCTGCCAGCGTAAACGGTGCCCCTGCACCCGGATATTCCACGGGAGATGCCATTGCTGCCGTTCAGGAAGTAAGTGAAGCTTCGCTTCCAGCCAATTTTTCAATAGATTTCTCGGGCCTCACCCGGGAAGAGATTTCAGCAGGAAACCAAACGGCCATAATTTTCTTTCTGAGTATCATGTTTGTTTACTTTATTCTTGCTGCTCAATATGAGAGTTATTTGCTTCCGTTGACTGTACTGTTTTCCCTGCCTGTTGGGGTCATGGGGGCGTATTTGTTTACAAACTTTACAGGCTTGCAGGCCAATATCTATTTCCAGATCTCCCTTATTATGCTCTTGGGACTCCTGGCCAAAAACGCGATTTTAATTGTGGAGTTCGCGATCCAGAGGCGTAAGGCAGGATTTACAATTGCCGATGCAGCCTTTGACGCGGCCAAAGTGAGACTGCGACCTATTTTAATGACCTCACTGGCTTTTATCATTGGATTACTCCCACTGGTTTTCGCCGGCGGAACCGGAGCGGCCGGAAACAGGTCGATTGGAACCGGGGCCGTGGGAGGATTGCTGGTAGGAACCATATTGGGAATATTTATTATCCCCATTTTGTTCATTTTCTTCCAATGGTTACAGGAAAAAGTAGGTAAAAAACCAGAAGTTATTGTCGAAAAAAATGAACAATTGTAAAACATACAAAATGAAGAAGTTTCAAATATATAAATTCATATTGATCCCTGCTGTGTTACTTTCGTTGCAGTCATGTTTTGTCGCAAGGGATTACACCCCGCCGGAAGTTATTAAAGAGGAATTTTATCGCACTGACAATATCTCCAGGGACAGCCTTAATATGGCAAATGTTTCATGGAGGGAAATGTTCACAGATCCTATACTTGTTTCCTATATAGAAGAAGGGCTGCAAAGCAATATGGATATAAGGATCGCCCTTCAGCAAATAGCGGCATCAGAAGCCTATGTTAAACAAGGAAAAGCAGGATATTTACCTACGCTAAGCCTTAACGGGACCGTAAATCATCAGGCCCTGTCAAAAAACAGTCAGTTAGCAACTTTTTCTGAGAGCAACTATACCCAATATGAAGCTACAGGAAATTTATCCTGGGAGGCCGATATCTGGGGAAAAATAAGAAGTAATGACCGTGCTTTTCAGGCTTCATACCTTCAAACAGCTGCTGCACATCAGGCAGTAAAAACTGAACTTATTTCAGCTCTTGCTTCATCTTATTACCAGTTGCTGGCGCTGGATGAACAAAAAAGGATCACTGAAGAAACTATTACCACAAGGGAAAGCAGCCTGGAAACGACAAAAGCTTTAAAGGAAGCCGGAAGCGTAACTGAAGTTGGCGTAAAACAAACCGAAGCACAATTATACCGTGCCCAAGCCGTGTTAATTGATATCAAAAATGAAATAAGGTTACTGGAAAATTCTTTTTCCATTTTATTGGGATATGCGCCCCGTCAAATTGAGCGAACAACCATGGGCAACCAGGTGCTTGCCATTGCTCTGAATACCGGGCTTCCAAGTGAGCTGCTTAGGAACAGGCCCGATGTAATTGCAGCCGAATATCAGCTTATGAATGCCTTTGAACTTACAAATGTCGCTCGCAGCAGCTTTTATCCAACTTTAAGATTGACGGCTACCGGTGGTTTCCAGAGTATTGACATAGCCGATCTTTTTAATGCAAATTCATTATTTGCCAATTTAATAGCTTCGGTGGCTCAACCTTTAATAAACGGAAGACAAATAAGAACCCAGTATGAAGTTTCGCAGGCACAGCAGGAAATCGCATTGATCGATTTTGAAAGATCCCTGCTGATTGCCTCCAGAGAAGTTTCTGATGCAATGTACAATTATGAAGCAGCTGTTGAGAAAATAGGTGTAAAAACGAAGGAATTTGATGCTTACGGGTTGGCAACAGCATATTCAGAAGAATTGCTGAACAACGGAATGGTAAATTACCTGGAAGTTCTCACCGCGAGGGAAAACACACTCAATTCTCAACTGGAACTGGTAAATGCTAGATTTAACAAACTCAATTCAATTGTAGAATTGTACAGGGCTCTTGGTGGAGGATGGCGATAGTTTGATTTTTAGTTAGT
>Ga0307487_1002090_pt1 | contig 13233 bp, 11 predicted proteins | sample CBIW12metaG_FD_203665 | JGI IMG/M metagenome (GOLD analysis project Ga0307487, IMG submission 203665) | Sea-ice brine microbial communities from Beaufort Sea near Barrow, Alaska, United States - CBIW 1.2 | ecosystem: Environmental > Aquatic > Marine > Coastal | place: USA: Alaska | collected... | reverse complement strand
AGCTCGTTGGAGATCTCGATTTCGTTGATGTCGCGGCCAGCAGTCTCGCAGTGACCGGCCAAAACCTTCATCTTGTGCACGAGCTCATCGCCGGTGGCGAAGCTGTGCCAAATGTCGGCGTGCTTGGCAACCAACTTAAGGGTCTTCTTTTCTCCTCCGCCACCGATCAGCACAGGAATCTTGCGCGTGGGCGCCGGGTTCACCTTGCCCCAGCGGGACTCGATGCGCGGAAGTGCCTCAGCAAGCGCATCCAATCGCGATCCGGCTGTACCAAACTCGTAGCCGTATTCGTCGTAGTCACGCTCGAACCAGCCCGAACCAGTGCCGAAGATGAAACGCCCACCGCTGATGTGGTCGAGGGTGCGGGCCATGTCTGCCTGCAGGTCGGGGTTGCGATAACTGTTGCAGTTCACGAGGGTGCCGAACTCTACGCGGCTGGTGAGTTCAGCCCACGAGGCGAGCTCTGTCCATGCCTCAAAGTGCAAACCGTCGGGATCGCCGTAGAGGGGGAAGAAGTGATCCCAATTGAAAAGCACATCGACGCCGAGCTGTTCGAGTTCCCGAACCCGGTCTCGAATAACCGAGTACTCGGCATGCTGCGGCTGAAGCTGAACGGCAATACGAACGGGGCGGCTCTGAGTCATGACTCCACAGTATCCCGTCGCGGAGGCACGACGAAAAGTCAATCGAGTGAGTCGGCAGGTGTCCGCTCGGGCAGCAGGAGGTCGGGGCCAGCTAGCGCCCGAGGAACTTCTGCAGGCTCTCAAGTTCTTCGGGCGATGGGCCACCAGAAGCTGGCTTTGCCCCGCCGAGACCGAAGCCAGAACCCGCGGGCGCTGATGACCCACCAGCACCCTGAGCGCTTGCTGCTTCTTCTGCCGCCCGCCTAGCCGGGTTGCCCGACTTGGAACCTTTCTTCTTCTGGTTCTTCTTTGCCGACTTGCCGCCATGACCGCCAGGAATGGGCCCCATGCCGGGAATTTGTGGCGTGCCACCCTTTGCAACCGTTTTCATCATCTTCGCCGCCTGCTCAAAGCGGTTCACGAGAGCATTCACTTCGGTAACGGTCGTTCCCGAACCACGAGCGATACGCACACGACGCGAACCATTGAGCAGCTTTGGCACAGTGCGCTCTTGTTTTGTCATCGACTGGATGATGGCCTCAGTGCGCGTGATCTCCGACTCGTCGAAGTTGTCAAGTTGCTCGCGCATCCCTTTGGCACCGGGCAGCATGCCAAGCATGCTCTTGATCGAGCCCATGTTCTTGAGCTGCTGCATCTGCTCAAGGAAGTCATCGAGTGTGAACGAGTCGGTCGCAAACTTTTCGGAAACCTTGCGCGACTCTTCTTCGTTGAAAGTCTTCTGCGCCTGCTCGATGAGGGTGAGGATGTCACCCAGGTCGAGAATTCGGCTCGCCATCCGATCAGGGTGGAACGGCTCGAAGTCGTCGAGCCCCTCACCAGTGGACGCAAACATGATGGGGCGGCCCGTGATCGAGGCCACAGAAAGCGCCGCACCACCGCGCGCATCACCGTCGAGCTTGGACAGCACGACACCCGTGAAATCGACACCCTCTTGAAAGGCGCGCGCAGTCTTCACCGCGTCCTGACCGATCATCGCGTCAATGACGAAAAGCACCTCATCAGGGTCGACAGCCTTGCGGATGTTGGCGGCCTGCTTCATCAGTTCGGCATCCACACCCAGACGGCCAGCGGTGTCAATGATGACGACATCGTGCTGCTTATCTTTGGCAAACTTCAGCGCCTGCTTAGCCACCTTGACCGGGTCGCCTTTGCCGTTGCCCGGCTCGGGCGCGAACACCGCGACACCTGCCTGCCCGGCGACTACCTCAAGCTGGGTTACCGCGTTGGGGCGCTGAAGGTCGGCCGCGACCAACAGCGGAGTGTGACCGTCAGCGGCAAGCCACTTGGAGAGCTTTCCGGCGAGAGTTGTCTTACCTGCACCCTGAAGACCCGCAAGCATGATGACGGTCGGCGGGTTCTTAGCGAACTCAATGCGTCGGGCCTCGCCACCCAGAATCGTGACCAGCTCGTCATTGACGATCTGCACCACCTGCTGGGCAGGGTTCAACGACTGCGACACCTCGTGACCGAGGGCACGCTCACGAATACGGCCCGTGAAATCCTTGACGACCTCGAGCGCAACGTCGGCATCGAGCAGTGCACGGCGAATCTCGCGAACGGTGCGATCGACATCCGCTTCGCTGAGCTTGCCCTTGCCGCGCAGGTTCTTGAACGTATCCGCGAGGCGGTCGGTGAGATTTCCAAAAGTGGCCATGATCACACCAGTTTAAGGTGTCTTGGCCCGACGAGCGAACGTAATGCGCTGACAGCGCGCCACAGTAGGGTGAGAGCGTGAGACACGGCATCGTAATCCTCCCCCAACGGCCTTGGGCTGAAGCTAAACATCGCTGGATCCGGGCCGAAGAACTCGGCTTCGATCATGCGTGGACCTACGACCACCTGTCGTGGAAGTCCCTTGCCGATGAGCCGTGGCATGCGACTGTTCCTACGCTTACGGCAGCCGCGAGTGTGACGAGCCGCATTGGGCTTGGCACCTTTGTCGCCTCACCCAACTTTCGGCATCCCGTCACCTTCGCCAAAGAACTGGCAACGCTCGACGATGTCAGCGGTGGCCGTTTCTTGCTCGGTGTTGGTTCGGGCGGCACCGGATTCGATTCAATGGTGCTCGGGGTTCCCGAACTGAGCCCCCGCGAACGCCACGCCCGTTTTGAAGAATTTGTGCGCGGCCTCGACGAACTTCTTCGCTTCGAAGAGCCCGGCAGCGGTGGCATCAGCTTTAGCGGTGACTGGTTCACCGCAGTGAATGCACGGATGGTCGGAGCACCGGCACGATCTCCGCGCTTGCCGTTCGTCGTTGCTGCCGAAGGTCGCCGTGGTCTGAAGCTTGCCGTCGAACTCGCTGACGGTTGGCTCACCCTCGGCCGCACTGCAGACACCCTTGAGGAGTGGTGGCAGGCGGTAGCAGACGTGTCGCAGCGCCTCGATGACACGCTCGACGAGGCTGGCCGAACATCCGCCACTCTTGATCGCTATCTCAACCTCGACGGTGCACCGCAGTTCAGCCTCGACAGTGTTGGCGCGTGGGATGACGCTGTCGGTCGCGCCGAAGCTCTCGGCTTCACCGACGTGATCGGGCACTGGCCCAGGGCCGAAGGAATCTACGCGGGCGACGAAAGTGTGCTGATCGAGATCGCGTCACGCTTCTCGCGGTGACGTGACCACTAAGAGCGCTAGCGTGGAACCATGACAGCTCTCATCGTGCCCATCAGCGGACACACCCCCCAGGTTTCTGACAGCGCCTTCGTCGCGCCCAACGCAACACTGATTGGGCAGGTCACCCTCGGTGAGCGCGCAAGCATCTTCTACGGTGCCGTTCTGCGGGGCGATGTCGACTCAATCACCATTGGCGAAGGGTCAAACCTGCAAGACAACGTCACGGTGCACTGCGACGAAGGATTCCCCACCTCCGTGGGTTCTGGAGTGAGCGTCGGCCACGGCGCCGTGCTGCACGGCTGCACCGTCGAAGACGACTGCCTGATCGGGATGAGCGCAACAGTGCTCAACGGAGCCGTCATCGGCACCGGATCACTCGTCGCCGCAGGAGCTGTCGTGCTCGAAGGCACCATCGTGCCGCCCGGATCGCTCGTCGCCGGCGTGCCCGCCAAAGTGCGTCGGGAACTGAGCGACGAAGAGAGAGCCGGCGTGCGCCAGAACGCCACGCACTATCTCGGCATTGCAGCAGCGCACAGCGCCGTCAGTCATTGACTTTCCCCGTATGTTAATCTTCGTCGAGCATTGTTAGTGCGTCTACGGGGACAGGCTTAATCGGGAGGTGCGCCGAAAAATACCCGACATCTGCGACTGACCGCATGCGCTTCGCAGCGACAAGCGCGGCGACGGATGATTCGCAGTACCTGCCCTGACACGGACCCATGCCACTGCGGCATTCAAGCTTCACCGCGCTCGCTCTCGACATCTCCGGATTCTGCTCAAGAGTGTCGCAAATCTGGCCTTTCGTGACGAGCTCGCATCGGCACACGAGCGTCTCTGGCGTTGCCAGTTCGGTGAGCGCTTCGCGTTGCGGTTCAAACAGGCGCTGCACAACCGTCGAGAATCGCGCTGCGTGCCGCAGCTCACCACGAGCGCCCCTCAGCGCCCCGTCCGTCGATACGGAAAGCCCCACGGCGCCGTCCGCTGATAGATCGGCGGCGACGGCGAGCGACGCAAGTTTGCCCTCTGCGCGCGACTGTTCGGCTCCCGCGACGCCGGTTGGCTCACCTGCCACATAAACCTGCGGAGCGCTTGTCCTCATGAGCGCATCGTGAGCAACGACCCAACCACCCTTTGGCGAGTCCCAAACCATCTCACATCCGGCTTGCCGCGCCAGTTCGGTCGATGGTTGGAACCCGTAACCCAGCACGAGTGCCGATGTCTGGATGCGTCGAGTGTCGCCAACTTTGTTCCATCGGCTATCCACCTTCGCTAGCTCAACCGCCTCAACTTCGCGGTCGCCAACCGCCGCGGTGACAATGGTTTTGGTGCTTACCTTCACTCCGGCAGCAAGCAGCCGAGCGATCGCAACTCCGGTCTCCGCAAAAAGCCCGAGATGACCAGGCACAGCACCCAATGATCCAAGGCTCTCGCGCATGGTCGGGAGTCCTCGCGCGAAGGCAACCTCCGCAATGTCCGCACCTGCTTTGCGCAATTGATCGGCGACGACGATGAGGAGCGGATGGGATCCGGCCAGAACTAGTCGCGGGGCACTCAACAGTTTCTGGCTCTTGAGGAGACTCTGAACTGCCCCAGCCATGATGACCCCCGGCAAAGTCCACCCGGGGATGGCGACCGGCATATCGTAGGCGCCTGTCGCAATTATTACTCGACGCGCGGCTACCGCTTTCGAGCCGAGTGGGCCGGTAACCGCAACTCTCGTGCAGATTGCGCCGTCGACGCGGTCCCGCAACAGCCCGAAAACGGTAGTTCCGAACTCCCATTCGATCTGAGAATTCGACTCCGAACGATCAATCAGCTCCCGCCCCCAGCCATATCCGGCGCCGAATACCGTTGTTGCTCCGGTGAATGCGGTGGGAGGCTGGCGAAAGATCTGGCCACCGACGCGCTGCTGCTCGTCGAATACCACCACCGAAAGTCCCAAATCAGCCGCCGCAACCGCGGCAGCCATACCTGCAGGTCCAGCACCAACAATTGCGAGGTCGTACACGATCACACTCCCCGCGTCGGCTGGACATCCATGCCATCAGCGACTGGCATCAAGCAGGCTCGAACCAGAGGTGCGCCATTGACGGTGACGGCGCAATCAAAGCATGTGCCCATATTGCACAGAAGCTGCCGAGGGTCGCCGTCTCGAGTTGTACCGAATTCATCGTGGCCGGCCGCTAAGAGAGCAACGGCGACTGTCTCGCCAATGCAGCATTCGACTGGCGTGCCCTCAAAGCTGATGGTTACCGGGACGCCGCGCACTGTCGGCATGCGTGTGCTTTTAGGCATTCTGGCTCCTATATCGGCTGGGGTCATACGGGGTGAGATCAATGCTTGCCGGCCGACCGAGCACGAGCTCAGTCAGCACTCGGGCAAAACTCGGTCCGAGCGTGAATGCGGAACCGCCTGTGGCGACGAACATTCCTGGAGCGTTGGGGACCGGCCCCACCAAGGGCAATTGATCTGGCGTGAGGGTGGTTGTTCCCACCCAGGTTCTCAGGGCTGGAATCGTTCGAACAGCGGGAACGACTCGCGAAGCCGCGCGGGCATTACCTGCGACGGATTGCCGAAGCAGTTCGGGGCGCGAGTGCAAATCTGGCTTGCCGTCAGGTCGCTTCAGCAGTCGCGCAGGCCAACCCCCGCCAATTAACAGGTTCCCATCCCCGGATTGTTTGAGTGAGAGCTTTGCCCCCGCATGTTGCACAAGATGGGGAATGAATTTGGCAACTTTTGCCGTCACCGTCATGGTGAGCGCGACAGCGATGGTAGGAAGGTTCGCGCCGACCATGTCGCCCAATTCGCTTGTCCAGACTCCACCGGCAATCACCACCGAGTCCGCCTGTATTTTGCCGGTGGTATTTTGACCGTCGGCTGCGCGCGATTCGGTCGCGACTGACCAGCCGCCCGCTTTGCGGCTCATCCCTGTCACTGCAGTCCTAGTCCTGACTTTGGCTCCGAGCCGCATCGCGCCCCGAGCGAGGGCAGGTGCCGCAGTTCTCGTGTCAGCTTTGCCCTCAATGGGGCAGTATGCCGCAGCCACGACAGTGTCCGAGAGATACGGTGCAATCGCCCGAACCTCGTTGCCGCCCAACATCCGAACGTCGAGCCCCCACGAGCGCTCAATTTCGGACTTCGCCTCAAGCAATTGCGCCTGCTCAGCGTTTTCAGCCAACATGAGGCCACCATTTTGAATCACACCGAGGCTTTCACCGAGTTCATCACCGAGCTTGGCCCAGAGGCGCGCAGAGTCGAGGTGCAGCGGCATGGCTTCAGCGGCCCGCCGTGCCGATTCGAGTCCCGCCTCAACCATGCGGTATTCAAGTTGAAAATGCAGGCTGCCAGCATTCTGCCCCGAAGCATGCTGGTTTATTTGATCGCGCTCCAGCAACACAACATCCGCGCCCTCGCGGGCCAGCATCCACGCAAGAACGCAGCCGAGCAGACCGCCACCGACGACAATGACGTCGCAGCGCTCGCTCATCGCAATGGCACCGTATCAATGCCGAGCGTGTGCAATGTTGCTTCGATGCGCTCGCACTCCTCATCGGTGAGCTCAAGCAGGGGCTCTCTGACATACCCGGCAGATACGCCCCGCAACCGCAGCGCCGTTTTCATGATTGCTTGCTGATTTCCAAACTGCACGCCGTAGTCGGGGCGGAACCAGCTCTCCATGACCACTCGGTCTCGCGCACCGAGCGCAACTGCACGCTCACGGTCGCCGGAGGCGATGGCGCGCCAGAAATCAGGGTGGTCCGCGCCTAGGGGCGCACCAGAGCCCATCATTCCGTCACCATGCCCCAGCAAGGAGAGATCTGCTCCTAGTTCGCTTGTCGGCATGCCGAAGTAGCGAACCGAGTCTTCCAACGCGTACATCCCCTGCAAGAACCCAGCAAAATTTCCGGTGGAGTTCTTGATCGCCACCACGTTTTCAATCTGAGCGAGTTCAGTCAGGGTATCGGTATCTAAGTCGACGATGCAGCCGCGCGGCCAGTTGTAGACGCACATCGGGAGTTCTGTGGCGTCCGAGATATCTTGGTAAAACTTGACGATCTCGCGCCGGTTCGGAACCATATACGGCGGTGGGGTGATCAGAATGCCGTCTAATCCAGCCTTTTCGGCGGCTCGAGCATGAGTGATCGCCTCGGTTTGGGTGAAGGCGTTACATCCGCCAAGGACCCACATCGAACCGTCAACGGTCCGCGCCGACTCCGCAAACAGAGTCGCACGCTCGTCGGCGCTCATGCTGAACCATTCTCCGCTCGTGCCGGCAACAATAATCCCGTGCATACGCTGCTCCATCAGCCAGCCAAGTTGGCCGCTGAGTGCATCCAGATCGAGCTCGCCGTCCTGAGCGAATGGGGTGGTGATGGCCGGCATATATCCGGTCCATTCGACGTCGTTGCGATCCATGGTGTATCCCTACGGGGTTGGTGGCGTGACCGCGAGAATGAACTCGACGGTTTCAGTGGTTTCGTTGCAGTAGCGATGCGGTTGGCGAGAGTCGATCGTGATCGCGTCCCCCGTCACCACGTCAAAAGAGCTTCTGGCGACCTCGACAGTCAGCGTTCCGGCAAGAACAACAACGCATTCGACAGCCGGATGCCCCCATTGCTCGTCGCTAGAAGTCTCGCCTGGCGCGAGCACCCCTCTCAGCACTTCGAGTTGCCCGTTGCTTGGTGCCATGCGCTCATACTGCACATGACCTTTCGGCGTTGTGATGCGAGATCGCTCACCCGCATGACTGACGTGAACGGTGAGCGAGGCCGCATCGTCGAACAGCGTGGAGATCGATTCCCCAAACACTGTAGCCAAGAGTCGCAATGATTTGAGGCTTGGTTCGGTGACTCCTCTCTCGATCTGACTGAGGAGGGTCGCGGAGAGGCCTGTCTCCGCGGCAAGCGCGCGCAGCGTGTATCCGCGCTGGTCGCGGAGCGCCCGAAGCCGATTACCGATCATGCGAAAATTATACACTCACACTGTTCAAGATTGGCCACTTGGCCGACAGCTGCAAGCTAATTTTCCTTATAGGTCGGCCAGTCCATCGACTTTTTGCGTTCGCGCTTGGTTTTTACTTGTGCAGTGTAGTTGCACATTCTGTTCACGGTGTGGATACTGGTACGCGTTCTGCGGTTCGCAGTAACCCCCGCGTGCTGCGCGGCCTCAATGATGTGGCGAAAGGCTTTTCACATGAATCAAGACAGCTCCTTGACCTTCCGAGGGGGGTGGGGCATGGCCTTCATACCGGTCGTGGTCTTCCTGTTCTTCTGCGTGCTCTACTTTGTCGTGTTTAACGCGTTCGATATGACCGCTCTGGCAATGGGCGGATTCGTCGCCTTGCTAGTTGGCGCAGTGTTCGCCCGCAACTACGGCAAGTTCTGGGAGAGCGTGATGCAGGGCATTGGAAGCCCGACTGCGGTGTCTATCGTCGTGATCCTGTTCGTCGTGGGGATGCTCTCGCAGCTCATCAAGGTGACCAACGTCTCCGGCGGCTTCGTTTGGCTCGCCAGCCTCGTGGGCGTCAACGGCGGCGCTTTCGTCCTTTTCGCCTTCATCACCGTTTGCTTGGTAGCCATGGCTACGGGCTCATCCATCGGAACCATGTTTACGGCGTTCCCCATCTTTTATCCCGCGGGTGTCCTGCTGGGTGCCGACCCTGTGTTCCTGGCCGGCGCATTGATCTCTGGGGCCATCTTCGGTGACAACATGGCGCCGATCTCTGACACCACAATCATTTCCTCGTCAACTCAGCGCTTCCGCCGCAAACTCGGTGTTGCCGACATCGGTGGCGTCGTGACCTCGCGCGCAAAGTACGCTTTGGCTGCCGCAGCGATTAGCGCAGTAGGCTTCTTCATTTTCGGCGGCACTGGTGCATCCAGTGGCAACGCAGCCGACGTATTGGCAGAGAACTCCAATCCGCTCGGACTGGTGATGCTGATTCCCGTAGCGATCATGATCGCGACAGCATTCATCACTCGCGACATCTTCAAGGCCGTCACAGTCGGAATCGTGCTCGGAATCATCGTTGCCCTAGCGACAGGCCTCATCGAGCCATCCGGAATCATCGGCGTCACCGACGGCGCCCCAACAGGCTTCTTGGTATCGGGTGTCAGCGGCATGCTCGGCACGGTGGCTCTCGTCATAGCGGTCTTCGGAATTATGGGTGTGCTGACCAATGCCGGCGTTTTGACCCGCACGGTGGATGCGCTAACTCGCGGCAAGCTCGCGAGCACTCCGCGAGGCGCGGAGCTATCAATCGGTATCGGTGTAACCGTCACGACACTTCTCTTCGGCGGCGTAAACTCCGCCGCGATGTTGACGTTTGGCCCGGTGGCAGACGAGATCGGCTCCCGCGTAGGACTACACCCCTACCGGCGCGCGAACGTGATGGATTGCTTTGCGCTTGGGCTTGCATCGATCATCCCCGTGCTGAGTGCCTACCTGTTCATTGGTGCACTGCTCACTAGCGGGTATGACGGTGCACCAGCGTTGTCGACAACGCAACTCTTTGGCGGGGCCCTCTACCCACTCGTGCTCACCGCAGTGATGATCGCTGCAGTGGCCACCGGCTGGGGCCGACGCTTCGAAGGAGCCGATGGAGCTCAGTCGCGCACGGCAGAGCCGGTTGCAGAAACCGTCACCACCTCGTAATTCGACGAATTGTGACAACGGCCTCCGCACCAGTGCGGAGGCCGTTGTTGTCGACACGAGGATAATTTCGCCACGAAGGAACGGACCGCAGCGAGCGCGGAGCGCTGCGGCAGCTAGCCGACGAGGTTTTGCACGAAGACGTGCGGGGTGAAACCGGTGAGGTCATTGATTGACTCGCCCTGCCCAATCAGTTTGATCGGGATGCCGGTGCGCTCCTGCACCGCAAGCACGAACCCGGCCTTGGCCGACCCATCCAGTTTTGTGATCACGAGACCGGTGACGCCGGCGTGCTGAATGAAAGCCTCTGCCTGAGCAACACCGTTCTGGCCCGTAGTGGCATCGAGCACGAGGAGCACTTCGGCGATCTCCGTCTGCTTCTCTACAACGCGACGGATCTTGCCGAGCTCATCCATGAGGCCGCTCTTGGTCTGCAACCGCCCAGCAGTGTCGATAATGGCAATATCGATCGAATCTCGTTGAGCCCGCTCCACAGTCTGGAACGCGACGGATGCCGGATCTTGGCCCTGCTGCTGAGGGCGCACAATCTCCGCTCCCCCACGCTGGGCCCACGTCGCCAACTGCTCAACGGCAGCAGCACGGAAGGTATCAGCCGCGCCAACAACAACCGTGCGACCGTGGCCAACCAAAAACTTGGCGAACTTGCCAATCGTGGTGGTCTTTCCGACGCCATTAACCCCCACAACCAAAACAACCGCAGGGCGGGCGCTGAGAGTGAGAGTGGGGTCGAGACGGGCCAGACGTTCCTCGAGGGTTTCGCGCAGCATCCGCTTCAGATCTGCCGGATCATCAGTTTTGTACTTGGCAACGCTGGCACGCAGCTCGTCGATGACCGAGTCAGTGATGTCGGGCCCAAAGTCGGCCGAGATGAGCGCATCTTCAAGATCGCTCCACGTATCGGCGTCGATCGTGTCGCGCGCGAACATAGATTTGAGTGCGCCCGAGAGCGACCAGGATGCTGCCATACCTACAGGTTAAGGCAGGTCGGCCCCGCACCGTAACCGCGCTAGGATTTTTGGATGCTCTCACTGATTCGTCACGGCCAAACCGACTGGAACGCTGCCGGACGCATGCAAGGCTCCAGCGACATTCCGCTCAATGATGTCGGGCGTCAGCAAGCTCGGGATGCTGTCGAACTGCTGCGCGGAAGCGAATGGGACGTAATTGTCAGCTCTCCCCTGCAACGTGCCAGCGAAACAGCGCAAATTATTGCCGATGGACTCGGGCTTGAGTTGGGACGCAGCTATGACCTACTCATCGAACGCAACTATGGCGAGGGTGAGGGCCTCACCAAAGCGGAAATCGACGCCCGCTGGCCTGATGTGCGAGGCTACCCCGGTCTTGAATCCCTCGACTCGGTTGTCACACGCGGCATCGCAGCTCTCGACCAGATTTCGGTCGACTACCCCGATAACAAGGTAATTGTTGTGTGTCATGGAACGATCATCCGCTACACGCTCTCCGAACTTGCCGGTCGAGACTTCGACCACATTCTGAACGGCTCGATTTCTACCATCGAACCACTCGCCAATGGTTGGGCTGTGCGCACCGTCAACGGTGAACCGCTGTCAGGCGTCGATTAGCTCGCCACCGTTTGTTAGCTTGCGGCGGTCTCCTTGGCCACGCGCTGGCCGACTACCGCGCTGATGCCATCGGAGCGCATGCTCACTCCGTAGAGCGCGTCTGCGATCTCCATCGTGCGCTTCTGGTGGGTGATGATGATGAGCTGACTGGTCTGTCGCAGGTCTTCAAAGATCGCGAGCAGTCGGCCCAAGTTGGCGTCGTCTAGTGCCGCTTCTACCTCATCCATAATGTAAAACGGGCTCGGGCGTGCCTTAAAAATGGCGATCAGTAGCGCAACAGCGGCCAGTGATCTTTCACCACCGCTCAACAGCGAGAGACGTTCAATCTTCTTGCCTGCGGGCTTCACCGTGACCTCAATGCCGGTAGTCAGCACGTCATCAGGGTTGGTCAAGAAGATACTGCCGGTGCCTCCGGGGAACAGCACAGGGAAGACATCGTTGAACGCATTCTTCGTGTCCTCGAATGCACTTGAGAAAATTGCCTGCATCTTCTCGTCTAGCTCATCGATGATCGTCAGCAGATCCTTGCGGGTGTTCGAGAGATCGGTGAGTTGCTCAGTCAAGAACTTGTGCCGTTGCTCGAGTGCCTCGAACTCTTCAAGCGCGAGCGGATTCACTCGGCCCAAACGGGAAAGTTTTCGCTCCGCTTTCTGCAGTCGCGCCTCTTGCTCGGCGCGAACAAATGGTCGACCGGATGCCTCCGGCTCGGCCGCGTCGTCGCCCCGCGACGTGCCATCAGGATCAGCCGCCACAGCCGTTCCAGCCGGAATACCTGCGCCAGCCGCGCTATCCGCGCTCGCGCTATCGTCAGCGACAGCATCCTCCGGAACCGCAACCTCTGGCCCATATTCCGCAACGAGTACATCTTCGACGAGACCGAGTTCTTCGCCCGACCGTTCAAGCAGACTGGAAAGGTGCAGCTTCTTTTCGTAAATCTGCATTTCGAGGCCATGCACACTCTCGCTGACTGCCGAGAGTCGTTCACGCAGCGATGACTCTTCGCGGCGCAACCCCGAGAGTTCCTGATTGTGCGCGGAACGTTCTGCTTCTTTCGCCGCGAGAACCACGCGAGCCTCAGACAGTGAACGGTCGACCGAGTCGAGTACCGCAGGCAGCATCTCTACGACACGAGTTGCGGATGCGATCTGCCGTTGACGAATCACCGCCAGTCGTGCCTGCTCCGCGGCCGCTTCACGCTCTCGCAGAAGCTGGGCGGCAAGTTGTTCGGCACGGGCGCGCTCAGCGCGCACCCGCTCACGGATGGTTTCGAGTTGTATTCGATGGTCAACTTCTCGCGCCCGGGCGCTCTCGACCTCAGCAAGCATGGGGTCTCGTTCCGAGACGTCGAGCATGGGCCGCGGAGCGGACTGATACTCGTCGGCTGCGATCTGGGCGCGACCGACTTCAGCGGTGGCATCCGCGACGGCTTCTGAGGCCACATCAACGGCACGGGCGAGACGGTCACATTCGGCTTGGGCGGCATCCGCCTGGATGCGGTGTCGGCCAAGAAGTTCTGATTGCGCTGCCAACTGGGCATCATATTCGCGCAGCGCGGCGAGTGCTGCTTCGGCATCCGCTTTGGCGGACGTTAGCTCACGACGCTTCTCGTCGAGCTCAAAGCTGGTGCGCTCGATCTGGGTAGTAACGATGCCCAGTTTTTCGGCGGCAGCATCCCGTTCGGCAACGAGTTCGAGTCGTGATCGTTTGGCTCCCGATCCGCC
>Ga0307487_1002089_pt1 | contig 13237 bp, 6 predicted proteins | sample CBIW12metaG_FD_203665 | JGI IMG/M metagenome (GOLD analysis project Ga0307487, IMG submission 203665) | Sea-ice brine microbial communities from Beaufort Sea near Barrow, Alaska, United States - CBIW 1.2 | ecosystem: Environmental > Aquatic > Marine > Coastal | place: USA: Alaska | collected... | reverse complement strand
CAATGCAATGGCTGAACGCCTAAATGGTAAAATTCAAGAACTTAAAACAGTAGGAAAAGGCTATCGAACATTTGCCAACTTTAGAAGCGCAATAACTGTTTTTCCACGTGGGCTTAGACCTATATCCTCACTAACTTAGGGGTAGAACCTAACTTATAAAATAGAAAAAACAGTTACAAGAATTAGTAGAAAACTAATTTCTAGACAGGTGTAACCAGACCTCACAAGAGGATAATTTAACGTTCATGGTTTTGATTATGCCAGTTTAGAAGTCAAGCAAAATCGAGATTGAGTAGGAAGATAGGGGTTAATCCCCTATCTGTCCTCTCATCCCACCGTACTTACCGTTCGGTATACGGCGGTTTGTTAAAATATTGATGGTCGTGTTTCATTGGTCAGCCGTTGGTAGGTGTTGTAAAATCCCGTATACCCCTGTTTTGTAAAATAGGCATTGTTCCAGGTGGTCCACAGTATTGGGCTATTTGCCACTCGGCAGTATCCCTTGCTACTGTTGCCCCACTTATACTACTTTTGCCTGGTCGCTTTTAGTTTCAACAAACTCACAGTTCTTGTCCTGCACTTCTCCCATTCCTTCCACAAGCCCATCCCATAGCCAATCTAACTCTTACGCAGGCATCAAGATTTTGCATGGCTGACTTGGCGTTCGCTAGCCAGAAGTAACTAACCCAGCCTTGGATCAATAACCCAAACTTTACGATCTTCTGTCTTGTGTTACTCCCGTTGTTCCGCCTGCTGATTGCCTTACTTTTCTCCCTGATTCGCTCCATGGATTTCTTCGCAATAGGTACTGACCATTTTCCTGCATCTTTATAGAAGCTGAAATCCAGTAACGTACTTTCTGCCGGATGGCTGACTTTACTTTTCGCCTTGTTTACCTTTAATTTCAGACTCTCCTCTAAGTAGCGGGTGATACTTCTCAGCACTATATGTGCCGATTTCTGACTCCTTACATAGATGCTAGAGTCATCTGATACCGAACATAATTAAGACAGTACAAGTACTGATCATTCGGCTTTTGGCAGTCAAAGTGCGCTTATATTCCATTTTGAAAATTTGGGAGTTATGATAAGTAAGGGGTTATCAGCGTTCCAACCGGCAGGTATCTCATACACCACTTTATATGCATAGGGGTAATAGACATCACTTTCAATAGTATCCCGGATCGAGTCACGGCTCATCAACACTATTGACTTACGGAGAAGTGTTGATTGAATATCCATTTCCATCGGTGACAATTTCCAGTTCGTTTCTTTGATATCCTTTATTGAACTGTTCAATCCATAAACTATTATTTCAAAATCTTTCGCTTCCGGATCAGCGAGATAAATGCTCATTTGTTTTTCATCAACTCGCACATTGGTCTTACCCTCGCCCGGAACATAAAGCCAGCCTACATCTCCGCTTGGAGAATTCCAATGTATCGTACCTGTTTTCAAAATGTGTGATACTTTCCGGTTGCCCCATAAGCCTCCCATCATCCAGTTTGTCTGGATATACGCAGTCACTTTTTTGAGTTTGTCGCCTTCATAGTAATTGGGGGTGACTCTTGATAAAAATCTTGGGGTGCTGAATTGTCTGAATTCATCTAATGCTTTTTGCGGCATTGATATACCCAGATCAAAAATGCAGACAATAAAATTTGACTCGTTGTGTGGTCCGTTTTGTGCAGGAACTGTTGCAAGTAATACGTCATCAACGGCCGCGGCAATCCACACACCCACAATGGCGGTGTATTTCTTCATATCAATTCCATAACTCCGTAAATAAGGGCCACCAATATTTTGCAGGTTGGCATTATAAAAAGCGGCTACATCAAGCCATAATTCCTTTTCCAGTATTTTACCCATTTCTTTAAATTCCGGAGATATCGCTATCTCGCGCCACAGCGCAAGACCAGTAAAATCTACTCCATAATATGTGGGAGAATTATACTCACATAAGGTATTAAACCGCTGAAAATTAGAAAGGATTTCCTTCGCTTTATCCAATCCTGCTTTTTGAATTATGGGTAAATCAAATGTATGTCCCACATAATCCTGTAGAAAAGAACTCATGATTGAGATATTACTATAATCTGCTTTGACATTACGGACATAATCGCCTTTAGCCGCTTTTATCAATGAGGCTTCCAGTTCTTTTTTGAAATCTTCGGGCAAGCTATTTTTAAATTTATGATATACGATAATCAGATCTGTGCCAATAAACTCGCGCATGTTCTCATCGTAGCCTTTATCGTCAACACTGCCTTTCCAGTTACCAAAACTTTTATGGTTCTCAACTGTATCCTGCAGGGAAATGACCCATCGGATTATATTGATCGCGTCCGGAATGTCATCGTTTTGGTTTCTGAAAAAAAGAGCTTCGGCTAGCCGCATTTTATTACGGGTACTCGCTTTTTGATTCAGGATATCTTGCACAGTCAGCCCTTTTGGAAACTCTTCTTCAACAAAATCATCAAACAATTTCTTTTGTAAAGGGCTAAGGGTGGTATAGGTAAATTGTTTGGTAAACAGTAAATCTTTATCAGTTTTCTGACAGTCTCCAGTCTTGGCGAATCCAAAAAGAAAAACGATTGCAAGAAACGTGATGGCGATGGTTTTATTCATTGTCTCAGTTCGTTAAAAGTAGAAGTAGTTTGCCATTTTGAATTACGGAAGTCTTTTTTTCCACTATTCGATAATAAATTCAAATTCGCAGGGTGCATAATGGGTCATGTATAAACTTGTTGCAGGGAGTTTAGGAAGTGCACCCCTTAGCTGCGTCCATTTGTGGTTAACTAGTCCTGGTCCTATTTTGATAGTGTCTCCGTTAAAATTATAGGTGGTATATTCTCCATTTTTCACCAGAAAGGCATTCGAAATTCCTTGTTTTTCAATTACATTGGTTAAAATACCACCCATACGGAAGCCCAATTCCAAAGTTACCGGCATATTCTTGGGGCCATCAATTGACACTTTTATCTTTGCTTTCCCTTCTATTTCGGTGATGTAGATTTTTGTATGAAGCTTCTGTATTTCGGATTGTTCTCTTTCCGTTCTTGGAACCTGTCCCCAGGATTCTCCGGTTAGGGGGATTTTCCCCTTGGGCAAAGGTTGATAATAGGGGCCGTAAAGGGTGGCCGACAAAATATAGGTATCCCCAACTTTTTCTATTTTCTGACTCTGAAATTGCCCTTTTCCAAAAAAAGCCTCAGATAACCTTACCGCTTCCAAGGCTGCTTGCCCTTTGAAAAAAGTGAAGAACGTGGAGTTATTCGCGATGAAAGACATATCTACTTCACCTTTTCTGATTCTGGCCATATCCGAATATTCAAAATATTTGTGATAATTTGTAGGAATAGGCGCAGGACCAGGCAAGGGATCCAAAAAGGAAGAATTCTCCAAAAAATAAGGCAACATGCCGCTTAAATCTACAAGGGGAACCGTTTTTTCTATATAATCTACCATTCCTGCGTAGCGGCTATCCTTGTCGAGCAGTGCCATATAGTTGTATGCCAAATAATAGCCTGACATATTGCTGATGCGGTACTTATCCTGCCTGTTGGAAGATTCCGTTACGATTTCGCCGGTAGAGCGGACAAAATAAAAGGTCATGTCCAAGTTTTTTCGAATGTCCGCATAGAGGTAATCATAATCCATAAAGCGGGCAATGTCGATCAGGCTTCTGTTGGTTATAGGGGTGTATACCGCGGTACTTCTTTCATGGTACTGCCCATCAGGATCAATATCAATTTTTTCTGCAAGCCATTGTTCCACCCTTGCCCTATACTTTGGATTGGGGAAAAACCTATGTATCCAGGCCAATGCACCGGAGACTACCCAGCGGTGGTTGGGGGTATGGATCCCGCCGACAGTCAGGGCTTCCCCCGCTTGGAGCAAGAACTGTTTCATCAATCCCGGGAGCTCTCCGTAATTGGTATCCTGTTGCTGCGACAGCATGGAGTAGGCCATCGCCAAAGGATACACGGTAAATCCCAAATCCGGGGTAGAATGAAAATTGGTGGATATCAGATCAATGGTGCCGTCCTCGTGTTGTAAGGACAAAAGCCCCTGGGCGGCAAGGGTCATACGGCGGAGAATTTCCTTGGAATGGAAGTACTCAGAGCTGGGCGAGACATAGCTGCACATCAATCTTTGGATCAGGCCTGCTGTTCCAATGGGGTTTACGACACTATCTGCATCAAAAGCGGCACCATAATAAAGTGAATTTTCAACTGTCCATTGGCTTTTTAAAGCTGTTGGTATAGAAGTATCATTTCCTTTAATCAATTCCAATAGCATTTTATTTTTTGGAAGGGTCTGGGCCATTCCGCTCGTGTGGAGCATCATCAGCAAAGAGAACACCAACAGCATGGCGCCTGCCCATTGATTGATATCTGTTTTGGATGGGTTTGTGGTTTTCTCCATGAATGACCAGCTTATAACTTGTAAAATTGTTCCCAATCTTTTCTGGGAGGAGCCCCTGCCAACAGGGCATTGGCTACTGGATTGTTTTGGATTGTTTTTTTCTTGCGGTCTAAGACAATTTTCATGTTCAGCCTTTGTGCGATTACGCCCAAGGTGAAGACCTGACTCAATGGTCCAGCGATATCGAATGATGACCGACATTTTTCATCTCCTTTGCAAGCCAATAGAAAATTCGCAAAGTGATTAGAGGGACTATCCGGAACTTCCGGCATTTTTGATTCCAATGCCAGTCCTTTCTCATTGGGAATGATGGAAAGGGTACTTCCATGAGTTCTACCCTTAAATATCAGTTCTTTGCTGTAAATAATTTTCCCCGAAGGTAAATTTGTGGGTTGGAATCTTCCATCACTTGTAATGGGCGTATTGGGATCAAGTTCCACCTCACCATATTCCTGCGGAACAGAGGGCAGGTTATTCACGCCATCATACCAGTTGATAGTCAGGGCTGGCATTTTTGCTCTTTTTGGAAATTTAAATGCCAAGGTGGATGCCATCGGAAAGAAAAAAGGATTGTGTCCATCAATCCGGATGGGATCAACTTCATAAGGTAAACCTAAATTTAAAAATTGATGGGCAGTATCCATGATGTGGGCACCCCAATCTCCCAAAGCCCCCATTCCAAAGTCATACCAGCACCTCCATTGGCCATTCACTAGGTCTTTGTGGTACTCGTGATGTTGTGCCGTGGAAAGCCAGGTATCCCAATCCATGGTTTTGGGAATGGGTTCACCATTAGGAAAAGATGTGATGTTGGGATCCCAGTCATGCCAACGTCTGCGGCCATTCATATGAGCGGTAATTTCAGTAACATCCTTGATGACACCAGCATCCTGCCATGCTTTGAACTGGAAGTAGTTACCTTCAGAATGTCCTTGGTTACCCATTTGGGTTGCCACTTTGTATTTATCAGCGGCTTTCATCATCAGCTCTACTTCCTGAAAGGTTCGGGCCATGGGTTTTTCCACATAGACATGTTTGCCCAAAGACATGGCCAACATGGTAATAGGGAAATGGGAGAAGTCGGGGGTTCCGACTGTGACCGCTTCAATGGATTTACCCATCTTATCAAACATCTCTCTGAAATCCTGAAAACGAGGAACATTTGGAAATTTTTCCATAATTTCCAGTGTGTGAGGCGCACCCATGTCCACATCACATAGTGCAACTATATTAGCAAGGCCTGTTTGGTGCAACGATTTGATAATGCCTCCACCCCTATTTCCAATCCCGCAACAGGCCAGATCTACCTTGTCACTGGGAGCTACATATCCCATGCTTTTGCCTAAAACTGCTGACGGAATGATAGAAAACCCGGTTACTGCGGTGATGGCTGTTCCTGTTTTAAGGATAAAATCTCTTCTTTTCATAGTTGGATCCTTTAAAATTTCCAGTGGAGAATTATGATGGAGGATTAATGTAATTCTTTGATCTTGATGTTCTTGAACCACACCTCATCGGCATGATCCTGAAGGAGAATATTTCCTTCGGGAGCATTTCCAAAATTGGGCTGGTTGGAAAACTTGCTGTAATTGACCAAAGCCTGCCACATATCCGTGTTTCGTTCGTATTCCAGGATTTTAACATCGTTGAGCCAATGTTCTACCTTATTGTCCCGCACCACAATCTTGGCATGGTTAAAAGTGTTGGTGCGGAAAGATTTATTCTCCGGAGCGGCTATCAGATCATAAAGGGATCCCAGTTTTCTGTTTCCCATGACACCTTTGATGGCATCAGGGTGTACCTGATCATCCAAAATCTGATATTCACAACCAATTGTGGCAAATCGTCCGGTGTATTCCTCTCTATTTACAAAATACTTGATGCCACTATTGGCGCCTGCTGTCAACCTAAAGTCAATGAGCAATTCAAAGTTTTTGTATTTTTTTTGGGTAATGATACCACCTGAATTTACTTTAGTCTTGAGCACCTTTAGGGTGCCGTCTTCTACCACGAATGCATTTGTTGGGAACTGATTGGACTTGGCACCTTTCCATTCTTTTGTGGATTTTCCATCAAAAAGCAGCGTCCATCCTTCTTTTGCTTCTTGCTCCGAAAGGGTATTGTCGATGGCATTGACCTGATAAATCCGAGCCGAAACAGGCATTCTCTCTTCCTCAATGTTTTGGGTACAGATTTTTATATTGCGCCAGGAAACAGTCAATCCTGCTCGGTCAGAGTTTTTGACTTGGTGAACCTGCAAGGCAATAAAACCAGAAAGTGTCACGTCATCCAACAGATCTGCCGTGGGAATTCCATTGAGAAAGGTTTTAATGGAGGTTCCCACCGCCTCTATTCTGGCGGTGTTCCAAGCGTTGTTTTTGAAAGCCAACCTTCCTTCAGGGTTTTTTGTCAATGGATAAAGCCATCCCCTTCGCCCTTCATCAAATACACCTCCCGACCAAGCACGTGCCGCAGGATCTATTTCATACTGGTAACCATGGACCTTGCCGTCTTTAAAATCCTGCTTGCTTTCGCTTCGGAATTGCACCCCTGAGTTTAGACCATCGGCTACTTTGAATTCAAATTCCAGGATAAAATCCCCGTATTTCTTTTCAGTGACCAAAAAACTGTTGGGTGTACCGAATTTACTGGTGCCCACAATCGCCCCGTCGATTACTTTATAGGGAGCAGTTCCATTAAGTTGCTTCCAACCTTTGAGATTTTTACCATTAAATAAGGGGGTCCAATTGCCTTGGGCAACTATAGATCCGGTAAGAATCAAGGACAGCAACAGGCTACAAGCGATTTTTTTTAGGTCCATTTTTAGTTTTTTTTTTAAAGCGAATTATCTATTGTTAGCAAGTTTTCTCCATAAGAGCACGGAAATGAATGAAAAACCATCATACTTCGGGGAATTGTGTATTCACTAGAAGTATTGTACTGATGAAATAAATTGTATATCTCATGGGCCTTGTTCAAGCCAACAATTTTCAGCTGGGCAATTCCGAATTCAGTGCCTACATAATTCATCAAAAATGGACTCATTATTGAGATGTTGGTGTATTCAGCCTGAACATCCAGTATTAAATCCCCTTTAGCGGCAAGGATCAAACTAGATTTTATATTCAAAAGCAAATCAGTAAGCAAAGCATTTTTGTAATTTTCAAAAAATCACAATCAGATCACTGCCGATAAACTCCCTCCAGTTTTTATCCTGACCATCGTTCACAACCGAGGTTTTCCACACACCATAGATTTTGCTACCTTCCTACTCATGTTGATGTTTCAGAATCCATTTGATGATCTCAATTGCATTTTTTGTATCAGCTGTTTCATTCCTAACAATAGTGCAGAGGCAAGCCCGGTGGTACTTCTAATACTTACTTTGTCGATTAAAATTTCTTGAACCTCTACTTCCTTAGTAAACATGGATTTAATAAACCCATTTAAAAAGGATCGCTGATAATTAGAAAGGCTTTCATAGGTATTTTGTGATATTATCCTCATTGATTTCTTGCCACTTAGTATTGCAACCATAAAACAGGTGGGTTATAAACAAAAGAGATAAAAATAAGACATTCTTCCTTTTTAATGAATTGATAGTGTTCAATTGCATCATGATTTATTTTTGAGGGTCAAAACTTAGCTTCACTTAACAGCCAAATTCAAATGACAAAACTAAATTATGAAAATCAGGCTTTTGCTATTGAGATTCTGTTCCTGTTTTTACGACAAAACCATTATTAGATAGACATGAAATTTAAGGATAACCTAGATTAGATAGCACTATTTAATAAGTTACAACAGAAGTGGTTTTCTTCTTAGTTAATTCATAAGAAGTTTAAGAGATTAAAACGGGAGGGAATTTCCCTCTCGCTTTAATCATTACATCAGCTAAATTAATATCCTGGATTTTGTGAAATGGTAGGTTGTGACCTGTCGATTTCATGTTGCGGAATCGGTCTTAAAAGATGGGTTTCCATTAGGCTTCCTGAAATTTTAGTCCACTTATTATATTTACTAGTTCGTTCAATTAATTTACCTGTTCTTTTTAGATCGAACCATCTATTGAATTCACCCATTAATTCTCTTGCACTTTCATCCAAAATTAGATCTATGGAAATATTGTCTGGAGTAGCCCGGTAGGATATCATTTCGAAAGAAGTTAGCACTTCAGGGAATTTTGCGCACTTGGGATCTACATCAGCTCCAACGGCCCGGTCAAGTACTTTGTTATAATACACATCGGCTCCTCCCAACGCACCCCCTGAAGCACCTTTCATAATGGCTTCGGCTGCCAACAAATATGCTTCCGCAGAACGGAACAAGGCAAAATCAAAAGTTCCATGTCCATCACCATGAGGAATATTCGGTTCCCAGAATTTCCACATGGAAGGATGACTAGCGATAATTTTTGATGATTGTACACCTTCGGTCAATTGCTCAATAATATTGATGACTTTATAATTTTTAGTCCCGCCCACATCAATTCCTTTATCGGCTCCAAATGCTGGCTTATTCCATGGTGTCCAGTATGCTACGGTATCTCCGGCCTTATAACTAACCGTTAGGTTGGGATCAGTGAAACTATAAGCAAAATTATTAACAGGTTGCAAGGCATAAATCACATTCAAAAAATTATGGGTATTTCTGCTGTCAGTTTGTGGGTCAAATAACCTGTATAAAGCAGGAGTCGGTACATTTAGAGGCTGATGCCTATTATAGGAAGATGTTCTTCCATCATTTCCGAGTAGTGCTGTATTTCCCGGAAAAATGGAATGGTAATAATTCCCCGGTTCTCTATTTGGATCTTCCATGCCATTGGTTATTACATCACTGTTGTACTGGATGGCAAATACGACCTCGCTGTTTTTAGCATTCTGTGAACCGTTATATTGTGTCAAAGGATTTGTAGAACGTTTCGGAAACAGAGAATTATATTGCGCAACCAATGGATAAGCCGCAATTACTTTATCAGCATAATCCAATGCTTTTTTAAAATCATCAGGAGTACCACCAAGGGAATTATTAAAGTTCCATCCACGTGTTAAATATACTTTTGCCAAAAGAAATTGTGCCGCACCTTTGGTAACACGCCCATAATCCGTGGCAACTACAGGTAGGTCTACCTCAGCTTCGGTAAGGTCCTTCAGGATTTGTGAATAAATAGCTGCCGAAGGAATCCTTTCAACCGCTTTTTCAGCGGTCTTTGTTTCCGTTAGTGGCATGGGAACATCTCCCCAGATTTGTACCAGATAAAAATAAGTCAGGGCACGAAGAAACTTCGCTTCCGCAACCCGGGCTGCTTTTAAACTGGCATTTGAGTAGGTGATATTCTCTGCGCGATCAATTACCACGTTTGTTCTGCCAATTTGTCGGTAAAATATATCCCATGGTGCGATAAATGTCTCAGAATTTAAACTGATGTCATAGGTATCAAGGGCAGGTCCTTGCCCAACAGAAATATCATACCAATCTGCAGCTTGAAATAAATCTGTTCCCGGTAAAGCAAGTTGATACTGAAGAATAAAATCACGTAGTAATGGATAGCAGGATTTGACTAAATCCTCGAGACCGGATTCCGTTGTGACATATGAATCCGTTGTAATATTTGAAATTGATTCCTCCACTAAGAAGTCCTGACATCCAGTTCCTATAAATAAGAAAGGAATAGAAAAGATGAGGTTTCGTATGTTATATGTTTTCATTGTAGCTAATTTTTAGGTGAGACAAATCAAAATTAAAAGGATGCATTGACCCCAAACTGAAAGATGGCACTGGGAACATCATCCTGATAAGTACTTGAATTGAATTCAGGATCCATCCACATATTTCGTTCCTTTACAAAAACCGCCAGATTATTTGCCTGTACATATAAGCGGAGGCTGCTAAAGCTGATTTTGTTAAGAATGACTGTGGGAACAGTATAACCTAAAGTGACATTGGATATCCTCCAGAAACTGGCATCTTTATAATTGATAGCATTCCGGTAAGGATTTCCCTGGTATACCCCAAAATAATCATTGGTAGGGTTTTTTTCAGTCCAATAGTTCAGATTCAAGCCGTTATAGCGGTTGCTGCCCAACTCCCCCATTGTTCCGGCCAAAAGATTATTTCTAAACTGTACTCCTTGCCTGGTATAGATAAAGAAAGAAAGATCAATATTTTTATAGGTAAATGTATTGTTAAGACCAGCCATCCACTTAGGCAATTGGTTTCCCAAGATGATTCTATCGTCCATTCCTGGAGAAGAAGATATCACTCCGTCCTTGTTTTGGTCAACCACCTTTACAGAACCCGGAACCTGGTTAAACTTTTTGGCTTCTTCGACCTCATTCAGTTGCCAAATACCAGCAAATTCATAATCGTAATTTGTTCTTAAGGAATACCCTACAAATAGCCGATTGGCGATATCTTCCTTAAGAGTCCCTTCGTACAGTTCGAGTATTTCATTGTGGTTGGTGGAAAAAGTAAGACTGGAATTCCATCGGAAATTACTGGTCTGAATATTTACAGAATTTAGTGTTACTTCTAAACCCCGATTGAGTAATTTGCCGACATTAGCAGTCACATCATTAAATCCAAGGGAGGTAGGAACAGCTACCCTCTGGATCAGGTCATTGGTCTTTTTGTTATAAACTTCAATCTCCGCATTAATTCTGTTACCCAAAAAGCCCATATTCAATCCAATATTGAACTCCTCGCTATTTTCCCATCTCAAATCAGCGTTGCCAATGTTTTTGGGCGCAAAACCAAATGCTTGATTACCATCAAAATCATAGGCTGTTCTATTTAAATATGCTTGAGTACTGTAAGGGGCTACCACATCATTCCCTACTTTTCCATAACTTGCTCTAAGTTTAAGATTAGAGAAAAGATTTAGATTCTGTATGAATGCCTCATCTCCCAAACGCCAGGCAATTGCGGCAGATGGGAAAAATGCCCATTGATTTTCCTGGGCAAGAACAGAAGACCCATCATAGCGACCAGTCAAGGTAAGCAGGTATTTTTCATTGAAAATGTAATTGAACCTTCCCATATAAGAGAGAATGGAACGCTCCACCAGATTGGTTTCTACACTGTTTATCTGTTCAGCAATGTTTAACGCATAAAAGCTAGAATTATAAGCCAGATTCTCTACTCGGATACTAGAGGTTTCAAATCTTTCCTGGAAAGCACTTTGCACGGCTGTTAAATTAACATTATGTTTTCCTGAGGAAAGTTTGTAATTAAGTATGTTGTCCCAGGTAAATGACCCATTGAATTTAAAGTCATTGCCCGCACTTGGCCTTTTGTTCATCCTGCTTTTGGAATTTGCTCCCCGAAACTCACCCCTTCTGCTGTTGAAAACAGATGCTGAAAAAGAGGATTTGAAAGATAAACCTTCCAATGGAGTCAACTCCACATAACCATTACCCCTAAAACTGGAAGATCTTTTTTCATCTTGGAAATTTTTGGCGGCAACCTCTGTCATGGGATTGTTGACCTGATCATCTTTGATTCCCATCCAAAAAGCATATCCATCGACATTTTTATCATTTGTTTCTGTGGGATTGGTCAAATCGTTGTAAAACATTGTGCCGGTGGGTCGGGCACGGTAAGCGTTGCGCAATGTTTCAAAGGATCCTGTATTCAGGATACTGTAGGTGTAGTAGGTGTTAAATCCCACTTTCACCACATCGTTCAATTTACTGTCTACGCTTCCTTTTAAGTTAAATCTTTCAAAACCTGTATGAAGAATATTACCCTTTTCACTCAAATAACCTGTTGAAAAATAATGGGTAGTGTTTTCATTCCCTCCTGAAAGTGCCACAACATGACTGGTCTGAAAAGATGGGTCGGTCACTTCATCCACCCAATTGACCGATTTGCCGCTTTCCACATTTTGCAACTGGGCATCTGTCCATAACACCTGTGTACCAGGATTTTCAGCTATCACCACATCATTGTAAGCGGTATAAAACTGTTGAGCATTCATCATATCCGGTAAAATGGGGACCTTCACTCCGGCATACCCTTCATAAGTGACTCTGGTTTTTCCCTTCACTCCTTTTTTTGTGGTGACAATAATGACTCCATTTGCTCCCCGTGCTCCATAAATAGCAGAGGAAGAAGCATCTTTCAAAACATCAATAGATTCAATATCACTGGGATTTAAAGTATTCAAGCTTCCGCCCATCACCCCATCGATGACGATCAAAGGCTCATTGCTGAACCCGATGGATTGCAATCCCCTGATGTCAATAGTGTAATCAGATCCGGGACGTGAATTGATTTTATTGACGTTGACCCCTGCAACCTGCCCCTGTAATGCTCTGGCAGCCTGAACAGGATTTTGCCTCATGATGGCCTCAGAATTTACAGATCCTACCGCACCGGTCAAATCACTTTTCTTAATTTCTCCGTATCCAATCACCACCACCTCTTCCAAAGAAGACATATCCGGCTGTAACGTAATGTTTATCTGCGACTGATTATCCACAGGAACCCGCATAGGCTCATACCCGATGAAAGAAAAAATCAAAACCGAACCCTCCACTACAGTGATCGAATAATTGCCGTCAACATCCGTGATCGTACCTGTTGTAGTGCCTAACACAGTAATAGTTGCTCCCGGCAAAGGCTCACCCTTATCATCAATTACTTTTCCTGTAACATCTACCATTTCCTCAACGATTACCTGATGATGCTTCCCCGACTTTTTCACATGGATGTTAAAGTCCACCTGTTTGAAACTCAATTGGGTTTGGGCAGCTATATCCAACAGCACTTCATAAACGGTCTTACCCCTGCTTTCAATAGTGACGGTA
>Ga0307487_1002088_pt1 | contig 13244 bp, 17 predicted proteins | sample CBIW12metaG_FD_203665 | JGI IMG/M metagenome (GOLD analysis project Ga0307487, IMG submission 203665) | Sea-ice brine microbial communities from Beaufort Sea near Barrow, Alaska, United States - CBIW 1.2 | ecosystem: Environmental > Aquatic > Marine > Coastal | place: USA: Alaska | collected... | reverse complement strand
GTAAGGTCGAGCTAAGCGTTCAATATATTCAGCAGAGCAGAGTTATCGACCAAGGGCGCACTGAAAAGAAGTTCGATGAGCTAAAAACTGACCTGCGAACGATCAACTCAAAGCTCGACCGGATTATTGAAAGTGACCGATAGCCCGCAAAAACCCGGAGAACCCCAATGACCTTCCTAAAATCTATGCTGGCGGCCGTGTTGCTGCTGGCACTGTCCGGCTGTGCCGTTTTAGAAAATATTGAATCCAGCCCTATGGCCTCGCAGCTGATCACAAACCAGATCACGCTTCGCTTTATTGCCGGCTCGGATGACCCCGTTGAACGTGCGGCCCAGGTGCGCAATGTGTTGGAAAAGGTACGCGGCCAAGTCTCTGCCGATAAAAGCTTCACGCTCTCGGAATTGGACGATGCTGTACGGGCCAAAATTGGCTGGCAGGCACTGAGCGCAGCGGACCAGGAGTTACTGAACTTCGGGCTGGCCAAAGCCAGCGCCGCGATTACCGGGCTGATTGGCGATGGCGCGATTGACCCTGCCGGAATGGCAACCGTGGCCACACTACTCACCTGGATTGACCAAGCTGCTCAGCGGGTCCGGTAATGGACAAGCGCTCGTTTCGACTCAACGCCCAGCCCCGGTTCTCAGAACTGCGCCTTGAGTATGTATCTGCCGGACGCTGGAGGCTGACCAAAGCTTTCATGTACTTCGGGGACGATATCAACGTGGTGGTGCCTAGCGGCTTCACCACAGATTTTGACAGTGTTCCCCGAATCCCATTGCTGTACGCCGCTTTCAAGGGCTACACCACCCAGGCCGCGATCACACACGATTATTTATACCGCTCGCAAGCCGGAAAATCTCAGGCCGACAGCACGTTTTTGGTTGCGATGAAGCACGAAGGCTTACCCCTGCGCCGCCGCATGCCGATTTACTGGGGCGTGGTTCTGTTCGGCGGCCCTACATACAAGCGACACGGAAGGAAAGCCCTATGACAGCCATACAGAGCACCAAGAAAGTCGCAAAGAACAGCGGTGAACTCGGGGGCGCCGCCATAGCCATCATCCTGTCAAAAGTGGCAAACGCTTACGGCATCCCGATCGGCGAGACAGAGGCGATCGTGCTCGGCGGCTTTCTAGTCGGCATCGGCTCCAGCATTCGCCATCTAATCAAAGACTGAGGCGCACACCATGAGATTTGCAGCTTTTTTAATTGTTGGCCTGATGGTCACAATGGCAGCCCACGCGGCCCCGGCTACATCAGAGCTAAGCTGGACGGCCCCCGATACCCGCGAAGACGGCACTCCCCTGCTTGCGGATGAGATCAAAGAGTACCGGGTGTACTACACGATCGACGGTCAGACCCCGGGTGATGGTTCCCCTGTTGTCGTCGTGAACGGCACGTTAGATAGCGAAACGGTAACTCTGGAGTTGCTGCCACGGGTAGACCCTTACGTTGTTAGCTTTGCAGTCAGTACGGTGGATATGGATGGACTTGAGTCGGTCCGATCGGAGGCAGTAAGCAAGACCTTTAACGTCAACAGCACCGCGCTGCCATCTGCTCCGACGAGCGTCCAGTTTACGGTCACATGCGGTGACGGATGCACGATTACTGAAAAAGCGGGAGAGTAATTGGCATGGCGCTGTACTTAAATGACTTTACAGCGGGCGCTCTGGGTGCAACGCCAACAGGCACTACTCTTCTTCCCGGCACAGTTGAAGGCGAGTTCATAAACTCAGAAAGTGACGGGGTAAGAGGCTTACTTTTTAGTGGGTTAAATAACACACCTGCATTTCGAGGGCTCTATTACAACGGAATTGTTTCTTCAGGAAAGACACAAGTAGGTACCTTATTTAAAAATGAAGCCGTGGGCACAAGGTCCGCCCGGCTTTTCGCTTTTCAAGTGGATAATAACAACCTTTACCGTTCTGTTTTTATACCCGCGTCGGGAATACTCAGTCTTCAGGCGATAATCGCTGGCACTTTTTCAATATTGGCCCAGGTTACAATTCCCGAAACAAATGCTGCTAGATACTACAATTGGCTTTTTGAAGTAGAGCCCGGCATTCCAAATGTACTTCGCGCTAAAGTTTGGGGGGAGGGTGCGCAAGAACCTGAGAATTTCCAGATTGAAGTAAATGAAGGACAAAGAGATCTTTCCGCTGGCGGGGCAATCGGTCAGGTTGTCTATGAACCGTCACTGTTTCTAAGACACAAGTTTTTTTCAGTCGGCACGGATGGACAGGCTGCGGAAATGCCGATACCCGCACCCACCCTGGCAACACCTTCTGACATAACAGGCACGTTCGGAGCCGAGTCCGTAGACATTGGCTGGAATTCTGTAACCGGGGCTGACTACTTCGAATACGAATTCAGGGAGGTATAAACATGCCTCTTGCAACGAACGCAGCAAGCCCGCTAAACATTGATGATTTACAAGGGGGCAGTCAAAATGTCCACCCATCTGTGGTGGACACCCATGAATTTAATGGGGGCGTGGACTGGAACGGGTATCGTTACTGGATGGCCTATACGCCCTATCCCGGCAGCAATGACGCCTATGAAAACCCCTGTATTGCGGTTAGTAACGACCGGGTTACATGGATAACGCCTCCAGGGGTAACGAACCCTTTAGTTCCTGAGCCCGATCAGGCAGTTCCGGGGGAAAGGTTCAACGCTGATGTTGATCTGATGCTGGAGCCGGATGGCTCTACGCTTCACATGATTTATCGTGAAGCGGGCATGGACCCGGTTAATGAAACGGCTATAGTTTATTTAATAAGCACTGCCGATGGAGTCAATTGGTCAACCCCCCTTGCCCTGTACAACTCGGATGAAGGCGGCTCTGGCACACCCCCTCCCCTGCCAACATCCCCGACAATAACAAAGTACGGCGATCAGTATGTAAGTCATTACGTGCTTGCTCGGGACGTGAATACTTTTGGGGTACGTACAGCGCCCGCTATCACAGGGCCGTGGTCTGCCGAAACAAGATTCCCATTCCCCGTTACTACTACCGGAAAAGACCCGTGGCACATGTCTATCAGGCTGGAGCCCAACGGCGTCCTCCGGTATGTGTTGCATTTCCGGTATTCACCAACCTCTATTTGGGTTGGTGATGCCTCGGGCATTGGCATTACACCGACCAATATGGTTGAAGTTCTGACTGAAAATCCGGGCGCATGGGATGACGAGCTGTATAGAGCATGCCTAATCCCACTTGATTCAGGGTTAGGAAATTACGGACTTTATTACAGCGCATTTGCAGGCACTACATGGGGTGTTGGCTACACAACTTTCGTGCACCCAGTGCCCTTATACGCAGCAGAGGCTTTGACGCCACCGGTCACGGTGATGGGGGTCAACCCTGAAAAAAGCTTCCAAGCAAGAGTCAGGGCTCGATCCAACTTAGGTAAGTTAAGCGAGTGGTCTGCTTGGGCGGGCATGCCTGAAACAGGCGTTGTTCGCACAACCTCAGAAGCAGCTACAGGGGCGGACACTTGGGCGGTAATCTGCGCAGCAGCCGCATCAACATCAAGCGCGGCGGTTAGTTCAGACAGTCTTTCTGTCATCGCGAGCATAAGCACATCGATTATTTCAGCGGCCAAAGCGTCCGATCAATCTGGCGACAGTGCAGCTGCAACCGCAAGCCTTGAATCATCTGTTACCGGCTCTGATTCGGTTGATGCTCTGGCCAGTGCGGCTGCCTCCCTCTCTGCAGGGGCGGCGGCAGGTGAATCGTGGACTGTGCAGGCTCAGGTGGTCGCAAACCTTCTGGAATCGGCAGCCTCATCGGACCAGATAGCCAGGGCTACAGAAAACGCGTTAAACGCGGCCATGTTAGAAAGCTCTACAGCGTCGGATCAGTTCACTACCTCCATCAGCTTATTGGCTGGCACCCAGGACACTGCTTCAGCAACTGACGCCTTTATTGCTGTAGTGGTAACGCTTGCCAGCTTCTCATCCGGTGCGGTGGCTTCGGATTCGTTCGGAATAAACTTCGGGCAAATCAAAAATATTGAGTCCGGCGCCATTTCTGGTGAGTCGTGGGCTCTGTTGGCCAGCCTTACAGCGTCACTATCTGAGGTTTGCAGCGCACAGGACGTAATGAGTGCCCGGGCCGATGTGACTGCCAACATCATCTCCGGCGCTATCGCCACGGACACTTTCTCCATCGTCAACCAGGCAATCAAATATCTGGTCATGGGGGCTATCACGCTCCGGTCAGCCCTGAATTACTCGGTAAACATCAAACCCTAACCGCCCCGTTCGTTAAAACCAAGCCAGGACACCAATCATGAAAGACGCAAGCAAAGCACAAGACCGCATGAAAGCAGCGGGGATCGCCCCTGTCTCCCTCCCCCTGGGTAACGCAATGGCAATGGGTAACTGGAAGGCAGAAACCCGTGACCCTGATGGCATACTGATCGAAACCGTGGAATGGCAGAACTTGATAGTCAATTCAGGTCTTGACCAATTTCTGGGTGGTGGTCTCACAGGCGCAGGGCCATGGTATATCGCTCTGATTGACGGATCGCCTACCGTTGCTGCTGGTGACACGATGGCCTCGCATGTTGGATGGACAGAAGTTACTGGCTATGACGAGGCAGCCCGCCAAGCGTGGACCTCGGGTACTGTTTCCGGTCAGCTGGTGAATAACAATGCCTCAGCTGCTGTATTCACCATTACCTCAAACGGCACAAGCATCGGCGGCGCAGCTTTGGTTAATAGTGCTACCAAGGGCGAGAGCGCAAGCCTGTTATTCGCTGCCGGTGCATTCACCCAGGGTGACGTTGTGCTACCCGCAGGCTCAACCATCACCGTGACTGCACAGTTTAGCCAGGCAGCTGCGTAACGTGCGCATCTACTACCGCGGTAACAGCATCGTCATCGAAGTGCCCTGGATCAAAGATCACGCAGACAACGTGATTTCCAGTGCGACTGTTAATGCGTCACTGACTTTACCAGATGGGTCTGCTGTACCTGGCGTGACCAACCCGGTCACCCTCTCCTCCGCTGTTGGCGGCAAGTATATCGGCATGGTTCCGCCCATCTATCTGTCCGAAGGCTCACGCATCGTTGTTGAGGTTGTGGCCGTTGAATCTGGCGTTACCGCTACCAGCGTTGAAGAGATGGTAATCAAGGGCCGCACGTTTACAAATGTGAGCGCGAGATGCTGAAGGCACAGCCCGAGGGCTACCGGTCACTGGCACAGAAGGCAGGCGGGGCCCCTGGCGCTTTGAAAAACCCCGCGAGTCGGGGCAACCACGCGGTTTTCGCGTAATTTTTGGCCCCACATGCGGCCTCACCAGATGAAGCTCATAACAATATGTAAAACAATTAGTTAGGTTTGATTCATCTGGTTATCAAAAAACACAAAGTGAGTTTGATGTGGCCGGAGAAGTTAACAGCATCGCTGAAGCTTACAACTGGTCGATCAGTCAATGCTCTCGCGCTTTCGGCATGGACCGAAAAACGATCATCCGCCGGATCGAAGACGCGGGGATTAGCCCGTCCGGAAAAAAGAACGGTTACCCGACCTACGCACTAAGGGACGCAGCCCGGGCCATCTACTCCGAAGAGGTGGCATTTAATCCAGAGCACGACCCGGCATTGCTTCCACCCACGGATCGCAAGGCCTGGTACCAGTCAGAAAACGAAAGGGTAAAGCTTGAGGTTCAACTTCGATCCTTACTGAGCGCGGACGAAGTGCACCTGGAAATGAGCCGCTTAGCCAAAGCGGTAACCACCACACTGGATAGCCTGCCCGACATTCTGGAGCGCGACTGTGACTTGTCACCGGAAGCAATCTTGAGAGTTCAGGACAGCGTGGACGCCCTACGCGAACAGATGTACCTGCGCATCATGCAAGAGGATGACGAGTGACCTCACTGGCCTGCGCTGCACAGATCAAGCGGGAAGTCGCGGAACTCATCAAGCCGCCGCGCCGGGTTCAGGTTAGCGCTGCCGCAGAAGAAAGCATGATGGTGGTGGATGGTGGCGGGAAGATATCGCCGTTCCGGAAAGACCTCACGCCGTACATGAACAAACCGATGGACTGCCTTTCGAGCCGGGTTTATGACGCGGTGATCTTTGTTGGCCCTGCCCGGTCCGGTAAAACGAACTGCCTTTTGGATGGCTGGGTGGCTTACATCATAACCTGCGACCCGGGCGACATGCTGATTGTGCAGATCAGCGAAGACAAATCACGCGAGTACAGCAAAAAGCGCATCGACAGAATGCTGCGCAATTCGCCGCGGCTTGTTCCGCTGATGAGCCCGCACGGTCACGACAACAACGTGCACGACAAAACGTTCCGCGCTGGCAATTACCTGGGCATCAAGTGGCCCACCGTTAACGTGCTGTCCAGCTCTGACTACCGGTTTGTAGCCCTGACGGATTACGACCGACTAAGCGAAGACCTCAACGGCGAAGGCGACCCGTTTAGCCTGGCGTCAAAACGCACGCAAACATTCATGAGCTCCGGCATGACGCTGGTGGAAACCTCGCCGGGCTGGGAAATAACAGACCAAGACTGGAAGCCGGATCCGAAATTCCCGCACGCGGCACCGCCAACCAAAGGCGCTTTGGCCCTGTACAACCTGGGCACCCGCGAGCGCTTTTACTGGCAGTGTGAAAGTTGCAGTGAATGGTTCCAGCCAATACTGGAGAACTTCAACACTGAAGCGGGCCAGCCCTTTTGCCCACACTGCGGCGTGCTGGCGGAAGGCAAGCGAAAGCTCAACGCCACTGGGCAGTGGGTACCGGAAGGGTGTCACCTGACACCAGACGGCGAACTGATTGGCGAGCAGCGCAAAAGCCGCATCGCCTCGTTCTGGATGGAAGGCCCAGCAGCGACGTTTCAAACGTGGGAAAGCCTGACGGAAAAGCTACGCCAGGCCGAAGAGGTTTATGCGCAGACCGGCTCACAAGAAAAACTGAAGACCACCATCAACACCGACTGGGGAAGACCTTACCGGTACCGAAAACTGGACAACGTTCGCAGCCTTGAAATTATTCAGCAGCGATCTGAAAGCCTGGGTGATCGAGTGGTACCGGAAGGTGTGCGATGCCTGTTTGCCGCGGTGGACGTTCAGGGTGGCAAGAAACGCCGGTTCGTTGTCCAGGTCGTTGGCTACGGTGAGCAAGGCGAACGCTGGCTGATTGACCGGTTCTCGCTGCGTAAATCAGAACGCACGAACGAAGATGGCGACAGCTTGCGAATAGACCCGGCCGGTTACACGGAAGACTGGGATCTGCTCATCAACTTTGTGATCTCTCGCAAGTACCCGCTGGCGGACAATAGCGGGCGCGAAATGCCGGTACTGCTGACAGCGATCGACACCGGTGGCGAAGACGGCGTAACCGAAAACGCTTACCAGTTTTATCGCAAGCTGAAGCGCTCTGGTTTGAGCCGAAAGGTCATGCTGGTCAAGGGCGGAAGCACCATCAACGCCCCAAGAATGCGCGAATCATACCCAGACAGCACCGGCCGGAAAGATCGACACACCAGCAGCAAGGGCGACATTCCGCTTTACCTGCTCAACACCAACCTGATTAAAGACACCATCTCCAACCGATTGGAGCGAGCGGAAGCCGGCCCTGGCTATATCCACTTCCCTGACTGGCTGGGCGAATGGTTTTACGAAGAGCTGACCTACGAGCAGCGCGACCCGCAAGGACGCTGGCGCAAGCCCGGCAAGAGCAACAACGAAGCCTTTGACCTGTTCGTTTACATCGATGTGGCCGCCACGAAAAAGGGTTACGACAAGATCAATTGGCAATCACCGCCGGCCTGGGCCCGCGACTGGGACGAGAACCCAGAAATTCAAGCCAGCGGTGAGCAGTCGCTTTCGAAATCCACCGTCGTACCGCCGGCCAATCGCCAGCGCCGGCAATCACGAGTCAGGTTCCAATAATGGCATTTACCACAGACGACCTGGATGCAATCAACGACGCCATCGCCACCGGTGAAATGGAGGTCGAATTTGCTGACGGTAAGCGCGTGCGGTACCGCTCCGTTGGCGATCTGATGCGAGCCAAACAGCACATCGAATCGCGCATGAACTCCGAATCAGGCCGGAGGCCGCGCCGCGGTGTCCGAGTCAACGTAATGAAAGGGGTTTAACTTGAGCAAGCCACGGTTGCGCGTTCGCGCTGGTGAAGTTCCCAACTACAAAGCCCAGGCCTACGAAGGGGCCACTCATGGGCGCCGCGGTACTGGATGGAGCGCCCCAGCAACCGGCCCGAATCGGGCTCTGAATTCATCTCTGGCTACCTTGCGAAACCGTGCACGGGCAAGCGTTCGGAACAATCCATGGCTTGAACGTGCCGTCAGCAAAAACGTTGTTAACGAAGTCGGCACCGGCATTACGCCAATCTTTGATTCCAGCTTTGATGAATTTAACGAAACCATGGCCCGGCGCTGGCTCACATGGACAGGCCAATCTTGCCCTGACGGCTCGTTGGATTTCTACGGCCAGCTATCCCAGGCAGTACGGTGCCGGCGAACAGCGGGCGAAGTCTTCATCCGGCTGCGGTCCCGCCCGGCGTCTTTCGGCATGGGGGTGCCAATTCAACTGCAAGTTATCGAGCCGGACCACGTGCCGGAAAACGAAAACCGCACGCTGAGAAATGGCAACAACATCATTGCCGGCAAAGAGTACAACCGCCGCGGCCAGATGGTTGCCATCTGGTCCTATCCAGAGCATCCGCAGGACTCCATGGGCATGGCGATGATGAATCGGCTGATACGCATCCCGGCCAGCCAGATCATCCACCACTATCTACCGCTTCGGCCGGGCCAGGTGCGCGGTGAATCCGACCTCGTGCAGGCACTGCTCCGCGCCAAGACTTATGACAGCTACGAAGACAGCGAGCTGGTGCGCAAAGAAACCCGAGCTCCATTCACCGGCTGGCTGCAAAAAGATTACCAGGGCGAATCTGACTGGCAGTACGACCCAATTACCGGTGACCCCATAGGCAGTGACGACCCACTGCCAGAAATCAGCGCCCAAGCCGGCACAATCCTGACCGGTGCGGCTGGCGAAAAGCTGTCCCTATTCGATGGCGACAACACCGGCTCTGGTTACACCGATTTTCAGACGCAGCAGATGCTGGCCATTGCCGCCGGCGCAAAATCCTTGCGCGAGCTGATGACCGGCGACTGGTCAAAAATCAATGATCGCACCTATCGCGCAATGATTAACGAATACCGCCGTGAAATTGAAATGGCGCAAGACCACCTGACCATTCACCAGATTTGTGAGCGGGTTGGGTTTTGGTTTACCGATGCCGCCGTAATGGTTGGAGCCGTTAATGCTCCCGGGTATGCCAAGCAATACGACAACTACAACCGTCGAGACTGGCGTACCCAGCGCTGGCCGCACATAAACCCAACGCAGGACGTTGCCGCAACTGTAAAAGAAATTGAAAACGATCTCGAAAGCCTCGATGCGGCGGTTGCTAAGCGCGGCTACCAGGCACGGGATGTTCAGCAAGCCAACGTTACAGCCCGCAAAAGAAAAGCCGACATGCTCGCAAAAGCGGGCATCACCGAAGAGGAATAAACCATGCCATGGTTCAAAGCAGAGGCTTCCGGAGATCGGACGGCCAAGGTAATTATTGACCGAGCGATCGGCTCCGATTGGGCGCCAGACTGGATATCAGATTTCACAGGCGAAAAACCCGCACGAGAATTTATCGAAGCAGTAGAGGCTTTGGGCGAACTGGACCGGATCGATTTGGAGATCAACAGCCCTGGCGGTGATGTAGCCTCTGGCGTTCGCATCATGAACTATCTGAAAAGCCACAAAGCAGAAGTCCACGTTAAGGTCACCGGCATGGCGGCCAGCATCGCCACCATCATCATGCTGGCGGGAGATACCCGCACAATGGGCATCGGTACCAGCGTCATGACCCACCGCGCATCCACATTGATGATTGGCTTCTACAGTGCCAAGGAAATGGAAGAGCATTCCAAGGGCATCAGCGCCATCGACGCATCATTGGTTGAGGCTTACGTTGCCGGTACCGGTAAAACGGCAGAAGAGATCAACGCCCTGCTTGATCGCGGTGACGTGTACATGGGCGCTGACGAGGCTATCGAATGGGGCCTGGCAACCCACAAGGACGCCAAACTCAAAGCCGTAGCCAGCGCCGACCCAGCCCAGTTCAAACAACAGATAGAAATGCAGGGCCAAATCCGCGCGGCTAAGGCTGAGGCGGAAGCCGCAACCGCTCTTGTCGCTATCAAGGATGAGGCCATCACGGCGCTAGGCTTGCAGATTGACGATATCACCAGCCAGCTCGCAGCGCTGCGAAATCCGACAGCGGCAACAGCTGACCAGGTGATTGACCTCTGCGCAACCGCAGGCCTCGAATCGCTGGCGGTTGCCATCTCAAAAGAGAAGCTTCCGGTTGCGATCGTTGAGGCCCGAATCCGCATGGCGAAAGATGTGGAGGATATCGCCAAAGCATCAGGCATTGATTCCGCAATCATGCTCAAGCACCTGAACAACCCCACACAGATGCTCCGGTCTGCGATTTCCGAGGCGAAAGCCCTGGTCGATCAGGATCTGGATCATCACCACAAGCCCGGCCCGGGCAACAGCAAACAGCCTGACTCAAAAAAGGCTTATTCCCAACTGAACAACCAAGCATAACCTCGGAGAAATAGCATGAAGACACAAACCGTCCGTGCCGGTGAATTTCTGGTTTCAGAAGCTAACGGCGAACGCTCACGCGAAAGCGTCATCCTGACCGGTGGGCCTTACCTGCCAGGCCAGGTACTCGGCAAAATTACCGCGTCAGGCAAACACACAGCCTACTCATCCGGAGCTACAAACGGCACCGAGACTGCAGTGGCCATTCTTTATGATAACGCTGACGGTTCTGCCGCTGACGTATCCGCTGCCGTTATCGCTCGGGATGCCGAAGTTTCTGAAGAGCTGCTGACCGGCGATGACGCAGGTGCAATTGTTGAATTGGCCGCTGTCGGCATCATTTCCCGCTAATCAGCCCCAACCGCTTAAACGGTTCAGCCCACAGACGCTGAAACGAAACTGAAACCAGGAGTTTTACCATGGCTACACTTGATATTTTCAACGATGATGCTTTCAGCCTTCAATCGCTGACTGCTGCCATCATGGAAACCCCCCACGTACCGGGTCGCCTTGGCGCACTGGGCCTTTTCAGCAACGAAGGCATCAACACCACCCATCTGAGCATCGAGAAAGACGGCGCGACTTTGGCCCTGGTTCCCGCTGCTGATCGTGGCGCGCCAGGCCTGGTTGTGAACGAAAATCGCCGTACGCTGATTCCGTTCAACACGCTGCACTTGCCGCAGCGCTCTACCGTTATGGCTGACGAGATCCAGAACCTGCGAGCGTTTGGTACCGAATCCGAAGCGGAAGCGGTGGCGAACTACGTGGCAAAGCGCCAGGCAAAGCACCGCCAACAGCTTGACGCCACCATGGAGCACCTGAAAATTGGCGCCGTGAAGGGCATTATTATGGATGCCGACGGCACCACGCCTTTGCTGAATACATTCACGTCTTTCTCAATCGCCCAGGTAACCCACTCGCTGGTGCTCGGCACTGCCACAACCAAGGTTCGCTCTAAAGTTTTAGAGCTGCTGGACAAGATTGAAGACGAGCTGAAAGGCGTTTCGTTCACCGGTGTTCGCGTGATCTGCGGCCGCACCTACTTCAAAAACTTTGTAGACCATCCCGAAGTGAAAGACGCCTACCAGCGTTGGATGGATGGCGCGGCGTTGCGTGATGACGTTCGCGGTGGCTTCGAGTTTGGTGGTTGCACGTTTGAGCAGTACCGCGGCCAAGTGGGTGCCACAAAGTTTGTTGCAGACGGCGAGGCTTACGCGCTGCCCGAAGGCGTACCCGACCTTTTCATCGGACGTTTCGCGCCGGCCAATTACATGGAAACCGTTGGCACCAATGGCCTGCCTTATTACACCAAGGCCGAGCCGCTGGCGATGAACAAAGGTATGGCGCTGGAATCTCAGTCCAACCCGCTGTTCCTGTGCACCCGCCCGAACGCAGTGGTGAAGCTCACCGGCTAATAACAGCCAACCTGCAGACCAGTCTGCAAATCCAAACGGCCCCACTCCCGGGGCCGTTTCAGTTTGTGGAGCCTGATGTATGAGTGAAAAAACGTTCAAAAGAGCCGCCCGGCGCCTTATGCAATCGATGGGGGTTGTGGGCGATCTGTACCGCAGTGACGGCACCACCGTTGCAAACGTGCTGCTGCACATCTCCCGCGATGTAGCCGTGGTATCGCCCGGGCAATCCGAAACCAGCGAACTGCGCAACGAAGCCGAAATGCTGGTCGAAGACGTGTGCAACCTGCGTAAGCGCGACCAAATCGTATACGGCCAGGAGGTGTGGGAAGTGGAAAGCAAAGTAGCGAACGACGGCTACACCATCCGCGTCGTGGTGAGCGAGCAATGACTGTGATCGTGCGGATAGACCCCGCCACACTGCAAGACACCCTGAATCTGTTACAGGCCTACAGCACGGGTGGCAGAAAAGCGCTTCAGCGATCCGTCAGTTTTGGCGCAAAACAAGGCCGCAAGCTGGCGGTTGACGAGATGGCCAAAAAAGCCAACTTGAAGAAAAAGACCATCCGCGACAAAACGAAGGTCTATTTCGCCAGCCTCAGCAACCTCCGAGCAAAAGTGGTACTGAAAAGCGCACCGATCCCGCTAACAGAATTCGGCGCGCGGCAAACCAAAACCGGCGTTACGTTCAGAATCTGGAAAGACAAACCGCGGGAAAAGTACCGGCACGCTTTTATGTGGACCCTGATTCGTGAGCGCTACACCGGCGTTTTCGAGCCCAACGTAGACAGCCCACGTTATGACGGATTTGGCCCGTACCGCCGAAAATCCGGCCCGGCCATCCCCACTATCTACGCGAAAACACCGGGCCTTTCCGGAAAGGTCGAGGCTAAAGCCAGCGAGGCCATGCTGACAGAGCTTGACCGCCAGATCGGCCTGCTTAACAGAGGGCAATTGTAAGTGGATACGATCCGAGAACAGGTTATTAAAGCCATCATTGCCCGCCTTCAGCCGCTGACTACCTTCCCGGTATTGCGTCGGGAGCAGTACGAAGACGAAGCCGAGTTTATAAACGTCTGGGACGGTGACCAGGAGAGCGAAAAAACCAAGTACGGCACCACCCTGCACACTCTCGAAATCACCGTCGAGTTTCTGAAAAGTGACGCGGCAAA
>Ga0307487_1002086_pt1 | contig 13251 bp, 7 predicted proteins | sample CBIW12metaG_FD_203665 | JGI IMG/M metagenome (GOLD analysis project Ga0307487, IMG submission 203665) | Sea-ice brine microbial communities from Beaufort Sea near Barrow, Alaska, United States - CBIW 1.2 | ecosystem: Environmental > Aquatic > Marine > Coastal | place: USA: Alaska | collected... | reverse complement strand
AATAAATTAATCTTTTTATTAGCAGTAAGTTTTGTTTTTACTGGATGTAATAAAAATGCTATTCCAGAACTTACGGTTCCATTAGATTCCGATCAGGGGGCACAGGCAAAGTTCTTTTTTCATGCCGATGATGCAACCAGTGCAAATTTCTTTATAAATGATGAGAAAGTAAGCGCGGTTAATTCAAATACTGACGATGAAGAACAAGGTTCTGATTATAAAAGTGTTTACCCTTCCAACGCATACGCCATTGTACCAGCGGGAAGTGTTGAAATTAGCGTCCGTGATATTGGAGGCAGTATAATCGCGGCTACTCAGGCCACATTAACAACCGGTAAAAATTATTCAATATATCTGGTTGGAAATCAGGGAAGTTATGAAGTTTTTACAATGGAAGATAATCTCCCTCCATCCGATAATGTTAAGATCTATTGGAGGTTTGTAAATACCATGGCAGAAATTCCTTTTACTGTGGATGCTTATGCAGTTAGAGATGCTGTTCCAGAAACGGACGACGCTCCTGCGCAACCAGCGCAGGTAATATCACTGGGGATGAATATTGATTTTAAAGAGGGAGGTGATTATGTTGACTGATTCCCGGAAGTTATACTTTTAAAATCTTCAATTCTAATGAGGATAATGATCCATTAACTTCACCTGGTTTTATCCAACATTCTTTGAATGTTGGTACTTTAGGAAGAATTTATACGACTCAAATAAGAGGAACGTATTCTGACCCAATTGGATCCGGCAAGATCGATTTCTGGAGAGACCGTTAGAAGTTCATTTAAACATTAAATTAAAGTAAGAAAGAGGCACATTTTGTGGCTCTTTCCTATTTACTTATCAGTATTTTCTTTAGGGTACCTTTAATAATGCAGTTTGGAATGATGTCGCAGTAATTTTTTTCAGAAACGAGGCGTCAAAAACGGAGTTTAGCACTGCTAAATGAGTACTTCGACAGGCTTAGCAGAACTATTCAGAAAACCTGCCTGCCAAGGCACGACAGGCAGGCGAAGTAGCTGGCAAAAGGACAAGCTAGCATCTGATGTTGGGTTTTTAGAAGTGACCTATAATAAACCCCAATATTATAATTAATATTTAGCTCAACACTATGTCATTCCGAATAAGATCCCTATTGTTATTTTTCTCTGTTCTGATTTTCATTTCTGGATGTTCGTCTTTAAAAAAATCTGAAGAACCAGCACCTTTACCTCAAGAAGAAGTATCTAAACAAGTTCCTGAGATTGTTATTGTGAAAAAGGCTCCACTTATAAGCCCTCTTCCCGCTCCTGCGCCTGGTCCACAAGAAATAAGAGAGTACTTAACCCGGCCAAAAACTCCAGTGATGAGAGAATTTCGTGCTGCTTGGGTGGCAACTGTTGCAAATATTAACTGGCCGAGCACACCCGATTTAAGCACTGCCGACCAACAAAAAGAGGCAATTAAACTTCTGGATCTTTTAAAAGAACATAATTTTAACGCAGTAATATTCCAGATCAGGCCACAGGCCGATGCGCTATACCAAAGCGACATTGAACCCTGGTCCTATTATTTGACCGGCCAGCAAGGGAAAGCCCCGCAGCCCTATTATGACCCTCTTAGGTTCTGGACAAAAGAAGCCCATAATCGCGGAATAGAAATGCATGTTTGGTTAAACCCCTATCGCGCCCATCATTCTACACAAGGTGAATTAAGTGAAAAATCCATAATAAACACCAATCCTGAACTTGTGATTAAACTCAAAGATGGACAATATTGGATGGATCCTGCCCAAAAAGGAACTCAAGATAGATCAAGTGCTGTAGTAATGGATATTGTGAAACGGTATGACATTGATGGGGTTCACTTTGATGATTATTTTTATCCCTATGATTCTTATAATGATGGAGAAGATTTTCCCGATGATGTAAGTTGGAAGAAATATCAGAAGGATGGAGGCGCGTTGACCAGAGGAGACTGGAGAAGGGAAAGTGTGAATACTTTTATTAAACGTATCTATAATGAGATCAAGGCAGAGAAGCCCCACGTGAAATTTGGACTCAGTCCTTTCGGTATTTGGAGATCGGGATTTCCCAAATTTACCACAGGCTATGATCAGTATGCCAAATTATATGCCGATGCCAAGCTATGGTTAAATGAAGGCTGGATAGATTATTTTACACCACAACTTTATTGGAAGATCAATCAGATCCCGCAGAGTTTTCCGGTATTGTTGGGCTGGTGGGAAGGTGAAAACACAAAAAACCGTCACCTTTGGCCCGGTATGAATGTGGGTTTGGGTGGAGATGAAGAGAACAGTGATGAGGTTATTAACCAGATTATGATTACCCGCGGGATGTTACCGGATAGCAAAGGTGCAGTCCACTGGAGTATTGGCGCTTTGCTAAACCACCCCGAACTTTCAAAAGCTTTACTAGAAGGCCCTTATAAAAACCCAGCATTGGTCCCTGCAAGCCCTTGGCTGAATACTGAAGTTTCCGCTGTTCCAGTGGTCGCCTCTCAGACTGTTTCAGATAAGCTCAATATTACCTGGACACATGATAATGCAATGGAAGTTTTTAGATGGGTGGTATATTTCCGTTACACCGATGGGCCTTGGCAATATAAGATCCTAAGTAAAAATGAAAGGGCAGTAGAACTCCCAAAAGTGCAGGAGGAAATAAATACAACCCTAACTCATATTGCAGTAACCGCGGTTAACAGGACCGGGAATGAAAGTGATTTCAAAGAGATCGAAATAAAATAATTTTCAGGATTATGATGAGCCCCTTATTGGTATTCGGCGTAATAGCTTCATACTTTATTTTACTGATGGTAATAAGTTATTTTACTTCGCGAAAAGCGGATAACGACACCTTCTTCACTGCCGACAGGAAAGCTCCATGGTTCCTTGTGGCATTCGGGATGGTCGGGGCTACTCTTTCAGGGGTTACATTTATTTCGGTTCCAGGAGAAGTAGGGAACACGAATTGGACGTATCTCCAGTTTGTTATGGGGAATATGGTGGGATATGCCGTAATAGCTTTAGTTTTGATCCCCCTTTTTTACCGTTTAAAATTGGTGTCCATTTATGAATATTTACGGGATCGTTTTGGGCAGAATTCCTATTTATCAGGCGCGTCTTTCTTTCTTATCTCCCAAACAATTGGAGCTTCCTTCAGATTATTTTTAGCGGCCTTGGTACTTCAGCTTGCATTTTTTGATGCCTTTGGGATACCATTTTATGTAACGGTTTTTACCACAATAACCCTTATCTGGCTTTACACCTATAGGGGTGGCATCAAAACTATTATTTGGACAGATACCCTTCAAACCACTTTTCTTTTACTTGCTGTAGTGGTGAGTATCATCATAATCATTGACCATTTGAACCTGAATGTTCCCCAGGTTTTTACGGTGATCAGTGAGAGTGAACTTTCAACAATATTTGAATGGGACTGGAGATCGGGACAAAATTTCTTTAAGACCTTTTTAGCAGGAATTTTTATCATTATTGCAATGAACGGACTTGACCAGAACATTATGCAAAAGAACCTTACCATTAGCAATAAAAGTGACGCCCAAAAAAATATTCTTTGGTTCTCAATAACTTTCTTTATTGCCACGGTTTTATTTCTTTCCCTGGGTGTGTTATTATATCAGTACGCGATGGTTCAAGGTATAGAGATTCCAGAAAGATCGGACGAGCTTTATCCTATGTTGGCGCTTGATCATTTTGGGGCGGTAGCGGGAATAGTGTTTCTTTTGGGAATAATCGCTGCCGCATTTTCCAGTGCCGATTCTGCCTTAACAGCGCTTACCACTTCATTTTGTGTAGACATTTTGAATATTAAAAAAAGAGAGGTTAAAAATCAGCATAGAACAAGGGTTTGGGTACATATAGGTTTTACCTTATTAATGTTCTGCGTAATAATTGTTTTCAATAGTCTCAATGATAGTAGCGTGGTCAATGCGGTATTTAAAGTTGCCGGATTTACGTATGGCCCACTTTTGGGGTTGTTTGCTTTTGGATTACTTTCTCGACGACCGGTATATGACAAATTAGTCCCCTATGTGGTGATTCTATCCCCTATAATCTCCGTAATTCTCGATTACAATTCCGCAGCATGGCTCAATGGCTATATATTCGGATTTGAAATATTAATTGTAAATGCTGCCATTACCTGTCTGGGTTTGTATTTATTAAAAGGTAAGGAAGCCAGTTTAAATATTTAATATGAGCCTATTCCGAAAAATTCAAATAAGTTACAATCAACTAACTATCAATTTATTAAATGCTTTTACCTACTGATTTTGTAACTTTTTGAACGCCTAAAAAGCACATTAAATGTTCAGAAAATCTCCTAAATCAAGGCAGATTGACGCTTTCACTTTATTCGAAACCCTATTCTTTGGCAACTCGCTCAAGATGTATGAAGATGACGCTGTAGAAGTCAATGGAATCCCTCACAGGTCAGGATTTAAAAATCCTCTATAATTTGTACAAAAAACATATGTAATTCTTATCACTATGAGACACCTTTTAATTTTGCTGATTACCGGTTTTCTGTTTACCATTTCTGCATTTGCTCAGGAAATTGAAGAAATGGAAATAATGTCTAGAGAAGCATGGAATGCTCAACCGGCAAGAGCGGGTTTAAAATGGCATATTCCCAAATATATAACTATACACCATACCGGCACGAACCAGAACCCTGACAGATCTACTGCGGAAAAACTTCAGGCTCTGCAAAGATTCTCCTATACCGAAGGAGTTCTGGGGGACGGGGTAACTCCAAAAAAACCTTGGGCCGATGTACCTTATCACTATTACATTGCGGTGGACGGAACGGTTGCTGAAGGCAGGGAAATTCAGTATGAAGGAGATTCCAATACAGATTATGATTTAACCGGCCACGCGTTAATTGTAGTGGAAGGGAATTTTCAGAAAGAACAAATAAAGGATATTCAGTATGAGAAATTGGAACAGCTGGTAATTATCCTGGCAAAAAAGTATAAAGTTTCTGCTGAAGAAATTTCTGGACATAAAGATCAGGCTGAAACTACCTGCCCTGGGGAAGATCTGTATAAACTCCTTCCACAGCTAAGGGAAAAGGTGGCAACTTTGGAAAATCCCAGGGTGGTAATTGGCGCGGAACAATTATTTTCTCCTGAATATGAAAAGCTCATCAAAGGAAAACGTGTTGGCCTGGTTACAAATCACACCGGACTTTTACCTGACGGAACCCATTTGATCGATGTTTTAAACGGTCATAAAGATGTGGAACTTACTTTACTATTTGGCCCCGAACACGGATTGAGGGGAGAAGAGGACGCTCACGTTGCAAATGGAGTGGATAAAAAAACCGGTTTACCTATAATTTCTCTCTACGGAAAGCTGCGGAAACCAACCAAGGAAATGCTGGATAAGGTAGACGTGCTCATTTTTGATATTCAAGATATCGGTGCCCGTTATTATACGTATATCAAAACAATGCTGAATGTTCTCGAAGCTGCTGCGGAAGAAGGAGTTCCCTATATCGTTCTTGACAGGCCCAATCCAATTACCGGTGATTATGTGGATGGACCAATGGGAAAACCTTTAGAATCCGTTTCTGGGATTGGGAATATTCCAATCACACATGGCATGACAGTTGGGGAATTGGCCAAAATGTTCAATGGGGAACGAAAGGAAAAAGGTCTTCCCACTGCTGAACTTACTGTTATCCCTTTGAAAAATTATAAACGCGACCAATGGTACGACCACACCGGATTACCTTGGGTAAAGCCTTCCCCAAATATGCTCAATTTAAAAACTGCTATCCTTTATCCTGCCACCTGTTTATTGGAAGGAACCAATTATTCGGAAGGAAGGGGAACAATGGAACCTTTTGAAGTGTTAGGTGCTCCATGGGTAAATGGAAAAAAATTAGCCGAAAAATTGAATGCCTATAACCTGAAAGGGATAATGTTTAAACCAAAAACTTTTGTGCCCGACAGTATCGTTGACGGAATTAAGATCTATCCTCCCAAATTCCTTGGAGAAAAAGTTAAAGGAGTTGAAATCATAATTACAGATCGCAATAATCTGGAATCGGCTAAAGCGGGAGTGTATATTCTCCACGCACTGCTGGAATTATATCCCGATAAATTCGAATGGCGTAATGCCCGAATGGATGGTTTATTGGGAACAACCAAAGTAAGAGAACAATTACAGGCAGGCGTTGACCCCGAAAAAATTGTGCGGCAGTGGGATGAAGCAGAAGAAAAATTCAGAAATAAGAGAAAACCTTATTTGCTCTATTAAATTGCTACCTGAAGTAAATTCAATTAAAAATGAAAAAATTTAAACCCTTCCTTTTTCTTGTTTTCATTTTCCTTTCTGGTGCAGCGAATGCTCAGAATGATCCGGGGGAAAACCGAACTTTGATCCGTGTTCTTTCTTATAATATCCTTCATGGAGCTACTACCAACAACGACAACGATCTGGATGTGGTGGCCCGGGCTATCGAAAATGCCGATCCCGATATTGCGGCCTTACAGGAAATGGATTACAGGACCAATCGGGCAAATCATCTTGATGTCAGTGCAGAGATCGCCAAGAGAACTGAAATGGTTTCCATTTTTGCCAAAGCTGTGGATTGGGACGGCGGGGAATATGGGCAGGCACTGCTCTCTAAATACACGTTCTTAAAAACCGGAAAAATTGAGCTTCCAACCCATAAAGGAAACGAACAACGAATAGCCATAAAATCTTTAATGATCCTGCCTGCCGGAGATACCATACGTTTTGTGGGCATCCATCTCGATCATCAAAAAGACGGCGCTGAAAGAATCGAACAAGCAGAGGAACTGAATCGTCGATTTTTGAATGATACTATTCCAACTATATTGGCCGGAGATCTCAATGATATCCCTGGTAGTGATACTATAAAGATACTTGAAGCGCACTGGGGTTCATCGTATGACCCAAAAGATCCCCAACCTACATTTCCGTCGCATGCACCGCGGAAAAAAATCGATTACATCATGTTCTATCCAAAAAACAGATGGAAAGTGGTGGAAAAAGAAGTGCTGTGTGATAAAGTAGCTTCAGATCACTGTGCGGTTCTGGTCGTTCTTGAGCTCTTGCCCAAACAAAAATAAGATCATGAGATTTCGTTTAAAAATTTTGCTCCTATTCCTTGCCCTTCTTACTTCAGGAATATCAATTTCCCAGGAAGTAAAAGTAAAATGGGAGCCGAGAAAAGACCTGAATATCCTACTTCCCAACTCCATAAAAATTTATGACACCTACGGAAAACTCGCCGATGGAGAACGGGTAAGGGCAATGTATGCCGAAGTAGATCTTAGGGATAAAAATCTAAAACTGCGGGCCCACGGAAGCAATAAAAAAAGACAGACTACTTTCGAAGCTAATGAACAATTCCATGGAATTCTAGCAATCAATGGCGGCTATTTTTCGGATACTTCCTCGGTAAGTGTGCTGGTTTCAGATGGAGAAGTTGTTTCCACAGGAAATTCAACAAAAGAACCCCGTGGGGCTTTTGGAATGGTTCGGGGAGAACCAGAAATTGTCTGGACCAATTCAAAAAACAGTCCTGTGCCATATAAATATAATTCTCCGCAAATTTCTTCAGAAAATGAGATTTGGGATCCCGAACAGGCTGTTGGTGGCGGCCCTGTATTGGTTAAAAATGGGAAAATACATGTTTCCTCCCGCGAAGAAGGTTTTGGGGGAAGTCATCTTCAACGGCATCCGCGTACCGCTATAGGTTATAAAGATAAAAACACCCTGCTTTTTATGGTTGTAGATGGTCGCCAGCTGGCAAGTGTTGGGGTTACTTTATATGAACTAGCTGAATTAATGGCAAATATTGGCGCAAAAGAGGCATTAAATCTTGATGGCGGTGGTTCATCCGCGATGGTGGCTGCCGGAGAAGTTGTGAATGTCCCCGCTGATGTTCCCGGAGGTGACAGGAACAGCCTGAGGAACAATGCGAGCGCTTTGATCTTTTCTGAAATTTCCAATTCTAAAGATCCTGAAATTTCCTATTTTGATACCGATGGCGCTTCCTATTTGGAAACAGGGGTATGGAAAAGCAGCAATCAGCCGAATTATTATGGGAAAACTCCCTCACGGATAGCGACAGCAAATAGCTTGAACAAAGCTGAATATAAATTTGATGATATTCCGCAGAAAAATTATCAGTTGGCAGCCTGGTTTACTGTAAACTCTGCTGAAAATACTCCGCAAGCCATATATGTGGTACATCACAGCGCAACTACAGATACCGTAGTCTTTGATCAATCCAACCTCTCCCACACTGGGAAATGGCAGGTTTTGGGAAATTACCTGCTCAATGAAAACGACGGATTGGAGATTCTGAGTGGTGGTGGAGAAGGAAAGCTTGTAACCGACGCCATTAGGATCGTGGCTGCAAATAATTGTCCTGAACTCCCTCAAAGAGGCGATGTTCGGATAGCTGTAATAAGTGACCTAAACTCGGGTCTTGGTGCGGCAGATTATGAGTGGCAGGTGGACAGTATAATAAATCGAATTCCCAGAATCTGGAAACCGGATCTGGTGATCTCGGGAGGGGATTTGGTCGCGGGAATGGGAATTAATGATACGCTGCAGCTTCAAAAAATGTGGAACGGATTTGACAGACACATTGCCGCGCCTCTTAGAAATGCCGCTATTCCTTTTGCTTTTACTTTGGGCAACCACGATGGGCCGCGCTCTTATCCTGTTGAACGGGATTTTACCAGGAATTACTGGAACAAACCTGAAAACAAACCGAAACTTAATTTTGTGGATGCAACTCACTTTCCCAATTATTATTCCTTTATAAAAGATGATATATTCTTCGTGTCCTGGGAAGCTTCCTCTCCTGAAATTACTCAGGAAAACCTGAAGTGGATGAAGGAACAATTCAAAACAGATGCCGCTAAAAATGTAAAACTGAGATTTGTAATGGGTCACATGCCGCTATACAGCAGTGCCCAGGAACGGGACTCCAGTGGTAATGTTTTGGCAAATCCCGAAGAATTGAGAAGAATATTAGAGGAGAATAAGGTACATACGTACATAAGTGGACATCAGCACGCCTATTATCCTGCAAGACGGGGAAATCTTGAATTGCTCAACACAGGTGCTGCAGGTTCTGGAGAGCGATCATGGCTTACACTGAATAAAAAGCCCGTAAACACTGTGACCATTATGGATATTTTCCACCATAGGGATACCATTGTTTACAGCACGTATAGTATCAAGGAAAAAAACGCTGCAGATATGCAGTTGTTCGATCAAAAAGAACTGCCTTCTGCAATGTTTGGGGTGAATGGGCATATGTTGAGGAGGGATATCGTCCCTGCAAGATCTGCTGCTGGAAATCTTTCTGCAGTTAATATTCCTGAAAATTCAGATGAAAAGGGAACAGGAAATGTTTCAGCAAAAGTTATAAATGATCACTTATTGTTTTCGGGGGAATTTTCAAATTTGAGCGGAAAACTCACAAAAAACAGTGCTATTGCTTTATACAAAGGAAGGAATACTGAAACAGGAAAATTAGTATCCAATTTGAAGATTCGCTCAAAGAAAAATTCAGGATCATTTGAAGGTAAAATCGCACTAACAAATGATCTTCTGGAATTTCTATCTATCGGTGCGCTATACGTTCAAATAAACACGCAGCAAAATCCAAATGGGGCACTTCGAGCACATCTTTACCCCAAATCAAATCATAGTCCTACTTCCCCGCAGATCGTTTCCCATAATAGCCGCAATATTTACGGGATTAGGGATCTTGAAGCTTTATACGAAATTGAATGGAAAGCCGCCCGTGATGAAGAAGGGGATTTTGTTTCATACATCTATCAGCTGGCAAAAGATGAGAATTTTGAGCAGCTGGTATTTCAGAAAAAGACTGGAAGGAATACAAATTTTAAAATGACCGAGCGGGATTGGTATAAATTCCTTGGCGATGTGCCGGAAGGAGAAACCGTGAAATTCTTTCAAAGGGTAATCGCGACAGATGGCAGCAATTTAACCGGTTCTTCCCCTGCACTGCTCCAGCTGATGAAAACAAACGAGCCTCTTGATGATTTCATTGAAATCCCTGCACCGCAATATGTTTTCAATGGAAAAATAGAAGATGTTGACGGGGCCGGCTACGGCGCGGAATGGGATAAAGATGGAAAGTTATGGCTTGCTGATTATAACCGCGGACTTATCATTAAAGATAAGAATGGGGAGGAAGCCACCTTTTCCCCGCTTACCACTGTGGATATTAATGGGGAAACTTACAGTCTGAGTCCGGTTAATGGCATTGGAGTAGATAACGATGGAAATATACTGGTGGGCAGAAACAGGAATTTAATCAAGATCAACGCCAAAACCGGAAAGGGAATTGCTGTCTGGGAGGTCCCTGAAGGAAAAAGAGCGATCACGTCTCCCCGGGCTTCAACTTCGGGGGAAATCTATGCAATGTCCCTTTTTGCCGAGGACGGAAATTATGTTTTAGAGCAAAACGAAAAAAATCCCTCTACTTTTGATTTGTTACGAACCATCAAATTAGAAGGAAGAAATCTTTCACGCACATTTGATATGACTGGCGATGGTAAAAATCTTTATTTCCCAGATCCCGGAAGTCCGCTCGTTCAGCATTTTATCAGCGAAGACGGGATAAATTACAGGAAAGAAAAAGATATCTCCAGCCTTAGTGCCGGTTCCAGCGCAATCCAAATTGTAGGGAATTCCATTTATTTAGCCACAAGATCCAGCGGAATTTCTCCCTCTACCTTCCACTTTAGAAATAAAGGGGAACAAAAAATGTGGACCTTGGAACTCCCTGAAGTGAATGGCGCCGAACCAAGAGGAATTGGAGTTTCCCCAGATGGCAAAACATTGATATTTTGTAGCTGGGATAAAGGAGGAGGATATTATACATACAAACTGAGGGAATAAACACAGAATCTATTCCCTCAGTCAAATAGTGCTACTATTCTTTTCGTTCTTAAATACCTATTACAATTGTATTCGTCAAAATCTTCGACATTGAAATCCATAGTACTTATATGAACATCTCCCTTAGAATGAATTTATTATCTCCAATCCACATTCCTACGTGAATTACACTTTCGGCTTTATTGTTTGTTGCTTTTCTTCCAAAGAATAAAAGATCCCCAGGTATCAGGTTTTCAAAATCCCGTTCGGTGTCAACCTTAATGCCGGTTTGTATTTGTTGAGAAGCACCCCGTGGAATTATAATTCCGTTAAGAAAGAATATGTTTTTGTGAAACCGCTACAGTCTACACCTTTGGGGGAAGTTCCTCCCCACAGGTAAGGAATTCCCATCAAAGTTTTTGAAGTTTCAACCAAGCTTTCTCCGGAAGGTTTTAAAGCCGAAAGGCATTGCTCATAAGGCTGTGCTTTGGTTTGTTCTATATATCCAATTTTTCCCTGCGGATACTTTATCTTATAGAATCCATTTTCTTCTCCTAACAGTTCCAGAATATTGCTGGCAACGAGATCTGATATTACCTGAGAATCAGTACTGGCTTTTTCCAAAGCAAAGCCGAAAGTTTCCGGATAAATCACCTTGTCTGCAGCTTTCCACGTATAAAAATCATTGTCTGAAAAGGAGTCAATCTGCCATAATCCACCCAGGCAAGATAGCCTTCAGGAGTTTGGATATAATACCAACAGCCGTCTTTTTTGTACATTTCAACAGGAGTGCCAAAAAGTGGTAGCACTTAAAGGATTCTGACAAGGAAATCATTGCGATCACTGAAGGGCAATTACAGCATTTTGCCGGCAATATGTTACAGGCCATCAACGATAAGGGCGAAAAATTTTTGATAATGAGCAATGACGCACATCAAAGCCTTTCTTCCGATCAGGTCAAAACCATTGAAAAATATAGTAAGATCATCAGCACCGATCTATCAACTATTGAAACCTGCGGCGGCGGAAGCGCGCGCTGTATGATGGCCGAAATCTTTTTGCCGAAGATTTGATTATGCTTTTTTAAAGTTTTCAGCTGGTAAAACCCACTGGTGGGATTAAAACAGCGAATAGCCAAAAATCAATGAAAAACCGCCATACTCTGCAGTATAATAGGGATAGATGCCTAGCAAGTTGCGATCCATATCGTATCTGAACTCAAAGCTGTACCTATCGTCATATTTAAAACCGGCACCCAGGGCAATGTTATTTCTGCTCCTTGCTTCAAGTAGGTTGCGGCCTCTATAGGTAATAGTGGAATTTAAACTAAAATCAATCACAAGGGCGGCATTTACAAACAACTTAGAGCGCTTATTCAAAAAGAAATAATGCCGTACGCCCAGCGGTAATTCAATGGACTTATAGTCAACAGAGGTCTTCTCCTCATTTGCGTCAGTTTCCGATTTATAATTTTGATATGTAGGTTCCACAATTATGGACCATTTATCCCTATTGAACGGCAATATAAATTCAGCTTCCAGGCCTAGCCTTATACTCCACGCATCATCAAGACTAGATTTTTGGGAAGCGAGACCAATGGTCGAAAAACGTTCCAGATCCAAATGGGCATTCTTTCCACCTGGCCGAATGTTCAAATGAAAAAACTTGCGGGATTTTTCAACTACACTATTTGTATAATTGGGATTTTTACAGCCATTGTAAGCTGTAAAAAATGGCACTAATGACGAACTTTGGTAGTGTAGTTTTTCAATATTTTTCCTAGAAACAGAAATACATTTTAAGTTGCTGAAAAGTTGCTGTTTATATCGTGTATTGGTTTTAAGGTTTTGGTTTTCATCTAGATATTGTTTATAGATCAATTGTTCTATGGCCATATCGCCGTTGCTGTAAAAATACCTGGTCATGTTGCCTTCTTCATAGCGATAGAGTCCTGCCTCGCCCAGTACGAGCACTTTTAAAAACAACCTTTTTTTAATAAATTCCGGACTTCGCTTGTCGCTAAGTTTGTTCAGTTGTACGCTAGAATGATCTATGTTCACAGTGGCCCTTATATATTTAGAACCGTTTTTAAAACCAAATTCCCGTGCGTATTTTAATGTAACGGTTTTTACAGTTGCATTTTCTGATTCTTTGAATTCAAATTGGGCGGGATTATCTTTCCAATCTCGATTTTCAAGCAGTCCATGTATGGTATCCCCAGTATTTGTAATATAATATCCTTTTTCAAAAGTGATTTGGGCTTCGGCAACAAGTACAAAGAAGAATAAGCATAAAAAGAGGTAGCGTATTTTCATATAAAA
>Ga0307487_1002084_pt1 | contig 13270 bp, 7 predicted proteins | sample CBIW12metaG_FD_203665 | JGI IMG/M metagenome (GOLD analysis project Ga0307487, IMG submission 203665) | Sea-ice brine microbial communities from Beaufort Sea near Barrow, Alaska, United States - CBIW 1.2 | ecosystem: Environmental > Aquatic > Marine > Coastal | place: USA: Alaska | collected... | reverse complement strand
TAAAGTCGAAACGACTAAGTTCAGGCTTGGCTTTTGCCTCAGGCATCCGTCGACGCCGGCCCTACATGCTCTACCCCAAGGGTTGAACCTTTAAGGTGTAACATCCTTGCTGTGGACAGCTAATACATTACCAGACTGCCACAAGAATTTCCAAAACTGATCAAGAAAATGCGCGTATGAACAAAACGTAGCGGATCCTAGCATCAAGTCACCGCGTCGGCAAGGCACCCAACATTTGAAAAAACCGATCAAATGCCTGTGTCTGCAGAGTGGTTGACGTTATAGCGTAGCGACATGCCCGGGTCAATCGGATAAACATTAAATACTGGTGTAATTGCGGCCCGCATCAAAACGTTACAATCAATTACGCTTATTTGTGACCCTGGCCGTAGACTTTGTGAAGGAATGGACAAGCGTTCAACTGGCGAGTAACCTTTTTTTCTCTTTATAGCCACTCAGGTATGTTCTGACGATGCCAGCTAATTTGTTAAAAAATGCACGTTCGTTTGCTCTGGAACGAGATAAGCAGCAACACTTTGCCGTGTGCTTTGTTTTGACCACAGGATTGTTAATGGTACCGGCCACAATCGGTTCTATTATTGCAATCGTGACAGCGATCGGCCTGGCTAAGGAGCTGTGGGACCGACGTTACGGAACAGGCTTTTGCTGGTACGACATGCTGGCCAACGCGTTAGGGATGGCCACCGGGCTGATCCTGCTGATTCCGTTTACGCTCTGATTGTCGCTTTTGGCCGCCCCTCACTCAATACTCTTGCTTATAACCATCTTACCCAGCAGTTGATGCGCGCTCTGGGCCCACGTAAGCCAGGGCATATGATCTGTTCGGGGATGTTTCTGCTGCGCCTGTAACGCCATCCAGGTTTCTACGGCGTGGGCAAGGCCGCTGCCGTTGCTGTCGAAATAGAAGGCGTGCTTACCAGCCACCTCCCGAAATACGGGAATGTCTCGGGCGATCACCGGCAAGCAGCGTTGCGCAGCTTCAATCAGTGGCAGCCCAAACCCCTCAGCATGGGAGGCGGCAATCAGACAGCTGCTGTAACGGTATAGTTGTTCCAAATAGCCGTCACTGATACCGCTAAGCCAGATCAGCTGGCGGCCAAGTTGCGCATGGCTGCGCAGCCGGCGCACTAGATTTTCCACCATCCACCCTTGCTTGCCCACGATGACCAAGTTGACCGAGTGGCCTTGTTTCCAGAGCTCATCGAATGCATCCAGCGCCTCAACATGGCCCTTACGAGGCTCGATGGTGCCTACCATCAGGAAGGTTTTGTCTGCGGCTAAACGCTCAAGCAAAGTGGCATCTACTTCTGGCTCGTCGGATTCCGGGGCCGCTACGGGCAAGCCAACGGGGTGAAAGTCGGCGCCGAGGTGAAACGGCGTTATCCGTGGCAGCTGTTCCAGCGTGCAGCCGCCTTCCGCCAGCAGCCATTCCCTGACCTGGGTGGCAGTAGCCTGGGAGATGCACACCAGCTCGTCGGCTTGCCGGGCTATGCCTCTTAACCACTGATCGAAAGCGTGGATAATGCCACGGTCAAAGTAATCGCCAGTTGTTAGCGGAAGTATGTCGTACACCATATAGACAACCCTGACACCAGAGAGCCTGTAAGTCTGCAGCCGATGCTCTACCCTGGGGAACAGGTGCGCTGTCAAATCTAAACCAAAGAAAAAGTCACCCGGACCCACCCGAACACGCTGTTCGTCAAGGATGCCAGACACCCCTTCAGGACTGAAGCGGCCGGTGTAGCGGAAGTCGTCGCCGTCAGTGCTGTACACCGGGCATATATCGTAGCCCGGTGGCGGGTTGCGGCAGAACTCGTCCAGTAGATTGCACACAACCCTCTGAATTCCGGTGCGAGCATTGCGGTAGTAGAGCTCTGACACGTCAACCAGCAATTGACGGCGGCGATTGTTCAGCCAGTGATTGGTGAAAAGCTGACGGGCAGGCGCTACCGCAGCCGCAAGCCGGCGCTCGCAGTGCAGGCTGTCAAGCACCCCGTGCATTCGGGCAGAGATCAGCCGCCAGTCGTGAGATTCTAGCCAGCGCTGTTGTCTTTCTAGCAGTTGGTTACGGGTGTCGGGGTAATTTTCAAGGTTTTGTACCGCACGAACAATGTCATCGCTGGCGTGCCCGGCCATAGAGACCGTAACGTCTGCCAGGTCCGAAAAGATATCCAGCGGGCTGACCAGTACCGGGCGCTGGGCAGACAAGCCGATGGTGACCGCCGCACTGGCGCTTTCACGAGTATGACGGTAAGGCAATACAATGTAGTCAGCGGCGGCCAGGCGGCGCTGGCAGATATCGATGGGCTGGTAGTCACTGATCCAGTGGATTTGGCCTTCAACACCCGCCTGCCGGGCACGTTGCTGGCATTGCCGGAGTACTTCCCGGCTGCGGTCGTCTAGCACGGAGTTAACGGCTACTAGGTGAACCGAGCGGCCCGTTGCCTGTTCAAGCAGCCTGATGGTGTCCACCAAGGTATCTAACCCCTTGTGAGGCAGCGCAAAACCAAAACTGCCCAGAACCAGCGCATCTGCAGGTATACCCAGCTCAAGCCGGGGATTCGAAGGGGGCGGGCTAAGAGGCTGCATAACACCCAGTTCCAGCAGCAGCACGTTGTCGGCCAGCCCCAGCGACAGCAGCCGATTCAGATCCCCTGGCGTATGCACAATCACCCGATCAATGGTGCGAAGTGCATCGACAGCCGCCGGCGATAGCGCTTGCTCAGCCAGTAGCGGCGCCGTTGCGTGCAACTCAAGAATAACCACGCGGCCTTGGCGGGCAAGGTTCGCCAGGCACCCACAGAGCTCCTCGGTCAGAGTGAACAGGCTGGGCTGATGCTGAATCACGACCGCCTGAGCGGTGGTGTCGGAGATCAGGCCGAGGGTATCCGCTACACGTTCGGGCTTGCCGATAGACCAGCTAACGGTTACCCCTTCCGCCGGATCTTGTGTTCGGTCGTCGCAGTACACATCAATCGATAAATGCGCGCCGCTGAACATGGCTGAAAATAGGCTGCGGCTGTATTCGGCGATACCGCAGGGGGTGCCCCATGGGCTGACCAGGGCAATATGGGTCAGGTCTCCGGCACCGCTTTCAAGTGATGATGCCTGTCGCGCTAGCCAATCGGCACTGGCCAGCAGGCTTTGTGCGCTGTTGTGCCAACAATAGGTGTCGCGCACGTGGCTCATGGCCGCCTGACGCCGGAATTCAAGGCGTGGGTCGCCGCTGCGAATGCTTTGGCAAACCTGCTTGAGCGCCTGTGTCAGCGACGCCTGGTCGGGTTCCAGCCAGCAGGCGTCACTTGCCCGTAGGTGGCTCTTGGAAGGAGCGAACTGGAAGTTCACCAGAGTCGCTGTGTCTCTGGTGCAGAAATCAACTTGGGCACTGTGCCCGGTGGTAATGACGGGCAAACCCATGGCAAGCGCTTCTGCCGCCGGCAGATTGAAGCCTTCCCCCCGGGTTGGCAGCACCATGGCATGGGCCGTGCGGTAAAGCTCAAGCAGGCCATCATCACCCAGAGGGGCTTCGTCGATGATAACCCGCGGTGGATTGTCATACTGGGCCTGAAGGCTCTGCAGTTGCGCCCGAACCCGATTGTGAGGGTTGGGAAAGGTCTTGATAACTAACTCGACGGCATCAGTGCCGTCAAAGGCATCCATCCAGGCCGCTAGCAGAACATCGACTCCCTTGCGATCAAAGGCGGAGGAGATGTGAAGAAACCGAAGGTTCTGCTCTGATTCCGGGGCCAGTTCACCCAGGGGCAAGGTTTGGGGCGTAATCAGGTGATCGATACCCAGCGGTATGACAAAAACCGGGGCACGGCAACCGGAGTTAATCAGAGCCCTTTTGACCGATTCTGCCGCCACCCAAACCAAATCCATGTGTTGGTTGATATGGTCAACGATAGCGGGGGGGACGCTGGTTTCTTCCCAGAAAAACAGCATGCCTTTCTGAGCAGCCGGTAATTCGTCAACGATGAACGGGTAATGGTGAACAACAGACAGCGCACTCGCGGCATCATCGGCGGGTACCTTGCGGTGCAACGGGGCCCGCAGCTGGTCGGCCTGTTGCCCCGACAATTGCGGCAGAGCCGTATAAGGTTCGCCATGGTAGGGCACGAATTGCAGCCGGCCGCCGGTTAACGCTTCCAAAGCAACGGCAACGCCCCTGTTCACGATCGCCAGGCTGTAATGGCCTTCAAGGTGTCCGGTAAAGCGCACCCAGGGTACTTGCGACTCGTTCGGTGCAGGCAGCAGCATGGCTTCTGGTACCCTGGGAATTACTGGCAGCACCCAAGGGTGGGGGGCTGAATCGGCCGGTGGGTAGGTCGAGTGATGCCAATCACTGCCCGGCGCGGCGTTGTTTAGGGCCAGCAGCCGTTCGCGTATGGCGGGCGCCCGGTTAAGCAGCCCCATTACAGCTTTCTTCAGCCATGGGTGCCGGTTAAGGTGACGCACTGTGGCCTGCAGCCCGTGCTTTCCATAACGGGGAACAAGTTCGGACCGCGCCGTGCGTAAGGCTGAAACACCCCGGCGCAGAGGCGCAGTAAGCCGCCAGGAGGTGCTGTTCTGCAGGGCCTGGCGCAAAGCCGTTTCACTTTCAAGCTCAGTTTGCAGGGTATTTTTGATCGCCGCTATTCTGGCTTCAGCTTCGCGCTTGGCTTCGCGCTCGGCTTCAGCTTCGCGCTCGGTTTCAACAACTCGGGCGTTGGCCTGATTCAAAGCTTCGCGGGTGCAAACAAGCTCAACCCGCTCGAAATCGTCGAACACGTTGGGCGGGTAACGCAGGGCCGCCGCAAGCGCGGAATGTTCGTCGGCCAGGTAGAAACGATTCAGGCCATCTTGGTAGGCCAGCCGGTAATCGGCTTGTGTAACGAGGTGTTCCCAGTCGGTAAAGCTCTCAACCTGGGAGTTCGGTTCAGTGGCTTCAATCACCAGTATCCAGGGCCGAAAGCGGATGAAGTCCATGCCCTGAAGCACGGCTTTCTCAAACCCCTCAACGTCAATTTTCAGAAAATGAATGTCACCGTTGACATTTTGTTCGCACAGCTCGGTGAGGGTCATCAGGGGGACGGTTTGCATGCTCCCTGCGTAGCCTTCCTTCTGAAGCTGTGAGATCACATCAACCGAGGCCGTGGCCCAACCACGCACTTCTGGCTCCCAGAGCTCTATGGTGCCGCTGGCTTCGCCAATGGCCGCTCTTACGTTGATGTCTGCCGGCCTTTTGCGCTGCAGGTCCTGGTAATGGGCCTGAACGGGTTCAACGTTTATGCCTCGCCAGCCGGCGTTATAGAACAGCTTGGTAACAGACTCTACGTCTGGATCGTTGGCGCCTATGTCGATATAAAAACCCGCAGGGATGTCCTTCAAAGCGCGCCACAGCATGACATCTTCGTAGTTCTGGGCGTACGAAATGATAGACATCAGGTAACAACCTCTATGTTCGGCGCCAGCCAGGCGCTGCCCGCAAACGTTTCTTTCGAGCGATTAATCACTTCAAACAGCAGCGCCAAGTCACGCCATTCGTAGTTGTCTTGAAGATGAGTTTCCGTGCTGACCAGCGCGGTCTGCACGGAGTATGTCCCTTCACCCAGATTCGCCAGGAAGTGAATTTTGAAAATATGGCAGCTTCCTTTGGCCGTGTCTTCAAGAGCTTGCTTGGTGTGGTGGGTATTGGTGCCGTAGATCACTTGGCCAAGCCGGTCCTTAATACTGAACCCGAGTACCAACCTGGGAATTGGCTCATGGGTAATCACGGTGATTTTCAGGGTAACTGGCTGGCCAACATCTATAACTTCTAACCGGTTTTCGTCTTTGTCCAATAACTCAATGTCGGAAACTGTCGCTTCCCCGGTTCCGGAGACGGTTTTCATTCTTCCGTCTGCTTGCATTGTCTGCTGAACTTGATAATTCTCGCGGTCTGAAAGTATCGCGTTGTAGTAATCCATCACGGCTTCAGGAGCGCCCTCAAGCGCGACGGTTCCGGAACTGAGCAGGATTGCTCGATCGCAAATTGACTGAATGGATGACTTGTCGTGGGAAACAAGCAGCAGCGTGGTGCCCTGTTTGCGGAATTCACGGATGCGTTCGAAGCTTTTGTGTTGAAAGTAGGTGTCGCCTACTGACAGGGCCTCATCGACAATCAGCACATCGGGGCGCTTGGCGGTAGCTACAGCAAAAGCCAGGCGAACCTGCATACCGCTTGAGTACATGCGCACGGGCTGATCGATGTAATCGCCGATCTCGGCAAAGGCTTCAATGTGCGGCATAAGTTGTTCAATTTCTTCCGCCGAATGCCCGAACAACTGTGCAGACATATACGCATTTTGCCGACCGCTAAAATCCGGGTGAAAGCCCATGCCCAGCTCCAGCAAAGCGGCTACCCGGCCCTCCATAGAGAATGACCCCTCAGTGGGCATGGTGGTTCCGGTAAGAATCTTTAACAGAGTGCTTTTGCCGGCGCCATTCATACCCACAATACCAACCGCCTCACCAGGTTTAACGGTGAAGCTGATGTTTTGCAACACCCATAAGAGTTGATGGCGAGCTTTGTGCCCTGGCAATACCCACTCGGCCAGCCGCGCCCAGCGACTGGGATAGCGTTTGTACGCTTTACCCACATTGTTGACCGTTATTGTTCCCATCAGAGTTCGTCCACAATTTCACCGGAGTGCTTGCGAAAAAGGCGCATGCCCGTATAGCAAAAAAACAGGCCCAGCAGCAGCGCGGGCAGCAAAGCAGACCAATCCGGCATCACACCGCGGGCCAATATGGTTTGGTAGGCACCCATCAGACCCGTCATCGGGTTGTATCCAAGCAGTTCCTGTACGCGAGGTGAAAGGATGGACAGCGGATAAACAATGGGTGTCATCCAGAACAAGAATTGCATAACAATCCCGAAAGCCTGCCCGACATCCCGGAAGAAGATATTCAACACACCCAAAGTAATGCCCAAACCAATGGCAAAAACCACCTGAACAATCAGAACAGGTATCAGTGCAAGAAAGACCCAACCCGGAAAATTTCCGGTAATCAGCAGGAAGAGTGTAAACAGCCCGAATATAATAGCGAAGTTAAGCAGCGCTGTTATGATCACCGACAGGGGCAGGCAAAGCCTGGGGAAATTCAGCTTCTTCAGCAGATTTGCATTTTCAAGGAATGTGTTTTGTCCACGCACCGCTATTTCCGAGAACAAACCCCATGCCAATATGCCAGCGCACAGATAAATGCTGTAACCGAAGCTGCTGTCGACCCCCGGTAGTTTCGCCCGCATGATCTGAGAAAAGATGATAGTGTATACAACAATCATCGATAACGGCTGTATGACTGTCCAGGCCACGCCAAGCAGAGAATTGAGATACTTGGCTTGAAATTCTCGCCTGACACTGCCGAGGATAAAACCCCGGTAGCTCCAAAGCGCTTTAACACCATCCATAGATTTTCCCAAACCTCACTTTTGTCATCTTCGCCCATACATATTCGGCGCCAACGCTCATAAACCCCAGGGCTGAAGGCGTTGTTGGTTTAGCTCATTGGCTAATGACAGCAGCTGCAAGCGACTACTGAGGTTATCGTATATTGCGTTAATCAAATCCTGCTCAATAGCGGAGCGGCGTTTGCGCACGTCAAGCAACCCTACGAGGTTGCGCACGCCGGCTAGAAAGCCTTCGTTGGCGGCTTCTTCAGACGCGCGGGCCGATTCAAGCGCTTGCTCTAGCGCGCGAATGCTGTTGTAGCCGCCACTAAGTTCGGCGGTTAGCCGCTGAACCTCTACCGCGACCTGTTCGCGCTCGCTTGCCAGCAGCCATTCGGCGCCTTCTTCACGGTAGCGGGCCGCGCGTGATCTGGCGCTGGTGCTGCCGCCTTTATAAAGAGGAACCACAAGGCGCAATTCGATCCGTCGCTCTTCCAGCAACGAGGTGGCAAAGCTGTCGTTGTCGGTATAACGGGCGTTCAGGGACAGCTCGGGGTAATGCCCTGAAGTCGCTACTTTATAGGCGGCGCTGGCCAGTTTGCTTTCTGCTTCGGCTACTTTTACGCTGGGCGCATTGGCAAGCACCGTTACCTGCCAGTCAGTGGTTAAAAACTGTGGAGTTTGACGCCATAGTGATTCGTTAACCGCTACCACCGAGGTTACCGGTTTGCCAACCAGCTGTTGCAGCTTTTGCAACGCAGCCCAATGCCGGCTTTTTAACCTGACCAGTTGAGCACGAACATCGTCTACCCGAGACACGGCTTCCAATGCTTCAGCCCTGGTTGCAAAACCGCGCTCCAGCTTTTGTTCAACCTGGTCTGCCTGCTGTTGGTGGCTTGCCAGTTCGCTGTCCAGCACGTCAACCAGCTTTTGCAGGCGGTTAACTTCCAGGTAGCTTAGCAGGCTTTCCACACCAACCTGGGCGCGGGTGGCGTCAAGCCGTGCCTGTTCTTTATCAACTGAACGTTCGGCTTGGTCTATCCCTTTAAAGGCGCGACGGGAGTATAGAACCTGACTAACGCCCACGTCGAAACGGCTGGGGTTGTCTTGACCTTCTTCCAGCAGCCCCCGGCCGGTATCGCGTTTGTACCAGGTGCGGCCGTAACCGTAGGTGAAGTCTACCTGCGGCTTTACGGCGGCCCAGGCCTCATCTACCCCAGCATCTTCTCCGCTTACATAGCTTGCTTCGCCCCGCAGACGCAGGTTGTTTTTAAGGGTACTTTCCCATGCCTGCTGAATGGTTAAAGGCTGCTCTGCCATCAACGGCGCAGCAACCATGAACAGAAGCGCGGCAACCAAACCAGCGCCGAGTTTGTATGTTGGCATTTGGGTTTCCTTAACTTTCGCGGAATGCGCGTTCAGACATCCGAATGAATGGGTCTAGCAAGTATTCCAGCACGGTGCGGTTACCGGTACTGATCAGCACTTCAGCGGGCATGCCGGGCAGCAAGAACATGTCTTGTTTGGCCATAGTAGCCTGGCCTTTTTCGGTAATGTTCAACCGTACTTCGTAATAGGTTTCGCGGGTCTGCTCATTTTCGTAGGTGTCTGCCGATATATTAATCACCTCGGCTTCTATCACATGGGCTGCCTGAAAGTTGAACGCTGAAAGCCGGATGCTGGACAGCTGCCCGGGCTTAATACGGTCAATTTCTGTGGGCTTCACCTTAGCCACAATCGCAAGCTTCTGGTTGCTGGGCACAATTTGCATCAGAGTGTCGCCGGGGCGGATTACGCCGCCTTCAGTGTGCACCTCTGTGCCCACGACGGTGCCGCTCACCGGGCTGCTAATCACCAACCGGCGCAGGGTGTCTTCAAGGCTGGTTTTACGGGCCTGAAGGTCGGCGCGCTTCTGCTGCACTTCGCGCAGACGGGTGCTGACCTTTTCCATGAACTCTTCGCGGGTAATCAACAGCTCTGAACGGGTGTTGGCGATTTCTGCCCGCAGGCGGCCGACTTCCGTTTCTGTTGCGTCGCGTTCGCCTTGCAGGCGCAGCAGTTCACGGGTCATTTCGTTGATGCGCAGGCGGTCTGCCAACTGTCTGTCAAACAATTCCTGCCAGTGTTTTAGTTCTTCCTGGTAAGACGAAGCACGACCGGCCAAGGATTCGCCCACGGCTTTCTGGCCCTTTACCTGCTGAGCCAAAGAAGCGGATTTTTGCTTTAGGATCTGTTCACGGCCGCGAACGCTTTCTGTACGAGAGTTGAAGAGCGATTGTTGTCCATCCAGAATCGCCGCAACGCCAGGTTGGCCTTTTCTTGATAGCAAGGCAGCAGGAAATTCGATCGTATCTTTTTGTGCCCTTTCGGCCAGCAAACGGGCTTCTTCGCCAAGGATTTCATCGAGCTGTGACTGGACTATGTTTAGCTCCGCAACCGCACGAATATCCGACAGTGTGACCAGTGTGTCGCCCTCTTCCACCTGGTCTCCGTCATCAACAAAGATGGTGTCTACAACTCCGCCTTCGAGGTGCTGAATGTTACGGTTCTGGGTACTTACGATGACATCACCCATGGCCACGGCGGCGCCGTCTACGTGGGCAAAGGTGGCCCAGCCGCCAAAGCCGACAAATGTTAGCAGTACAACCAGGAGTCCAAAGCGTGAGCGTTTGATATGGCTGGTTGCAATTTGCGCCTGCGGCTGGGCTGGCACTTCCCTTTCATATTCCGCTTCCAGCCACTCTGCATCTTGCTCTTTGTCTTTTGCGGCGCTGCTTTTCCCAACATCTTGCTGTTCGTTCATGATCGTGCGCCTCCCAGTGACTGATGTTTGTTTTTGCCGACGTTCAGGGTGCCATCCTGTAGGGCGCGCATTACATCGTCGCGAGCACCGAAACCAATGGCTTGGCCGTCAGCCAGAACCAGTATTTTGTTCACCAGGCGCAGAATCGGTTTGCGGTGGGAAATAAGAATAACCGTGGCTTTTTTGTCGCGCAGTGCTTCCAAAGCTGTCACCAGAGCCTGCTCGCCTTGGTCATCCAGATTAGAGTTGGGCTCGTCCAGCACAACCAGACGCGGGTCGCCGTAAACGGCACGAGCCAGGCCAATACGCTGGCGCTGACCGCCAGACAAGGCGCCGCCGCTGGAGGTAATGAAGGTGTCGTAGCCGTTCGGCAGCTTTAGAACGAGTTCATGCACGCCGGCCATTTTGGCGGAGGCCACCACTGCTTGCGAATTCACCGCGCCAAAGCGGCAGATGTTTTCGCTGATAGTGCCTTCAAACAATTCGATATCTTGGGGCAGGTAGCCTATGTGGGGCCCCAACTGGGCTTTATCCCACTGGTGGATATCGGCGCCGTCCAAACGGACGGTGCCATTGTTCACCGGCCATACACCAAGTATGGCGCGAGCAAGCGTGGATTTACCCGCGGCGCTGGGTCCAACAATGGCGAGCATGTCACCCGCATCCAGGGCAAAACCAACACCACGCAGCGCCGGTACATTGGCACCCGGCGGCACTACCACTAATGATTCCACGCTCAGGTGCCCCTCCGGCGCCGGCAACGGCATACCCGGTTCGCCTGTGGGGTATTTATCAAATAGATCATTCAGGCGCTGATAAGATTGACGCGCCGAAACAAAGCCTTTCCAGGAGCCGATCATCAAGTCCAGCGGGGCCAACGCACGGCCCAACAAAATGGAGCCGGCTATGAGCATACCAGGGGTAATTTCCTGTTCGATCGCAAGGTAGGCGCCAAGCCCCAGAATCAGCGACTGAAACAACATACGCAGGGTTTTGGACACGTTACTGAGTACGGCATTCAGATCGCTGGCGCTAGCCTGGTCTTGTAAGAAACCGCTGTGCCGCTCCAACCACTTTTTACGCAGATTGCCTTCCATTCCCATGGCATCGACCACTTCGGCGTTGCGCAGGCACGAATCGGCGTAACGAATGGACTGAATGCTTTTGTTACCCGCCGAGCTTAGGGGTTCTTTTGTCAGCTTTTCGTTCACGTAGGCCAGGGCCACCAGAATAACGGCGGCAACAACGGCAAACACGCCAAACCAAAGGTGAAACCCGAACAATACAACAATAAAGATAGGCATCCAGGGCCCGTCAAAAAACGCAAACAACCCCTGGCCTGTCAGGAACTGCCGCAGGGTGGTCATATCCTGGATGGGCTGGGAACTTTGACGACCCGGCTCGTTCACGGACTGTTTGAACATAGAGGCAAACAGTTTGCTGTTCATGGACACGTCCATGGCGCTGCCCAGGCGCACCAAAATAGCGGAGCGTGCGATTTGCATCAGCCCCATGGCAATAAACAGGAACACTACGATGAGGGTAAGCATCCACAGGGTTTCCATGCTGCGACTGCCCAAGGCACGGTCGTATATTTGCAGCATGTATAGAGCTGGCACAAGCATCAAAATATTGATAAAGAAGCTGAGGAAGCCGGCGGAATAAAAACCGCTCTTACACTGCCCCAACGCCTCCTGCAAAGGCGTTGGTTGCTTTTGCTGGCTGTTTTTCGCTTTGAACATTCGAAAAGAAACTCCACAGGCTGGGAAAGCGGCGCATTATCAGTTATCGGGGCATATGAGTCCACCCCGCCCTGCGGCGCCGTTGGCGCAGAGCGAGAACCCAGCTTACTTACACAGGAAAATTATAAATGTTTAGTGGGGGCAAAACCTTGTGATGGCGTGCCGCTGGCGGAAGGTCTGTTTGTGGTTCGCTGCGGAGTCGCCACAACGTGTCTTTTATTTCATTGTTCGCACTGAAACCGGTGGGGGCAACACTCAGTAGGTTCACAACGGTTTGGCAATCAAAATTCTGGCTTGCCAATACCAACTTATTGAGCAGCACTTCGAGGCGCTGCCAGCTGAGGGATTCTTCTCGCGCTTTCATAATACGCGGGTGCTGGGTTGACTGGGGGTTATTACCCACCAACAGTTCTTCGTACAGTTTTTCACCGGGCCGCAGCCCGGTGAAAACAACGGGTACATCGCCCATCGGGTTTTCGGTGGTTTTCTGGCTTAGCCCCATCAGGTGAATCATTTTGCGCGCCAGATCGGCGATTTTAACCGGTTCGCCCATGTTCAGCACAAACACTTCGCCGCCTTTGCCCATGGCCGCGGCTTGCAGAACAAGCTGACTGGCTTCCGGAATGGTCATGAAATAGCGGGTAATGTCTGGGTGGGTAACGGTAACCGGGCCACCCGCGCGAATTTGTTCGCGAAATAATGGCACGACAGAGCCCGAAGATCCGAGCACGTTGCCAAACCGAACCATTGAGAACATTGTGCTTTGCTGGCGCTCTGCCAGTGCCTGCAACACCAACTCGGCCATGCGCTTACTAGCGCCCATCACGTTGGTTGGGCGTACCGCTTTGTCTGTGGAAATGAGTACAAACTGTTCGACACCGGCGGATATCGCCGCTTCGGCGCAGTGCCAGGTGCCAATTACATTGTTCTGAACGCCTTCTATAATATTGTGCTCTACCAGCGGCACGTGCTTATAGGCAGCCGCATGATAGACCACCTGAACACCAAAGCTACGCATGATATTTTCGCAACGGCGGCGGTGTATTACGCTGCCCAGCAAGGCATGCACGGTCACGCTGGTGGATTGGGATTCGTTAATGGCCAGCAGTTCTCGCTCGATTGAATAGAGCGCGTATTCAGACTGTTCCATCAGCACCAGGCAGACTGGCCGGTTGCGGATAATTTGGCGGCACAGCTCGGAGCCAATGGAGCCGCCGGCACCGGTTACCATGATGACTTTTCCGGTGATACTGGTGGCGGTTAAGGCGGGGTCGTGCAGAACCGGGTCGC
>Ga0307487_1002081_pt1 | contig 13271 bp, 14 predicted proteins | sample CBIW12metaG_FD_203665 | JGI IMG/M metagenome (GOLD analysis project Ga0307487, IMG submission 203665) | Sea-ice brine microbial communities from Beaufort Sea near Barrow, Alaska, United States - CBIW 1.2 | ecosystem: Environmental > Aquatic > Marine > Coastal | place: USA: Alaska | collected... | reverse complement strand
CGACGATTATAAAAGAGGTGGTTTTTTCATGTTGCCCACCGGTAAGCGTGATAAAGGCACAGCTGTACAAGTTGTTCTTTATACAATTTGGACAATAATGGTATCCCTTATTCCCGTATTTGGGGTGACAGGGAAACTGTATTTAACTCCCGTTTCAGGGGTTATTATTTCGATCCTTGGGCTGGGAATGTTGTATTATGCCATTCAATTGTATAAGAACAAAGATGCGCTGTCAGCAAAAAAATTGATGTTTGCAAGTGTTTCATATATCACTTTGCTACAAATAGTATATGTATTAGATAAATTTATAAGATAATGGATTTAACAGAAGGAACAAGGGATCAAAAAATTGAAAGTGCCAAAAAAATGATGCTTTGGTTTGGGATGGCAAGTATGATCATGATGTTTGCCGGCTTGACCAGCGCATATGTGGTAAGCAAAAACCGGCCGGATTGGGGTGCCGATTTTCAACTTCCCGATGCAATGTATTGGAGTACACTGCTAATTGTTTTGAGCAGCATCACCCTAATTCTTGCAAAAAAGAGCATTTCGGTAAATAAAAGAACCAATGCAACTTCCTTTTTAATGGCAACTTTATTGCTGGGAATTGGATTTATGCTATTGCAATTTGAAAGTTTTTCTGAAATAATAAAGGCTGGATATTACTTTACCGGAAGCGAAAGCAATATTACCACCTCTTTTATTTATGTCATTGTTTTAGCTCACCTTGCCCACTTGGTTGCGGGTTTGATCGTGCTCCTGGTCGTAATTTATAATCATTTTAAATTGCACTATCATCCAGGCCAAATGCTTGGGATCGAGCTAGGTTCTATGTTTTGGCATTTCCTGGATATTCTTTGGGTATACCTGTTTTTATTTTTATATTTCTTTAGATAATAAATTTGTGTATTTTTGGCGCTTACTTAATTAAATTCAATTTTTTATATGGAAACTACTGTTACTAAAACTGCCACCGAAGGTAAAACCTGGGGCGGTGGGAATGAGCCTTTAAGGGCAAGTTACGGTAAACTGATGATGTGGTTCTTCATCCTCTCGGATGCGATCACTTTTTCAGGATTCCTGGCAGCTTATGGTTTTTCAAGATTCAAATTCATTGATTCCTGGCCAATAGCCGATCAGGTTTTTAATCACTTTCCATTTTTACATGGGGTAGATGCCCCAATGTATTATGTTGCTTTTATGACCTTTATCCTTATATTTTCGTCAGTGACCATGGTATTGGCAGTAGATGCCGGGCATCATATGAGAAAAGGAAAAGTCACCTTTTTTATGTTCCTTACCATTGTGGGAGGTTTGATCTTCGTGGGCTCTCAGGCCTGGGAATGGAAAAATTTTATACAAGGTGAATTTGGAGCGGTTACCACAAGAGGAGGAAATATCCTCCAATTAGTAAATCAAGAAGGCGAAAGAGTCGCGCTTTCTGAAATTGCCGTGTACCAGGCTTCAGAAAGAACTCAACATACAAACAACGAGGGCATTTGGTTTATGGAAGAAGCGGCTTTGCCCGCTTATACCATAAGCGAGGTGAAAGCCGGATTTTTGGCTGACAACTCATTATTGATACGTACTCAAAGCCTGAATGAAAATGGTAAAAAAACCGTTTTGACCCGGGAAGAATCCATACAAAAATTAAACAAAGAAGGGACCGGAGTAGTTGAAGGAGCCAACTTAATACACAATGAATACGGTTTGCCCATATTTGCAGATTTCTTTTTCTTTATTACAGGATTTCACGGTTTCCACGTATTTTCTGGGGTTATCCTTAATTGCATTATCTTCTTTAATGTGATCTTGGGAACTTATGAACGAAGGGGGAGTTATGAAATGGTCGAAAAAGTTGGGTTGTATTGGCACTTTGTGGATTTAGTTTGGGTATTTATATTCACCTTCTTTTACTTGGTATAATTCTGAAAAAAATAAAAAATGGCACATACTACTACACATCAGCACGAGTCGAATACCAAAAGGATTTGGTACGTTTTTATCATCCTTTCGGTAGTCACAATTTTTGAGGTATTCCTAGGGATCATGCGTCCAGAATTTTTGACACATCATCACTTTTTAAGTATGAAATTACTTAACTGGGTCTTCATTATTTTAACCCTTTATAAGGCATATTATATTGCCTGGGCCTTTATGCACCTTGAAGGTGAATCTAAAGGGCTAAGGAGAGGCGTTGTTTGGACGGCGATTTTCTTAATAAGCTACCTTATGTTCATATTATTGACAGAAGGAGATTATATTTATGGGGTTTTTAAAACCAGTAGTGTAGCCTGGGACTTTTAAAAGTTAAATGCTCTGAAAAAGACGGTTTTGTTGAATCGTCTTTTTATTTTTGTACTCCCTAAAAAAGGAGGTCTTATGAAGAAGTTTTTAGTTCTTGGAGTTTTGTTTTTTCTTCCCATAGTTGCTTATTTGTTTTTTGCTTCAGGAGTGAATAATTTTGGGAAACTTCCGGTACTTACACAAAACGTCCTGAACATAGATCATCTTGACACCAGCAGCGATTCCGCTGTTTCATTTCAGGATAAAATAAGCGTGGTCGCTTTTTTTGGAAATGATCTGGATGCCTTAAAAGGCAACACCTACAATCTTGATCAAAAAATACTCAAAAAATTTTATAAATTCAACGATTTTCAATTTGTAATTATTCTCCCTGAAGAGGCGAAAACGCGGGCTCAGGATTTTGCAACCGATTTCGGCAATGTGACCAATGCCAGTTACTGGAAATTTGTATATGGAACTCCAAAACAGGTAAATGATGTTTTTGAGAGTTTTGGGACCAATCTTCACTTGGATGACAATTTACTAACCCCTTATGTATTTATTATTGATAAAAATGTCAGTTTAAGAGGTCGGGATGACGATGAAGACACGGGGCCCCTTTTTGGATACGATTCGAGATCGGTTTCAGAATTGAACAACAAAATGAACGATGATGTTAAGGTGATCCTTGCTGAATATCGCCTGGAATTGAAAAAATATAATGCTAAGCGAAAAAATAAAAATGAAGAATAAATCTTATATAGGCATTTCATTGATCATTTTAATTTTCGGAATTATTTTTATTCCCAAAATAATCGATAGGATTAGCAAAGGCAGCGTGGTGGATGCCGATACCCTAAACATCAATAAAGAGGCGGCAGAAACTCCCGAACTTGTTTATATAACCCAATACGGGGAGCATAAAAAAGTGCCCGATTTTAAATTTGTGAATCAGGATGGGAATACCATTACAAATAAGGACTACCTGGGCAAAGTTTATGTTCTTGAATTCTTTTTTACCACTTGCCCTTCCATTTGTCCCATAATGAGTGAAAATCTTGTCGACATTCAAAATAAATTAAAAGGGAAGGAAAATTTTGGGATCGTCTCGATCACTCTAGATCCCGATCACGATACCCCACAGGTTTTGAAGGAATATGCCAAAGAACATAAGGTCACCAATCCAAATTGGAATTTTTTGACCGGAGACCGCAAGGTGATTTATGATATGGCCAATCTCGGATTTGGCATTTTTGCAGATGAAGATGAAACAGTTCCAGGCGGTTTTGCACATTCAGGCTTATTTGCTTTGATAGACAAGGAAGGTTATTTGCGCTCCAGGGAGGATGAATTTGGCAACCCCATTATTTATTACAGAGGTTCCATAAAACAAAATTTATCTATAGCAGAAGAGGAGGAAACCCCTCAAATAGATGAACTTATTGAAGATATTAAAAAACTCCTATAAGAATGGCTGTCGCAAAAACCGATAAAATTGCAGTTCCAATAATTATTTCGCTTTCCATAGCGGTGCCGGTATTGGTTTTAATTTTGATGAACATGCCGGAACGATACAATATTTTCGGCACGCAATCTGGTACTTTTCCGCTTTTTCATGCAGTTTTAAACGGTTCAACTGCTCTGCTGCTTATTAGTGGTTATTTTTTTATGTCCATCAAAGAATACAAATGGCACCGCAATTTTATGATCGCCGCATTTGTGCTTTCCACGGTTTTCTTGGTGAGCTATGTCATTTCAAAAATAAGTATAGACCCTGTGCATTATGGAGGAGAGGGAGTCTTAAAGTATGTTTATTTCTTTATTTTGATCACTCATATCCTGCTTTCGGCAATTATAGTGCCTTTGGTTCTTTTTACCATGTACCGTGGCTTAACGGGCCAGTATGACAAACATGCGAAAATTGCCCGATGGACATTTCCAATATGGCTTTATGTTGCCATTACAGGCGTGCTGGTATATGTTTTTATGTTGCCGTATTATTAGATTCCAATTAGTGCCTATACAGTATTAAAAAACGCATTAATTCTGAAGTGTTTATTGTTAAAAAGTTAGTCGTCTATTATCTCAGGAAAGCATTTTGGCGATCAAAATTTTAGGAACTGATCAGGAAGTATTAAATTTGATAGCTCCAAAACGTAGAAAATAAATATATATGAAACTCCGGATCCTCTTTTTGGCAATTGTGTTGTTAATGCTGCCATCCCTGGCTCAGGCACAATGCGCAATGTGCCGTGCGGTTTTGGAAAGTTCAGAAAATCAATCTATGGCTCAGGGAATTAATGACGGGATTATATACCTGATGATCTTTCCTTACCTGGCTATTGGCGGAATTGGATTTTTCGTCTACCGCGCCTATAAAAAAAATAATCCCTCCCAATAGTTCTTAATCTCCTGTTAATTTTAACATTATTCTAACAGTTAATAATGTAACAATTTTATTTGTTCCGGGTCTTATTGAAGCGTCTTTGGTTTAATAATATATAAACAAGGCAAATTCAATATTTATAGTATGATTGAAATTAAAAACCTGCACAAATCTTATACGATGGGAAAGAATTCCCTGCACGTATTAAAGGGACTTGATTTTAATGTTGCCCAAGGGGAATTAGTTTCAATTATGGGGTCTTCGGGATCGGGGAAATCCACTTTGCTGAATATTTTAGGAATGCTGGACGAAGCCGATGAGGGGACTTATGCCTTGGATGGTGTGCCAATAAAAAACCTGAATGAAAAGATCGCTGCCAGGTACCGCAATAAATTTTTGGGCTTTATCTTTCAATCCTTTAATCTTATCTCTTACAAAAGTGCATTGGATAATGTGGCTTTACCGCTGTATTATCAAGGCGTAAAACGCAGGGAACGATTGGATATCGCAATGAGTTACCTTAAAAAGATGGGCCTGGTAAATTGGGCGGGACATTTGCCCAACGAACTTTCCGGTGGTCAAAAACAACGGGTGGCTATCGCCCGTGCCCTGGCTTCCAATCCCAAGGTATTACTGGCCGATGAGCCTACAGGAGCTTTGGATTCCAAAACTTCAAATGAAGTAATGGATTTGATCCAGGGTATAAATGATGAAGGGCGCACTATTTTAATAGTGACCCATGAGCACGATATTGCACAAATGACCAAAAGAATTGTCACTCTCAAGGACGGTTTGATTACAGATGATACCAAAGTAAACCAGATAAGGGCTTTAAGCAATGTTTGACGTAGAGAGATGGCAAGAGATATTTGAAGCGATCAGCAAAAATAAATTGCGAACGTTTCTAACCGGGCTTTCGGTAGCTTCGGGGATATTTATTTTGGTGATCCTGCTGGGAATTGGTGAAGGAATGCGTAACGGGATCGCTTCAGAGTTTGAGAATGACGCGGCTAATATTTTATATGTTTGGACCGGTGTAACTTCAAAAGAATACAAGGGCCTCAACCCGGGGCGCCTTATTACCATGAAAAATGATGATTATAATTTCGTAACCTCCAAATATGAAGATGAACTGGAATATAAATCTTCAATCTACCAAATTCGGAATGGCATCATCAATTACAATAAGGAATCCGGATCTTATAGAGTGGAAGGGGTTTTGCCGGATTATCAGTTTTTGGAAAATGCCAGTATGGTGAATGGCCGGTATATAAATTATAAAGACCATGAAAATTTTGAAAAGGTGGTGGTATTAGGTAATAAAGTAAAATCTGATTTGTTTAAAAACGGGGAAGACCCCTTGGGTAAATACGTACAAATCTCCAATATCAATTTTAAGGTAATAGGCGTTTTTTCTGATCCCGGCGGGGAACGGGAAGAGTCTCGGGTATTTTTACCGCTTTCCACCGCACAAAGGGTTTTTAATGGAGGGAATGATATTAGGTTTCTTTCTTTCACGCTTCAGAAAGAAGATAATTTTGAAGATGCCCTGGCGGCTTCTGAAAAATTCTCGTCAGAATTGGATTCGCATTTAAAGGAAAAATATAGTATTGCACCCGATGATACCAGGGCAATTACCATTAATAATCGTCTGGAAGATGCAAAAAGGTTTTATGATTTGATGAATATGATAAAATTCTTTTTTTGGGGCGTGGGAATATGTACCATAATTGCCGGAATTGTTGGGGTGAGCAATATTATGCTAATTATAGTAAAGGAGCGAACACGTGAGATCGGGGTTCGAAAAGCCCTGGGAGCCGAGCCTTTATCTATTATAGTTATGGTGCTTCACGAATCTATTTTTGTTACAACAATCGCAGGTTTTACGGGGCTTATTTTTAGTTTGGCTTTATTGGAATTTTTGGGCCCATTAATTGAAACCCAATATATTTCAAACCCTTCAATAAATTTCAGTGTAGCTATTACCACCGTATTTATTTTGATCATAGCCGGTGCCATAGCGGGATTTTTTCCTGCCTGGAAAGCCGCCCGTATAAAACCTATAGATGCTTTAAGAAACGAATAATATGTTTAGCAAAGATACATGGAGCGAAATTCTTGAGGCGCTAACCGCAAATTGGTTCAGGACCCTGCTTACGGCGTTCGGGGTTTTGTGGGGCATCTTCATACTTGTTATTTTGCTTGCGGCAGGCAAAGGCCTTGAAAATGGAGTAAAACAGGGTTTTGGAGGGATGGCCACCAATTCTATGTTCATGTGGACACAAACTCCGTCCAAACCATATAAAGGATTGCCAAAAGGAAGGCATTATAATTTCAAAACCGGAGATGTGGAAGCCATCAGGCAAAATGTGCCCAATTTAAGATTTGTTTCCCCCAGAAATCAACTAGGCGGATTTGGTGGGGCAAATAATGTGGTGCGTGGACTTAGAACAGGAGCTTTCAATGTTTACGGCGATTATCCTGAGGTAATTAAGCAGGAACCAATGGATATCACTTCGGGAAGGTTTATCAATTATTCTGATATCAATGAAAACCGAAAAGTCGCCATAATCGGGCAAGGCGTGCAAAAAGATATGTACGAACCAGGCGAAGAGGTAATAGGAAGTTATATTAAAATTAGCGGGGTGAATTTTATGGTGATAGGCACCTATAAAAAGAAGGGGAATAATAACCGGAATCCCGAAGAAGCCCAAAAGCAAATTTATGTTCCGTTTACGGCATTCTCGCAGGCTTTTAATATGGGTGATACCGTAGGATGGATGGCTATAACTGCTAATGATGAAACTTCAATTACCGAATTAAAATCCCGGGTTTTTGACGTGATAAAATCCAGGCATTCAATTCATCCGGACGATGAACGCGCTATTGGCAGTTTCGATCTGTACGAAGAATTTAGCAAGATTAACGGGCTGTTCATCGCGTTAAAAGCGGTGGCATATTTTGTGGGAATTTTAGTGTTGCTTTCGGGGATTATCGGAATTAGCAATATTATGCTCATTGTGGTCAAGGAACGCACCAATGAAATTGGCATTCGCAGGGCTCTAGGGGCTACTCCCTGGTCTATTCGAGGGCAGATCCTAATGGAATCCATTTTTCTGACCATTATTTCCGGGATGGCCGGAATTGCATTGGCAACCGGAGTTATTGCTTTAGTAAATAATCAATTGAATGGAATGGATACTTCCGAAATGATGTTTGCAAACCCCAGTGTAGATTTAAGAGTAGTTTTTACGGCTCTTTCAATTTTAATAATTTCAGGATTGCTCGCAGGATTAATTCCGGCGCAAAATGCCATAAAAGTAAAACCTGTAGATGCACTTAGAACAGAATAAATAAAAATCAGATAATAATCTAAAGATGAAAAAAACATTCACCATTATCACCCTGGTAGTTATCGTCGTCACTTTTGTGGGCGCTTTATATTATCTATACCAAAAAAATCAGGAGGATCCAATTGTATATCAAACAGAAATACCCAGCATCCAAACCATCGTTAAAAAAACCGTGGCAACCGGGAGCATCGTTCCCAGGGAAGAGGTGTTGATAAAACCAAATATCTCCGGGATCATTGACGAAATTTATATCAAAGCAGGGGAACTTATTAAAGAGGGAGATTTAATAGCGAAGATCAGGGTAATTCCTAATGTCGGTTCCTTGCAAAGCGCAAAAGATGCCGTGGCTACCTCAAAAATAAATCTGGATAATGAAAAGAAAAATTTCGACAGGCAAAAAACCTTATTTGATAAAGGCGTGATCTCAGCAAACGATTTTGATAATGCGGAAGTTGCTTTCAAACGTGCTCAACAATCCTATAGTTCTTCCCAGCAAAATTTCGAGATCGTGCGTACCGGGACCACCCGTGGCCTTGGGAGTGCCGCCAATACATTAATTAGGTCCACCATAGACGGAATGGTGCTGGATGTGCCTGTAAAAGAGGGGAACCAGGTTATTGAGAGCAATAATTTTAATGATGGAACTACCATCGCCACGCTGGCCGATGTCAATAAAATGATCTTTGAAGGCAAGGTTGATGAAAGTGAAGTGGGCAAAATCAAAGAAAGCCTTCCCCTTGAAATTACCGTTGGCGCCATTGAAGACAAAACATTTGATGCCATACTGGATTATATAGCGCCAAAAGGAGTAAGTGAGAACGGAGCAATTCAGTTTAATATTAAAGGGACCCTGAAAAAATCTGACACTACTTTTATACGTGCCGGATTGAGTGCAAACGCATCAATTATTCTCGCGAAGGTGGAGGATGCCCTTGCCATTAAGGAAGCCCTGGTTCAATTTGATCCTAAAACCCAACAACCTTTTGTTGAAGTCGAAAATGGAGAGCAACAGTTTGATCGTCAGGAAATTGAGTTGGGGGTAAGTGATGGGATCAATGTTCAGGTATTAAAAGGGATTTCTAAGGATGATAAAATTAAAGTCTGGAACCAGGTCAAACCGGTCCAGGCCTTATCGGAAAATTAGAATTTAACTTTTTTGTAACAACTCGCCACTTTGTTAGACCTATCATTTACAAACTAAACTATGAAAAAATCAGTTTTGCTAACTTTAGCTTTTCTTCTCGCGATTGCTTCACATGCCCAGCAAAAAAAATGGAGCCTTCAGGAATGTGTGGTTTATGCATTAGAAAATAATATTTCCATTAAACAATCTGCACTTGATATAGAACTAGCAGATGTCGACCGTGCTGATGCTATTGGTAATTTTATTCCTTCCTTTAACATTCAATCCAATTTATCCAGCAATGGTGGTTTGAGTATAAACCCTACGAATAACAGGTTTGAAAATACCAGGTTTACCTCTTTTTCAGGCGGTGCGAGCAGTTCCCTTACTGTATTTGACGGATTACGGAACTTAAGACAACTTCAACGGGCAAAATTATCGCAATTGTCAAGTGAATATTCCCTGGAATTAATGAAGGATAATATCGCATTATTTGTCGCAAACGCTTATTTGACCGTGCTTTTCAATAAACAGAGTTTAGAAGTGCTAAAAACCCAAAACATTGTAACCAGTGATCAGATTAAAAGGACCACAGAATTGGTCGATGCGGGTGTGTTGCCCAAAGGGGACTTGCTGGAAATTGAGGCCACCAATGCCAATGAGCAACAACGAATTATAGTAGCCGAAAATAACATTCAGATATCTTTGATCAGTTTAGCTCAAACCCTTCTGATCAAGGATTATCAAAATTTTGATATTTCAGAAGATGATTACGACGTTTTCGGGAACGAGATTTTGATGCAATCCCCCTATGATTTGATAGCTAAGGCGAAAGAGGAACGCTATGAAATTAAAGTTGCGGAAGAAAACAAGAATATTGCCGAAAAAGATGTTCAGTTGGCTCGCGGAGCCTATTATCCAACACTTACGGCATTTTACAATTACAATACAAGGTACGCCGATAATGATGCTTTCAATAGGGATTTCACAACTCAGCTTTATGAAAATGATGGAACTTCCTATGGTTTGCAATTAAATATTCCGGTATTAAATGGTTTTGCAACCCGAAATCAGGTTCAAAGAAGCAAGATCAACGTAAAACGAGCTGAATATCAACTGGAACAAGCCGAACTGGATCTTGAAGCCAATGTGTATCAGGCCTATGTAGATGCCCAAGGAGCATTAAAGGCTTATGAGGCTGCAACAGTATCGTTGAACGCGCAGGAACAAGCCTATGACTACGCAACCGAAAGGTTTAATGTTGGGCTGACCAATGCATTCGATTTTAGTCAGGTAAAATCCAGGCTGGAAGTCGCACAAACAGAAGTAGTTCGAACTAAATACGATTATATATTTAAATTAAAAGTGATCGAGTTGTACTTTGGAATTCCTGTAACCGATCTTAAATTTTAGAAAATGAAGAAAAAAACACTACTTATTATTGGTGTAATTGCAGTTGTGGTAATTGTGCTTTTGGTTGCAGGCAAAAAAGCGGGTTGGTTTGGTGATTCCGCAAATGTGAGGGAAGTTGAATTTACTAAAATTGAATTGATACAAATTGTTGAAAAAGTATCAGCTACCGGAAAGATCCAGCCGGAAATTGAAGTTAAACTTTCATCTGAAGTTTCGGGGGAAATTATAGAACTCCCGGTTGTTGAAGGACAAATGGTTGAAAAGGGGGACTTGTTGGTACGGATCAATCCGGATATTTACCAATCCAGTTTACTGCGTTCCCGTGCAGGTTTGCAAAATGTAAAGGCGAATTATGCACAGGCCGAGGCAAGCCTGAGGGAAGCAAAATCCAATTACGTGCGTAATAAAACTTTATTTGAAAAAGGGGTTATCTCAAAATCGGAATGGGACGGGATAGTTGCGGCTTATGAGGTAGCCGAGGCTTCCAAAAACGCAGCTTATTACGGAATGAAAAGCGCCGCGGCAACCGTTACCGAAGCTACCGATAATCTTGCCAGAACAACCATTTATTCCCCTATGCGCGGCACAATTTCAAAATTGGACGTGGAATTGGGAGAACGGGTTGTTGGAACCCAGCAAATGGCAGGAACCGAAATATTGAGGGTTGCGAATTTGTCCAATATGGAAGTGGAAGTTGATGTGAACGAAAATGATATTGTAAAAGTGAGCGATGGAGATTCAACTATAGTTGAAGTTGATGCTTACTTAAATAGAGAATTTAATGGGGTGGTGACCCAAATTTCGAATTCGGCGATCACGGGTTTAACTGCCGATCAGGTTACCAACTTTAAGGTAAAGGTTAGAATATTGGAGTCTTCCTATAGCGATTTGCGTGAGGGAAAACCTGAAAACTATTCTCCCTTCAGGCCGGGAATGACCGCTACGGTAGATATTATTACCAGAAAGAAAAATAATGTTGTAGGGATCCCTATCAGTGCTATTGTAATAAAAGCCGACACAACTTCAACCCCATCGGCATCTAAAACTCCTGTGATTTCTGATAAGAAATTTGAAGCTGTTTTTGTGAAAGATGGGAGTAAGGCTAAATTGCGTGTTATTACCACCGGAATTCAGGATAACCAGAATATTGAGGTCTTATCTGGATTAAAGGTAGGGGAAACCGTGATAACCGGACCGTACAATACCGTTACCAAAACATTAAAAGATGGAGATGAGGTAAAACTTTTAGAAGAAAAAGCCCCTTCAGAAGAAAATTAGAAAAAACCTGCTTAAAAAAGATCCAATTTTGCCTATAATACTTTGTATAGAAACAGCTACAACCAATTGCTCGGTAGCAATTGCTCATAATGGCGAAATCCTTGCCGTTAAAGAGGATTATAACGGTAGTTATTCCCACGCTGAAAAACTCCATCTGTTTATTCAGGAAATTTTAGGGGAGAATAATTTAAAGCTTTCAAATTTGGATGCGGTTGCCATTAGCACGGGCCCGGGATCTTATACAGGCTTGCGAATTGGGGTTTCAGCAGCCAAAGGCCTGTGTTTTTCCCTTGACATCCCTCTTATTTCGGTGCCAACCTTAACGGCTTTGGCCAATCAGGTAGAACAGCGGGGCATTGTGATCCCAATGTTGGATGCCCGAAGAATGGAGGTTTATACCGCGGTTTTTAACTCAGAAAAGGAGCAGATCTTAAAGACATCCGCCATCATTTTAGGACCGGATTCATTTCGGGAATATCTGGAAAGGGACCAGGTTTATTTTATTGGGAGCGGAGTGGAAAAATTTCAGAAGATCTGCAGTCATCCCAATGCAAATTTTATTGAAAACAAATTGCCTTCCGCAAGGGAAATGGTGAAAATAGCAGTTTCCAAACACAAAATAAGCGACTTTGAAAATGTCGCTTATTTTGAGCCTTTTTATTTAAAGGATTTTATTGCCGGATAATTTTAAGATTTGGGTTCGCTTTTTTCTTCTTTATCTTCTTCTTCTTCTGAATGATTAAAAAGATGAACATCGCGCTGTGGGAATGGAATTCCAATTCCTGCGGCTTCCAGTCTTGTTTTAGCTTCTTCAATTGTAAACCAGTGGCAATCCCAGAAGTCATCATTCGTGGCCCAAAATCTCAAAGAAAGGTTTACGGCGCTATCGGCCAACTCTGTTACCACAACCTGAGGAGCGGGATCCTTCATAATTCCTTCCTGTTCCTCCATCAATTTCATAAGGACCTCTTTTGCAAGTTTTATGTTGCTGCTGTATGAAATTCCAAGTGCAATGACATCTTTTCGCTTCCCTTCTTCGGTGTAATTTATAATAGTGTTATTGGTCAACTCGCCATTGGGAATAATGGCCAATTGGTTGCCAAAAGTGTTCAATTTTGTATAAAACAAAGTGGTTTCTTTTACGGTCCCAGAAACCCCCTGTGCTTCAATAAAATCGCCAACCCTGAATGGCTTCAACGATATAATTAAAACTCCTCCCGCAAAATTTGATAGGGAACCTTGAAGAGCGAGCCCAATTGCAAGACCTGCGGCACCAACAACTGCTATTAAAGAGGTAGTTTCAACACCAAGTTGGCTAATCACCACTATAAATAAAAGAATTTTTAATCCCCAGTTCAGTAGGCTTGTAATAAAATTTTCAAGAGTTGGATCATAATCTGTTTTTTCAAAGATCCTTTTAACATAGCCCACA
>Ga0307487_1002078_pt1 | contig 13285 bp, 12 predicted proteins | sample CBIW12metaG_FD_203665 | JGI IMG/M metagenome (GOLD analysis project Ga0307487, IMG submission 203665) | Sea-ice brine microbial communities from Beaufort Sea near Barrow, Alaska, United States - CBIW 1.2 | ecosystem: Environmental > Aquatic > Marine > Coastal | place: USA: Alaska | collected... | reverse complement strand
GCGGGCGCCCGCGACGCCCCTCCGTCTCCGGCTGGCGTCGGACCAGGTGGGCTTCCTCGAGCTGGTCGAGGTGAAATCGGACCGTGGTGACGTGCAGGTCGAGCGTCGCTGCTATCGCTTGGGCGTCCAGCGGGGCGGGCGAGAGGGTGAGCGCATCGAGCACGTGTTGTCTCGTGCTCGATGCGAGAGCAGCGTGATAACTCGGATCTTTCCGCTCAGCCATGTTGTGAAAGTACCACCCTCCGCGCATCTGGTCCCCCGCGGTCGAGTTGCGGGGACAGGAATACGATGCCGTCCTGAACCGAGACGCCGTGCACCCGGAGTCGCTCGCCCGCCGGCAGTGTCATGGCGGCACCGGATCGAAGGTCCAAGCGTGCCCCGTGTGCCCAGCTCTCGACCATTGAACCTTCAACGAAGCCTTCAGACAGGGCGATTTCGGCGTGCGTGCAGGTTCCGTCGAGGGCGTGGATTATCCCACCGCTCTCGCGAACGACCAGGAGCGGGGATTCGTCGATGAGTACGCGGACCGACTGATTCGCCGTCAGGTCAGATTCCGCGCACACGCGTACGCAGGATGCGGGCGACTCCGACTCCACGGCCTGCTGACCCAATTCAGGGAGACTCCAGGGCATCGAAACCTTCCTGATCCCGAGCCTTGAGGGTTTCGAACTCGCTCCCCGATCGGCCCTGGAGTCGGCGATGGATCGATCCGGCGATCCGCCTGGCTTGGGTCTTGGCACGTTCGGCTGCCTCTCCGGCGAAGTGTTCGTCCACGTTCGACACCCAGAGCGTGAGCCATCGATCGAAATGCTCCTGATGCAGGGGGAACCGGGCAGCCAACACGAGGTGAATCTGGAGTGCATTGCGTCGGTACAGGCCCGCGTTGAACAACACGGTCTCCCAGAAGTCGCACATGATCGGCAGGTGGTGGGCGAGGTCCATGCGGGCGATGTCAGTGAAGATCGGTCCGATCAGTGGGTCCTCGAATGCTCTCCGGTAGAACTCACCGACCAATTCCGCGATGTCGGCCCGGTCTTGCAGGTCTCTGGCCATGTTCTCCAGCATAGGTAATAAACAGGGTAGAAATACGTTTAAAACTGGTTCGAGACGAGGGATGGACATTGCCTCAGGGAGCTCACACGGCCGCTTTGCCGTGAGCCGTCTCGAGGCCGGCCCTGAGATATGGCGCCGCCAACTGGCTCACACCCCGGCGGCTGGGCGAGAGCGCCCTCAGCATCCCCCCACTTCTTCGTCACCGCCGCGGCGGATGCCGAGGATCTGTTCCAGCTGCGTGCCGACGTGAACGCGCAACTCGCGCGGGCCGGCCGCCGGAAAGTGAGCATCAACGACCGCCTGATTCGGGCGAGCGCCCTCGCCTTGCGGGAGCATCCCCAAGTCAACGCGTCCTCTATCAACGATGCCAGCGGCGAGATGCTGGTGCACCACCGTATCAACATCGGTGTTGTGGTCGCCTCGGACACCGGCCTCGTCGTGCCCGTAATCGAGGCCGCGGACCAGAAGACCGTCAGTCAGCTTGGTGCGGAAGCCAAACAGCTCGTCTCCCTGGCCAATGCGAGGAAACTCACTCCCGGCCAGATGTCCGGCGGCACGTTCACGATCAGCAACCTCGGCATGTTAGGCGTGGAACAATTCACCGCGATCGTCAACCCACCAGAAGGGGCGATCCTGGCCGTCGGCGGCACCACCCGCGAGGCGATCGTGGTCGGAGATGAGGTCGTTGCCCGGCACAGGATGCGCTACACCCTGTCGGCGGACCATCGGATCATCGACGGTGCCGCGGCTGCGCGGTTCCTGCAGACGCTGACCGGCCTGATTGAGATTCTGTGGACGATCATGGCCTGACCGCTGACGAGGGGAACCGGCCGGGCGCGTGACGGCCGGGCGCGGACGTTACGTTCTACCTCTTCTTGGCGACAGTCATCAGAACCGTGGAATCTTCGACCGCGTCGAGGCTGTGGCGTGCATCCGGAACGATAAGGAGATCGCCGGTGCGCGCCTCCCAGGCGATGTCGCCCGCTCTCAGCCGCACGCGACCGCTGAGAACATAGATCGTCGCCTCGCCCGGATTTTCATGCTCGGTTAGCGACATCCCGCTCAGCAGCGCGATGACGGTTTGACGCAACACCTTTTCGTGGCCGCCGAAAACCGTGTCGGCCGCGCGACCGCTCCGGCTCGCAACGGCAGCGTTCAGCTGCTGGCGGGCAAGCGCCTCGATCGAGATTTTCTGCACAGTTCAATCCTCACTCTCTCGGTCCCCCGACGACAGCCGATGCACCTGGCATAGGCCTCTGCTGACGCGCTCCACGAAATAGTCCGCCCTCTCTCAAAGCCTGGTGGACCATCGCAGTAAATACGATCACCCCGTGACCGATGAGACGCAACTGCTCACCACACCGAGCCATCCGGCGCTAAATCGGGGCAATTACATGGATTACTAATTCACGCGCCACCCAGGAGAGCCGATTTATCACGGTGTTTACGCGTTGTCGCAGCGCGCGTGCGCAGTCAGGGTGGTAGGTACGCGGGCCGTCGGCGCCCGACCGAACGCCCAGGCCAAGGAAGCTCATGTCAGCCGCCTCTTCCCCGCTCGTTTCTACGAAGCTCAATCCTGACCTCTCCAACTGGGACCCCGAACACGAAGAAACGTGGGATTCCCGGCTGGCTTGGCGCACCCTGTGGATCACTACCTACGTGCTAACCCTCAGTTTCGCCGCCTGGTACCTGGTCAGCGCGATTGCGCCGCGCCTGAACGACATCGGCTATTCTCTCGCGCCAGCGCAGCTGTACTGGCTCGTCGCCCTCCCCGGCCTCGCCGGCGGCCTGCTGCGCCTCGTCTTCATGTTCCTCCCGCCGATCATGGGCACCCGCGCGCTTGTCGCCATGTCCTCGGCCATGCTCGTGCTCCCCATGCTCGGCTGGACCCTCGCAGCCAGAGACACGTCCACCCCCTACTGGGTCCTGCTCTCCCTCGCCTTCGCTGCGGGCATCGGCGGCGGGACGTTCTCTGGCTTCATGGCCTCGACGAGCTACTTCTTCCCGAAGCGTCTCGCCGGCACGGCCCTTGGTCTGCAGGCCGGTCTGGGCAACTTCGGCATCGGGCTGATCCAGCTGCTGCTGCCATGGGTGGTCGGCTTCGGGTTGCTCGGTACCGCAGCCCTCACCCCGCAGAGCAGTGCCGAGGGCGACCTGGTCTGGTTGCACAACGGCGGACTTGTCCTGATTCCCTGGGCGCTCCTGGGCACCGTGCTGGCGATCATGTACCTGCGCCGGGTACCGGTCAAGGCGAACTTCCGGGAGCAGATGGATATCTTCCGGATCAAGCACACCTGGGTGATGACCGCGATCTATCTGATGAGTTTCGGTGCGTACAGCGGCCTGGCCGCCCAGATGGGGTTGATCATCCTCAATGTCTACGGCGACTTCCCGGACGCCCCTAACCCCTTGGCCTTCGCCTTCATCGGTCCGGTCGTCGGCGCGCTCGTGCGTGCAGCGAGCGGCCCGGGGTGCGACCGCTGGGGCGGCGCGATCTTCACCTTCATCGGCGGCGCCGGAATGGTGGCCGGTACGGTGTTCACCGCGTTCTTCCTGAACCCGACCCGGGTTGAGGAATTCTGGGGATTTCTGGCCGGGATGATCACGATCTTCTTCTTCTCCGGGATGGCCAACGCCGGTACCTTCAAGCAGATGCCGATGATCTTCCCGAAGCGCCAGGCCGGCGGCGCGATCGCCTGGACCAGCGCAATCGCCGCCTTCGGGCCGTTCATCGTGGGAATCTCGCTCACGGCCATCAGCCCGACCGCGTTCTTCATCGGCTGCGCCGTGTTCTGCGTTTTCTGCACCGGCCTCGCCTGGTACTACTACGCACGTCCCGGAGCCCCGTTCCCCGGCTGACCCGGCCGTACGGCGGCCGGTTACTGGCGGCTGTCCTGGCGTTTCCGTGCGCTTCCGGGCAGCTCGCTCTTCTCCCAGCCGCGGCGCGGCTTGCGGGACCCCGACCCGCGATGCTGGTCGCGCGACCGGTAGACGATGTACGGCCGCACGAAGTACGCCAGCGGCGCTGAGAACACGTGCACCAGTCGGGTGAAGGGCCAGAGCAGGAACAGGAGGGTCGCGGTCAGTACGTGCAGCTGGAAGAAGAACGGCACGTCGCTCATGAGGGCGGGATCGGGCTGGGCGGAGAGCAGCCCGCGCACCCAGGGCGAGATCGTGCCCCGGTAGTCGTAGCCGGCTCCCAGAACCTGGAAGAGCACCGTCGCGGTCGTGCCGAACAGCAGGGTGGCGCCGAGGAGCAGGTACATGATCTTGTCCATCACCGTCGTGGCCAGCAGTACCCGTGTGTTGAGTCGACGGCGATAGATCAGGATGGCCAGGCCGGTCAAGGTGAGCACCGCGGCCACGCTGCCGAGCCAGGTGGCCCCGATGTGGTAAATGTGCTCGGTGACACCGACGAACTCCAGCCATTCCTTGGGCACGAGCAGGCCGACGATGTGTCCGCCGAGCACCATCAGGATGCCGTAGTGGAACATCGGCGACCCCCAGCGGAGCAACCGGTTCTCATAGGTCTGGCTCGACCGCGAGGTCCAGCCGAACTGGTCGTGCCGGTAGCGGAGGATGTGGCCGACGACGAAGACCGCCATGGCCGCGTAGGGGAACGCCACCCAGAGAAGGAAGTCGATCGGATTCATACCCTGAGTTCCTCACTGGAGACGCCCGACGGCGAGAACGGTTTGAGATTGCCGAGGAACGTCATGCCGACCGTCTCGGTCGGCGGTCCCTCGTTGACGAGGTTGAGGTAGCGCTGGCGGGTTTCCTCGTCGATGGCGGGGAGCGACAGGGACACCGCCTCCACGACGTGCGCGTACGGGCTCGGCACCGCCTCGAGGGCGGAGCGGAGCACCTCGATTCCGTCGCGGTGAGCGGCCAGCAGTTCCTGCGCGATTGGCGAGTCGCTGAGCGCGGAGAACTCGAGCACCATCGGCAGGTAGTCGGGCAGCTCGTCGGCCGCGACCTCCCAGCCGGCCGCGCGGTAGGCCTCGATGAAACGAACGAGCGCCATCCCCCGGCGCCGGGTGTCGCCGGCGGCGTAGTAGCTGAGGTACGGGCAGCACTTGCGTTTCAGGTCGAAGGTGGCGGTGAAGTGGATCTCCAGCTCCTGCTGGGTCATCGCATCCGCCGCGGTGAGGAAGGCCTCGAAGGCGTGCCGCAGCGGGTCGGGCAGGAGCACCACCGAGGCGGCTACCGCCCCGAAACGAGATCGACGCTCCTCGCTGGGGTAGTCGAGCAGAATGGATGCCGCCATGTGCGCCATCCGACCGTCTTCGGCGGCCAACGTGATGGCGTTCACCCGGCGGGGCGGGAGCCCCGGAAGCCTCATGCGGGGCTCCCGGACGCCTTCGGCGGGAACATGCCCTCCGGCACGCCTCCGCCCGTCCAATTGAGCAGGTTGACCCGGCCGGGCGTGGTGGGCTTCGTGCGTTCGCCGCCCTCGCCGACCATCTCGTTGTAGTTGTCGACCGTGCCGTTCAGGGGCATTCCGGGCGTCTTCCCGTAGGGTCCCGCCGCCGTGGCGGCGGTGGGGCCGCCCATGCCGGGGCCGCCGTCGGTGTCCAGTGAGCAGGCCAGGTCTTCCAGTTCCCTGGCCGTTTCGACGTGCGCCTTGGGGATGACGTAACGGTCCTCGTACTTGGCGATGGCCAGCAGGCGGTACATCGCTTCGATCTCGGTGCCGGTCATGCCGACCGCCTCCGGGATCAACTCGTCCCGGTCGCGCCCCAGGTTGATGTCGCGCATGTACGAGCGCATCGCGGCGAGCTTCCGCAGCGAGTCTTCAACGGGAACGACGTCCCCGGCGGAGAACAGACCGGCGAGGTACTCGACCGGGATCCGGAGCTTGTCGATGGCGGCGAAGAGGGTGCGGGCATCCTCGCCATCGTTGTTGGTGGTCGAGATGACGTCGACCACCGGGGACAGCGGCGGGATGTACCAGACCATGGGCATAGTGCGATATTCGGGGTGCAGCGGCAGCGCCACTTTGTACTCGGAGATGAGCTTGTAGATGGGGCTGTTCTGCGCGGCGAGGATCCAGTCGTCCTCCATCCCCTCCGCCTTCGCCGCGGCGATGACCTCAGGGTCGAACGGGTCGAGGAACACGCCGCGCTGGGCCTCGAGCAGATCCTGGTCGTTCTCGATGCTGGCCGCCGCGAGGACCGCGTCGGCGTCGTAGAGCATCAGGCCGAGGTAGCGCAGCCGGCCGACGCAGGTCTCCGAGCAGATGGTGGGCTTGCCCTGCTCGATCAGCGGGTAGCAGAGCGTGCACTTCTCGGCTTTGCCGGTCTTGTGGTTGAAGTAGACCTTCTTGTACGGGCAGGCGGAGACGCACATGCGCCAGCCCCGGCAGCCGTCTTCGTCGACGAGAACGATACCGTCCTCCTCCCGCTTGTACATGGCGCCCGACGGGCAGGCCGCGACGCAGGCGGGGTTCAGGCAGTGCTCGCAAATTCGCGGCAGGTAGAACATGAAGGTGTTCTCGAACTCCATCTTCACGTGCTCGCTCATGGTGGCGAGGATGGGGTCGTCGGCCGCGGTCTCCTGCGAGCCGCCCAGGTTGTCATCCCAGTTTCCGGACCATTTGATGTCCATGTTCTTGCCGGTGAGCAGCGACTTGGGGCGGGCGACGGGGCTCTCCGTGCTCAGCGGAGCCTTGGTGAGCATGTCGTAGTCGTAGGTCCACGGCTCGTAGTAGTCGTCGATCCCTGGCAGGTCAGGGTTGTTGAAGATGGTGGACAGGCGCTTCAGCCGGCCGCCGGAGCGCAACTTCAGCCGGCCGCGCTTGTTGCGGATCCAGCCGCCCTTCCACTTCTCCTGGTCCTCGTAGCGGCGCGGGTAGCCGACGCCGGGCTTGGTTTCAACGTTGTTGAACCAAACATATTCAACGCCGGTGCGGTTGGTCCACACCTGCTTGCAGGTCACGGAGCAGGTGTGACAGCCGATGCACTTGTCGAGATTCATGATCATCGACATTTGAGCCATAACGCGCATTTAGTACTCAACCTCCTGGCTGCGTCGACGGATCACGGTGACCTCGTCGCGTTGGTTCCCGGTCGGGCCGAGATAATTGAACGCAAACGAGAGCTGCGCGTAGCCACCGATCAGGTGACTGGGCTTGAGCAGAATGCGGGTGAGCGAGTTGTTCGTGCCGCCGCGCATGCCGCTGGTCTCGGCGATCGGCACGTTGATCGTGCGGTCCTTCGCGTGGTACATGTACACGGTTCCCTCCGGCATTCGGTGCGAGACGATCGCCCGGGCGACGACGACGCCGTTGCGGTTGTACGATTCGATCCACTCGTTGTCGCGCACGCCGATCTTGTCGGCGTCGAGCGGGGACATCCAGATGGTGGGGCCACCGCGGGAGAGCGAGAGCATCATCAGGTTGTCCTGGTACTCGGAGTGGATCGACCACTTCGAGTGCGGGGTGAGGTAGCGCACAGCCACCTCGGCGCGGCCCTTCGCGCCGGTCGCCCCCGTCGCCGCGGTTGACCCGACGATCGAATCGTCGAACAAACGGTGCATGTCCAGCGGTGGCCGGAAGATCGGCAGGGTCTCCCCCAGCTCGATCATCCAGTCGTGGTCGAGGTAGAAATGTTGCCGCCCGGTGAGCGTGTGCCAGGGTTTCAGGTGCTCCACGTTGATCGTGAACGCGCTATAGCGGCGGCCGCCGTGTTCGCTGCCCGACCACTCCGGGGAGGTGAGCACGGGGACCGGCGCGCCCTGCACATCGGGGTAGGAGAACCGGCGACCCTCGTTATCGCTGGCCAGGTGCGCGAGCTTCATGCCCGTGCGTTCCTCCATCTGGCGGAAGCCCTGCGTGCCGAGACGGCCGTTGGTCGTGCCAGAGAGCGCCAGCACCATTTCGCAGGCCTGGATGGCGGTCTTCAGCTGGGGCCGGCCGACAGCGGGGCCGCTTTCGACAAGCCCGTTCTTTTTCCCGAGGTAGGCCACTTCGACGTCCGGGTTGAACTTGACGCCCTTGGTGACCATGCCGAGCTTCTCGGTGAGCGGCCCGAGGGCACCGAGCCGGGCCGCGAATGCCGGGTAGTCACGTTCGACCACGACGAGCTTGGGCATGGTGACGCCGGGCACCAGCACCTGGTCGTATTCGACGACACCGTGTGGGGCGCTCATCGCATCCGGCGTGTCATGCAGCAGCGGGACGGCGACGAGGTCCTTGCGCACCCCCAGGTGCTCGACCGACATCTCGGAAATCTTCTCGGCGAGGATGTGGAAGATGTCGAAGTCGGTCTTGGACTGCCACGGCGGGGTGATCGCCGGGTTGAACGAGTGGATGAACGGGTGCATGTCCGTCGTCGAAAGGTCGTTCTTCTCATACCAGGTGGCCGGCGGCAACACGACGTCGCTGAAGATGGTGGTGGACGTCATCCGGAAGTCGCTGGTAACCATCAGGTCGAGCTTGCCCTCGGGCGCGGTCTCGTGCCACTTCATCGTTTTCGGGCGCTTCTCGGGCGGCGACTCGGGGGCCCGCACGGCGCTCGTGGTGCCGAGCAGGTGTTTGAGGAAGTACTCATTGCCCTTGCCGGAGGAGCCGATCACGTTGGCGCGCCAGATGTCCAGGATGCGCGGGAAATTCTCCGGGGCGTCGGGGTCTTCTACGGCGTATTCGAGGGTGCCGTCGCCGAGGGACTCGACCACGTACTGGGCCGGGTCCACGCCTGCGGCTACCGCGTCGTCGACGAGATCGAGCGAGTTGCGGTTGAAAGTCGGGTATCCGGGCATCCAGCCGCGCTTGGTCGATTCGACCAGGCAGTCGGCCGTGGTGCGGTCCTTGAACGTGCCGGCGCCGAGCGGGCTCGCCAGCGTGTCGGCGGAGAGTCCGTCGTAGCGCCACTGGTCGGTGGCGAGGTAGAAGAAGCCGGTGCCGATCATCTGGCGTGGCGGGCGTACCCAGTCCAGTCCGAACGCATACTGGCCGTAGCCGGTGAGCGGGCGCACCTTCTCCTGGCCGACGTAATGAGCCCAGCCGCCGCCGTTGACGCCCTGGCACCCGGTCATGGTGGTCAGGGCGAGGAAGGCTCGGTAGATGGTGTCGGAGTGGAACCAGTGGTTGGTGCCGGCGCCCATCAGGATCATCGAGCGCCCGCCGGAGTCCTCCGCATTCTGCGCGAACTCCCGGCCGATCCGCTCGGCGGCCTGCATCGGCACCGAGGTGATGGCTTCCTGCCAAGCGGGGGTGCCGGGCGAGGAGGCGTCGTCGTAGCCGGTCGGCCAGTCGCCCGGCAGCCCGGGGCGGCCGACGCCGTACTGCGCGAGCAACAGGTCGAACACCGTCGTGACGAGCTGGCCGGCCACGAGGCGCACGGGCACGCCGCGACGGATGATGCCCGCCCCGCCGGCGTGCTGCTCGCCGACTTCGTTGGTCTCCGGTGCCACGTCGAACCGGGGCATGTCGATGGCGACGGAGGCCTGGTCGTAGTCGGGGGCATCCGCAATCGACAGGAGCGGGTCGACTCCCTCGAGGTCGAGGTTCCACTTGCCCGCGTCGGTTTCGGAGAACCGGTGCCCGATCGACCCGTTGGGTACGACGACGTGGCCGTCCTGGTCGAGGAGCACCGGCTTGAACGCGGCGCTGGCAATCGACGTGGCCAGGCCGGGCAGGGCGTCCGCGGTCACGAACTTGCCGGGAACGTATGCGTCGCCGCGCTGGGTGAGGCTGATCAGATAGGCGGAGTCGCTGTAACGCTTCATGTAGTCGACGAAGCGGGGCGTGCGGCGGTCGACGAGGAATTCCTTGAGCACGACGTGGCCCATGGCCAGCGCGAGTGCGCCGTCGGTGCCGGGGTGCACGGCCAGCCACTCGTCGGCGAACTTGGAGTTGTCAGCATAGTCGGGAGAGACCGTGATGACCTTCTGGCCCCGGTAGCGGGCCTCGACCATGAAGTGCGCATCGGGCGTACGCGTGACGGGCACGTTGGACCCCCACATGATCAGGTAGGACGAATTCCACCAGTCGGCCGACTCCGGCACATCGGTCTGGTCGCCGAACACCTGCGGGGAGGCGACCGGCAGGTCGGCGTACCAGTCGTAGAAGGAGAGCATGGTGCCGCCGAGCATAGAAATGAACCGGTTGCCGACGCCCTGGGAGACGATCGACATGGCGGGAATCGGCGAGAAACCCGCGATGCGATCCGGCCCATACTTGTTGATGGTGTGCACGTGCGCTGCGGCGACGATCTCGGACGCCTCATCCCAGCTGGCACGCACCAGACCGCCCTTGCCGCGGGCGCTCTTGTACGCGCGGGCGCTCTCTGGGTCACCGGTGACCTCGGCCCAGGCCAGAACCGGGTCGCCCGTGCGGGCCTTCGCCGCGCGGTAGAGGTCAAGGAGCACCCCGCGCACGTAAGGGTATTTCACCCGGGTCGGCGAGTAGGTATACCAGCTGAACGCGGCGCCCCGAGGGCAGCCGCGCGGTTCGTATTCGGGAGAGTCGGGGCCGACGGAGGGGTAGTCCGTCTGCTGGGTCTCCCAGGTGATGATTCCGTCTTTGACGTAGACCTTCCAGGAACAGGAGCCGGTGCAATTCACGCCGTGGGTCGACCGCACCTCCTTGTCGTGGGTCCAGCGGTCACGGTAGAACGAGTCGGCGTCCCGGCCGCCCTCGAGGAACACGGACCTCAGGTCGGGCGAGGTCGTGCCGCGACGCAAGAAGCGTCCAAGTTTCAGGATCGTGTCGTCGATCGGGCCGTCGATACCCGGTTTGGTCGACTTGGCCGGCTTCGAAAAGTCGGAATCCTTGAATGATTTCACTGCGCACCCCTTGCACTGCCGGGGTCGCCACGACCGACAACCACCCTCGCGGTCCAGTCTCACGGGTCGAAAAAATCACTACAAGCCGGAAACACCGTGATAAATGGGTGCCGGCAGCGGTTCGGAATTGCCGATCGGATCCGCATCGGACCGGTGCAAGTCAAGGGTGCAGGTGTTCGGATCGACCAACGTATGCAGCGCGTTGGCGCTGAGCGGACCGTGCGTCACCTCGAGCAGGCCCTTCAGCAGTCCGAAGTGCACGCGGCAGACCTCGGGATGCAGCTTGACCATGTCGATATACGGGCATTCGTGCAGGTGCATGTGCTCGCCGTCGTCGTCGAGTTTCGCGTCGAACCCGGACTCGTCGAGGTGGTCATCGAGGGCGTCCATTTGCCGCTGCAGCGGGGAGTGGATGACGGCTTCGACCCGCAGTATCCGGCGCACCTGGTCGCCGTGGCGTTCGGCGGCCTCGACTTTCGCCGCCCGGATAGCGCCGTCGACCTGGTCCGAGCCGCCGGAGGCGCTATAGAGCATCCGTGGTCGCCCCTTGGAGTCTTTGGCTTCTGGCCGGCAGGTGACAAAACCGTCGCCGATCAGGCGTTGCAGGTGCTCGCGAGCGGTGTTGTGGTGCAACCCTGTGGCTTCGGCCAAGTCGCCCACCGTCATCGTTCCGCGTTGCTGCAGGAAGAACAGCAGCTGGATCCTGCTGAATGAGGCGAGCGTGCGGTAGCTCGACGGTGGGCGGGGCAACGTCATGTAACAATCATGTCGTCTATTGAGGGTGAACCGCTACCTTCTCGTGATTCCCCAGCCTTGAAACGGGAGCCCACTGATTCCGAATCATAGTTAGTGGTGCCTGAGTCGAGTGCATGTGAGCGAACGAAATCACGCCAACTCGCGGCGAAGTTCATGCGTTTCTGGCGGCCGTCGCGGTGGCGGCTTTGCTCAAAGAGCTGTTGGCGAGGGTTCCGCCGGGTGCTGCGACGGCGCGAGGGTGGCTGAGAAATTCTCACAGGTCTATAGTGACCGGAACGACGCGTGAGCATTTTCATCAGAAGCAACACAGCCATCCATGGTGCATCGCGCTCACGCAGACGAATCCCTGCCGAGCTGCCATTGGGCGGGTCGTTGTCGACGAGACAAGGAAGAAATCATGACGACAGACCAGTACCACGAGCCGCCCCAGGAGCTGTCTGCGGAGGTCCGCACCTTCGCGAGAATGTGCGCGAGCCTCTCCGAAGAAGCCGAAGCAATTGGATGGTACGAGCAACGCATAGCCGTCGAGCAGGATTCGTCCGCGCGCGCCATCATGGAGGATTCGCTCGGCGAGGAGTACAAGCACTTCAGTATGGAACTGGAGTTCCTACTTCGCGCCAAGCCGAAATGGCGAGAGATCGCTCAAGGGATCCTATTCACGGAGGGCAATATCGTCTCGCACGGCGAGGAGGCAGAGTCGGCAGCGGGCTGAGTGCGCCGCCCGAGGCCTGGCGTCTAACTCACGCGCAACTGTTCGGCGTCACTTTCGCGGAGCGTCAGCCCATTGCCGCAGGAACGTCGACTCTTCCCAGTCCGTGAGGAACCCCGCTAACCCGGCTCATGCACAAGAACCATTCCAAGCTGACGAGCTCTTCGTCACCCGGATCTCTGCGCAAGGTTGGACCCGGAGTCGCTTGCGCGGGGTGTGCCACTCGCACCACCCAACACAGTGAGCCCCGCCGCCTGGGCAGGTCTGGTTCTCCTGCCGTCGTCCTGTCCCCCGTGATTCGTACGTGATTCGAGCGCACGGAAACCTCGCAGGCACCCCTCGCAAATGGAAGATTACCTCCATTCCGCCCCTTCCCGAGCCTCAACCTGCGTGCCAAGGTCAATCGATGACTGTCGAGTTCACGAGCGAACGGAACAGTCGTCAAACCTCAACGACCCGAAGCTGCTCAAGGTGGACCCAGGGCAACAGAACGCGATTTTGCACTGTGTGAAGAAACGGCTGGAATTCAGCCGTTCTGGTGAATATACGGTGAATAAACGTCAACTCCATCAAAATTCGCATGCCCATACGGAATAAAAAAACCTGATCAAGGTCGATATCTATGGGTGACTTGAGACTTGAACCCATAACCGAACTGAGAAACATCAAATTTGCGTCCATAACGGAGCCGAAGAAGTGCTGATCAGGCGGCATTTCTTTGGAGTCGCCAAAGAATTGACTCCAAAACATACCCGAATATCATCAAATCTCGGCGATTCTTGGAGAAGAAAATCCCTGATCAATAGCTATTTATTTGTAGGGCGACTGGGACTTGAACCCAGGACCGACGGTTTACGCAGGGCCCGTTTCGGCTGATGCCTGGCCCGGATTCAAACCTCGGTTGATCTCGACTTTTCTCGTTCTGATCTGGAGCTTCTTTCGTGAGCTGTTGTCACTATTATCTCAACACCTCGGGCCGTC
>Ga0307487_1002076_pt1 | contig 13294 bp, 32 predicted proteins | sample CBIW12metaG_FD_203665 | JGI IMG/M metagenome (GOLD analysis project Ga0307487, IMG submission 203665) | Sea-ice brine microbial communities from Beaufort Sea near Barrow, Alaska, United States - CBIW 1.2 | ecosystem: Environmental > Aquatic > Marine > Coastal | place: USA: Alaska | collected... | reverse complement strand
ACATTCCCATATTACGAAATCTTTTGGGATGTATTTAATTAATGGAATTACTGCATTTATAGGTGTGTATAATTCGTCACCTTTTTTATAAGTGAATATTTTATCAGTATTAAACCCCATTTATATTATCCTCCTGACTTATTACGCCCTTTAATCATAAGACACTATATTTGAAGTGTGGACTAATTTATTTTGGTATTTCTGTTCCGACATCTTCTATATTAGCAAATTCTATTCGTCTCTTTTGTGCATCTATATCTTTATAACCTTGCTCTAATAATTCACCATATCTTATAGCATTATTAAAGGCTATTAATCCATCTATATCGTTTTGTGTAATCATAATTTCTCCTTTCAACACTTCGCGTTATAATCATGTTGCCTATTTTTGAAGTATGAAGTATAATTTAAAAATAAAATATTTTATTTTTCTGTGGGCAATACCATATATTTTCTTTAATATGCTGATAATACACGCCGTTAAACCACATAGTATTCATAATGTTTTCTCCTTTCTATTAGTCGCATTTTAATCATAAGACACTATATTTGTATTGTGTCTTAAACCTTATTAATTGTTTTTTCTATTTCACCGATTCTATTTCTTGCATCTGCCAAAACAATTCTTATTTGATTATCAGAAAGATAACTTTCACCTTTTGGTGTTTTTATAGTAACCCAGTAATTTTCCTTAGAAACATCTTCTATTAATTTAACCGTTTTCGATATTATGTCGTGTTCACCACATAGATTTTTCACATCTTTAATTTCCATTTTTACCTCCTATTTTAGTCGCATTATAATCATATTACCTACTATTATTTTTTGTATTGCGTCACTATTTAAACAATGAACATCTTCCACAACCTTCGCTTTCCTGTGTACTACAAGCGTCTAAATCTTTACCATATGCTTCATAGCATGTTTCAGGTACTTTTGGTTCTGTTCTCTTTTGCAAAAATATCATTAATTTTGATACTATAGGTTTAATTGCTTTCATTTCATTTGTCATTTCTTTAAAGATTTCTTCCTCTGTTGCTACTTGTAATAATTGTTCATTGAACTCAATCCCGATTGCTCCATTCTGTTTATATAAAACTGTAAATAATTCTAAATCCATAATATCCTCCTTAAATTTTGTTGCGTTATATTCTCATTTTCTATATAAATACAATCCGATACATCAACTTTTAAATCCATTATATTTTCACCCCACAATGAGGGCAGTATTTACCTTGCACTGTAAACTTAACAACTTTATTAGTTATATTTCCAGTTTTAGCAGTATGCTTATAATGTCCCTCCCACTCACTGCTCATATCATAAAAGTAATCTATTTCTTTACCTTGTTTTTTATAATGTTCTATCAATTCCCCATGTAGCCGTTCTATACAATTACACATATCCATACCTCGCTTTAATTTATTTGTTGTTGCACACTTTTTTCAAATGTTAATTCATATCCTCTAATTCTGTTGTTCTTTCGTCTTGTATTTTTTCGGCATAATCTTGTAATTGTACTGATAACCATTCAACCTCATGTACTGTCTTACATTTTTCAAATAAATCACCCATGAATATTTCTAAATCTAAAGTGCTTAGATATAATTTCCCATTTTCTTTTCTTTTTAGCATAACTTCCGCCTTTCAGTAGTCAAGTATTGCTTGACTACTCACCCTTACATTTTATAAGCTATATACTGTAATATCAGCCCTATAACTATTAGTGCTATACATTTCATCATGTGATTACCAATCTTAATCCTCATCGTCTTCTGTGTTGTCTAAATACTCATTTAAGGTTATCAATGTAATTAATTCAATATCACAACCTATTTGTTTGGCTATTATTTTTTCATGCCCTCATGAGCATTTTTATAATCTTCTGATGGCATATTATAAGTTTTAATATTTTTCAGTGTTGCACATACATAGGCTTCACATGGATTTCCGTTTTCATCTGCTGCAAATTCTGCTTTTTTATCTATTTCAAAACATAATCTAATTTTCACAATTATTCCCTCCCTTTTTACTTCGTCTTATTTAGCAATTACGACATAAACATTATAAAATACATTGCTGCAATTCCACCTGTCAATATCAAATTACCAGCCAAATTAGATAATTCATATTTTATTTCAATTTTGTTATTCACTAATGCGCCCTCCTTTTCCTTTCTATTAATTCTCTTGTATAGTTATTAGCTTCTGTTTGTTTAACTTTATCTTTTACCGCAACTCTCTTATTTTGAATTTGATTGTAAGTATACATAGCTTTATCTTTATTACTTAGATCCGCAAATTTCATATTCTCACTTTCCTTTTTTTAAGATGTTATTGGTCCATGTATTTAACATTTGAAACTTTGGTACCTTTCCACCACCGTATCGAGTAAGAACTTTCATTTCCATGGTATATTTTAATAAAACTTCTACTTCTGCTGCTACTTGCTCTATGGTCCATAAGTCTTTTTCCACTTAAACACCTTCTAACCTGTGATTATTCTCTTTGCCATATTTAAAAATTACTATATTTTCCTTACAACTTTCAATAATTCTTCCTCCTAGTGCTTCATCTAGGTCCAGTAACATATTTGCATTACATTCCGAATTATAAATTGTAGGCTTGTGATTGACATATCTTTGATTTATTATTGGATATATATGTTTCATATCCGTTTCTTTAAGTTCTCCTATAAGCTTTCCTTTTTTAACTTTATCTTTAAACAGATCATCAATTATTAATAATTCGCATTTAATATATTTAGATTGCATTTTATTGTAATTTTCTTCATCTATAGCATTAGCTTTAAGTTCTCTTATAGCTTCTAAGTAGGGCATATATATTACTTCTACATGGTCCATTCTTTCTAGTAGTGCTTTCCCTATACCTAATGCTAAATGAGTTTTCCCAGCTCCTGGTTGTCCAAGAAATGCCATGCTACTATTCCTTTGTTCTTTTATAGTGTCAAATTCTTTTACATAATTTATAGCTTTACTTCTGGCTTCACCTTTTATATTTGTATTAGTTTCATAGTCTTTTATTAATTTAACATCTAAAGGATTAACACCAAATCTTTTCCATCTATTACTTATTATTTTTAATTTATAACACTGGCACCGTTTAAGGCCATTTTCTCCATTGATCCAACTAGTATCTTTACAAATATCACAAGTGTATTTATCCTGTATACTTTGAGAAGTCGTACTCATCCTCCGAACTTGTTCCATTATTTTGTCTAGTCCCTCCATACTTATCCCCCTTTAGTGGAAATACACCTTGCCAGCTACCCATAATGCTATTATTGAGTATTTCTATTTTTTCATTATCTAAAGCAGTTAAATTATTTAATTTTTTTAGAATTAATTCTAGTGCATTATCTGTTAATGTTTTTTTAATTGCTTTTCTCATTTTTATAAAATTTATTACTGTATTTTTTAAATCTAGGTTTGAAGTATAATCATTAATTATTAAATCAAATCCTTTTTTTATTGTTGTTGTTTTTTTCTTCTTAATATCTTTGTCTTTATCTATCTCTATATCTAACTCTTTCTCTATATCTAACTCTATCTCTATCTCTGTGTTACATTTTGTTACTGGTGCGTTACAAAGTAACATTTTTTCCTTTTCTCTAAATCTTCTAACCCTTTCAGCGCCTTGTGTTTCTGTACCTATAGACTCAACTGCTTGTGGCAACATAAACTCATTTTCAGCTATTTCTTCAAGTAATCCGCATTTTCGTAAATAAACTAATGTCATTCTTACATTTTCAACTTCTTCATCCAATTCAAGAGCCATTTCACTTTCAAATGTTTCTTCTAAATTATCAAATCCTAGTTTGCCTTTTTTTTTCAAACTTAACAATTGAAGTTTAAGATAAATTATTGTATATGTGTCTCCTCCAGCTATTTTCCTAAGTTTTTTAATTTCTTTATCCCTGAAAAAAGTTTCTTTTAATTTTAACCAAAAATACTTTTTGTCCTTACTCATTTATTACCCTCCATGTCGTAGTTTCTTAGTATTGTGTTATTGATTATCTTTCATTTCGTCAATTAACTTGTTGTATTTTTCTTTTAACATTATCTCTGCAATAACTTCCATATCTCCACAAACCATCATTTGGATAACTACAACGTCTGAGTTTTCTTTGAAAAAATCGTCTGAAAGTCTGCTATTTAAGTGAAATCTTTTAAAATAACTTTCTTTGTAAGTTTTTATGATATTTCCACTTACAGCATTTACATGATTACTTACACTGACTCTTGTTGTATTATTTAACATAACTTTTACCCTCCAATTTCTTCACGCTTTCTTTATATTGTGTTATAACTTACTGCCACACCAGGGACAAAACCTGATTGGTATATTAGCTTGATTACCTTTAATATTAACTACAAATTCATTCAAAGAATTTATACAGCCAATAGTTTTAGTTCCTTTTTCTCCAAACCATATAGCACCTTGTTCTATCAATCTATCTTCATCGCAATATTTGCAGTTTTCTATATTCTCATGTGCTGCTAATTTATTTTCATTTAACTTATATTTAATTACATCAGGTGTTAACTCTATGTCCTCATACTCTGAAAGCTTTTTTAATACTTCTCTTACGAGAGGTGTATCTAACATTTCAACTGGTAATATTGGATTACCATTTTGAGAGTAAAATACTTTATTATCTATAAACATTGTCAATTTTTTCATTAAAATCACCCTTTCTTTTTTATAGAAGCTTCTACAACCTCTATAGCTCTTATATCAGCTTTTGTTGGTGGCGTTGACCAATAACTGCTCCATACTCTTCCATTGATTTTAAAGGTTAAATAACAGCCACCATTTGGACTAACCTTTTCACCAACTTTCACTGTTATACCCTCCCTAATGTTGATTCGTGCTTTTTATCAAGTGTGCAATTAGATAACCTTTTATTTTCTGCTTTTAATTCCTCATATACCATTTTCCAAACTAAATCATTACACTCATAAGCTTTAAGTTTTTCATGCATTCTTTTTTCGTTATCATTCATATTTTCATTTGTTTCTTCAAGTTCTAAAATCTTCTTTTTAAGAGCGTTGTATTTTAATGCTTTATTGAAATTCGTTATTGCTTGCTCCTTATCTTCTGGTATATCTATTACAACATCTAGTAAACTCTCAAATTCACCTTTTATTGCTACTAAAGTATTCAAACTTGTATTCAAACCTTCGTTTGTAGTTAATACTGCTATGGTGCTAGTGTAGCTATTAATAACACCTGTTAAATAACTTAATATTTCTTTTTTCATTTCCATACCTCCAAAATTTGTGATATAATATTTTTAAGTTATTTACTTTTGGGCCTTTTGCAGAGGTCCTTTTTTATTTTTCTTCTAACATTTTATCTACTAGGACTGAAGCGCCTATCAATGTAAATATAAATGCAGCTGGTAATATCAATATATAAAACATTTAATTCACCTCTTCACCTTTCTTGTTAGTCCTAATGTTTTAATCCATATATAAATCGTGCTTGCAGATACAAAATTCTTAATGCCTAAATTTTTATAGTTTATTCCATCGTAAAAATCTTTCTTGAATTGGTCTTCATTTGGAATTTCTAACATAATTTTTTATTCTCCTTTATAATTTGTCTTGCAGCACGTTTTAAAATAATTTTAAATTCGCATACGTTACATAACCAATCTTTATTAACTCTTTTAATTTTTCTAGTTTCTTTTAAAGTGTCAACTTTTAATGTTTTGATTGTCCCACATTCATTACATTTTATTTTTACTTTCATCGTAGGTCACTGAAGGGTATTTCAATTTGATTATTTAATATTGTAATTCCTTACATTCAGTATTAAATAATGGCATTGTATTTTCTAAATTATTCAATCTTATATTAGTGTTTGTGCTGCGTTGATCTAATTCAAAAATGCCTTTCATTTCTTTACTCCAGCTAGGCTGTATACTTTTAAGTGATTGTTCCATTTCATTAAAAGCTTGAATATATTTTATTTTCCATTTAAGAGCACTTGCTCCAGTAAATCCCATTACTAAAAGTGTAAAGCCATCTTTAGTTATCAAATATTCTTCTTGTGGTCTGTTCATTGAATCAACATAATCAGTTATAGCAAAATAGGTGTGGGATATTTCTCCCATATCTTTTATAAGTTCTCTTATTTTTTTCTTCGTATCATTATGTTCCTTCTCAAAATCCTCTGCTATTTGTCTACTCGTTACTGTAAGTTGTCCATTTTCATTTTTAATATTTATTAATTTATTCATTTATACACTCTCCTTATAATTTGTTACCCGTTGTTGGGGACTTGTACACCATTGCAGTGCAATTAGTTGTCATATTTGCCTATGCTCTGCACTTATTTTCTTAAGCCAATCATTAAGCATTTCTCTATTTATGCACCACTTGTTGCCATTTTTAAAACATGGGAAATCTTTAGTGTGAACTAACTGCCTAACTTTGTCCTCGCCTATATCTGCGTAAATAGCTGCTTCGTTTATGGATAATGTCGTTTTTATGTGTATAATGGCTAAACTTTCACTGGTCATTTGAGTTGTTTTTGGCATTCGGGTGCCTCCCTCAATTTATTTGAATTTCTCATTTTCTCAACTATCAGTACATCAAGCTCCTGAGAAATTTGTATTGTATGTTTGTCCATAATTCCTTTGGTACGAATAGTAGCGGTTAAGACCTCCTTCTTTTTCTTAATCTTTTCATCTAAATTATTCATTGATAGACCTCCTTATTTTCAATTATTGGTAAAATATTATTTCCTTTTAATAGGTTGTAAAGAAATAATCTACCCTTTTGCGTCCACTTAGTAATCATTTTTACATCTTTTCGTCCATCACTTCTTGCAATTGGGATTGTTTCAGAATGTGTATAACCCTTATCCTGGTGACTAACATATAAAAGCCACTGATCACTTTGTTTGTATTGTATTTTTAAATCATGGAGCATTACATTCATTTCATGTGCTGTCATTCCATAATCCTTTGAAATTTGTGTTATAGTAACAAGCCCAGTATTTTTTAAAATATTATCCGTATAATCCGCTCTAGGTTTCAATTCACCTATAAGTTGGTCTTTCTGTTTATTCCCTAAAACTAAGGTTTCTTTTTCATCTTCGGCCTGTACTAGTTGGAGCAATGCTTCTTTAAACGAAGTTGGTAATTTGAAATTTGTTTTAATCTGTTTTTCCATTTCGTCAAATTTAGTTACATAAGTTGCTGTGAATAAAACTCCTTTTTCTCCTGTCATTTTATTTGCTACCATGTCACAACCTTTTTTAGTTAGTAGGTAGCAAGGTTGCTCTTTATTTTGGCTATTTAAGTAAGTACTCTCTATAAAGAAATCGGAGTGGGAAAAATTTCCCTGTCCTAAATATTCAATATAAGTTCTAATACTTTTCATTAAATCGTTATGAGGTTTATTTGTTACCTTTGCAACTTCCCTACTATCAGTTACTAATTTCCCGTTTTGATTTAATATTGTTAAATTATTCATTTTCATTCCTCCTAATTATTTAATACCCAGTAGTAAACTCAAGCCCAACATTGAAAATATAATAATACTTGTTCCAATTGCAATTAATTCCACTTCCCCATCTCCTCACCCACATACTCATAAAATTTCTTTGAAGATATGTAGTAGGTCCACATGCTGCTCATTTTGACTGCTGTTCCGAATGGTAATAATCCCCTTTGCAGTCCAACCCTAACAAATTGTTGCGATTTGCCCATGATCTGTGATGCCTTAATAACTGTCATATTCATCTGTTTACCTCCTCTGGAAAGAATACAGCCTGGACGCTTTCACTCAATGCATCTGATATTTTTTGCATTACTTCTTTAGATGGGTTTGTTCTATTATCATTTTCTAAATTGGAAATATAACTTGCGGTTACTCCTGATAATTCTGCAATTTTGTAAGTTGATAAACCTAGATTATTTCTGTAAAATTTAATTTTATTCACTTTTTTCTCACCTCGCTTCTGTTCTCTATGGGATTATATTACCATTCGCTCAAAGAATACACAAGTTGGAAAACTCTACTAGCGAATGATTTGGACAAGCTTGCCATCATCTACCAGAGAATACCTCCAATTTACTTAATATTCCTATTGACTTCATATTCTGTGGGTGTATAATATAAATAAGAATTATATATTCTGTGAGGATACAATTAATGGAGGACATTATGAATGATTGGTGATAATATAAAAAATATTAGGGAATTAAAGAAAATGGGATTAAATGAATTATCCAGGGCTGCAGGTGTGAGTGCTAGTTATCTATCAGCTATAGAGCAGAATAAAAAGAACAATCCATCTGTTAAAACTTTGCAAAAAATTGCCAAAGCACTCAATGTCCTTTCTCAGGAATTTTTCAACATGGAGCCAATGAGTGATGAAGAAGAGACAAAAATGTATGAGGAAACGTTTAAAGAAAATAGGGAAGATATTATCCCTGAAAAATTTACAGACCCAAATGAAGCACGTGGATATATAGAACTGCATAAAATGTTTGCCTTTCCTGGTTTTGATGTATACAAAATGACTGATAAGGATGTTTTAAATTTTGGGAATGATTTACTGGACCATGCAAAAATGGTCGGGTACAAATACAAAAGATAAGGAGATGATTCGCTATGAGGAACCCCTAACGGGTATGGATCAGTATATAAATTGAGCGGTAAGAGGCGTAAACCTTTCATTGCCCGGAAAACAATGGGCTGGGATGATGCCGGAAAACAAATGTATCAAACTATTGGATATTATGAAAAAAGGGAAATGGCAATGGCTGCCCTGGCGGATTTTAACAAATATCCATACAGTATTGAGGTATCAATAATTACATTTGGTAATGTTTTTGATCAATGGAAAGAGGGCAAATTTGAAGGTTTATCCAGAACATCAATAAACGGATACAATGCAGCTTTTGCGGCTTGCATAGCTTTGCATGATATGAAATTTGTTGATATAAGGGCAAAACATATGCAGGATATTATAAGGACATCAAACAAAGGGCATGGAAATTTGAGAAAAATAAAAGTATTATTTAACCAGCTCTTTAAATTCGCAATGGAAAACGATATTGTTAATAAGGATTATGCAACATATGTGGTGGTTGGCAAAAATACTGAGGATAGTTCCAGAAAGGCTTTTTCAGATAAAGAAATTAAAAGGTTGTTTGAGGTTGTGGGTAATATTAATTATGTTGATACAATATTAATAATGATTTATACCGGCCTGAGAATTGGCGAATTGATTATATTAAAGCCTGAGGATGTGGATCTAAAAAATAGGACCATAACTGGTGGAATTAAAACGGATGCTGGTAAAAATAGGATTGTACCAATAAGTAATAAGATTTATGATATGGTGGCCCGTAGAGTATTGCAGGATAATGAGTATTTAATTGCTAGAGAAAATGGGAAACAATTCAAATATGAAAATTATTATAAAGAGAAATTTACTCCTATTATGGAACAGCTTAATTTTAAACATAAGCCCCACGATTGTCGCCACACATTCGCCACTCTAATGAGTAATGCTGGCGCTGATATAATTGCATTACAGAAAATAATAGGTCATGCCAGCTATCAAACCACAGCTAATATTTACACACACAAAGATATTGAGCAACTAAAAAAGGCTGTTGATCTGATTTAAGATATTTGTATACTACTCGTTAGTTATAAGTGTCTTATGTATCGAATTTCATATGTTTTTATACGTTTTTAAAAATATGAAAAGCCCACAGACATCGTATCTGTGGGCTTTTCATATTTGTTAATATTATCTCTTTGAAAATTTGCTACCCTTGATTTAAGGGCTCTAAAGGATGCTTTGTTAGTTGTGTGTTAGTTACATATAAAACTTTATAGATGTACTATGTCTCTCAAAAGCATAAAAATATAAAATAAACTTGAATTTCTAATTACATAATGAAGTATTTTACTCTTTTCTCTCTGACTATATTTGTTATTTATGTATAATATAATGGATCCTTTTATCTTTGCACAGTACCATCTAAAATTTTCATAATCACAATAAATCATGCTAAATTTTTTATTTTTATATTTTATCATTACTAGAGCACCTCCATTTATTTTTTATATTAAATCCATTACCTAATGATACCCTTTTAATTACTTTTAGTAAAGAACATTCGTTCCCTTCTTAATTTACTTTTTATAAAATATTTCATATTGTAAAACTTTAAAAATTTCATAACCAAAAGTTATATACCCAAATAAAAAAGGACCTGAGAAAATTAATTCTCAGGTTAATGCTAATTAGGTTACATAATCATTTTGTTACTAGGTGGCTAATTAGTGGCTAATTTTATTTTATATTAACATAAAATAATCTGACGACATAATGGTTGATTAGTTAGCCCATGAAGGTAGTTTGCTAGTATCAACGTCGGTCGCCTTTCCTACGTTTCCACCAAGTTCAAACCATACGTAATTATGGTCTTTGTCTGCCTGTGAGAAGTTTCCGTTTTTCCATCGGCTAAGTATACTATATAATAGGCTTTTGTTCTCATACGTAGAACCTTTCACCGTCTTGATTAGTCTTGCAATACCCGCCTTTGTGATAGGTTTTTCCGCCCATATATCGTCGGCGATAACTATACCATTCGCCATTTCGTGTATTTCCTCATATACCATAGTAACCGGGTGGTCTATTGTGTATTGTTTGTCCGCTGCCGCGTCTTTTGCTTTTGCCGCCGCTTCTGCTGCCTTTGCATCCCTCAACTTTGTCGCTGCTGCTTCTCTTCTAGCAAGTTGTGTCGCTTCCACCTTTTCCGCTGCTTTAGTTGCTTGGACATTTTGGAATACGATGAAGCCGATTACTGCCATGGCTACAACTCCACATATAATCTTACCTTTCTTACTGCTTAATGCTGCTTCGATTCTATCTAATATTTTAAACATAAATTCACTCCCTTGTAAACTATATAGCTTTACTTCCTTTTGAATAATTTGCAATAATAATATCAATATTTGGGATTGCTATATTATTTCAGATTATCCTTAGCATACTGTGCTTCTTTTGCTGTAAATTTCTCACCATATTCTGATACTAACTGGTCATATACTGCTTTTGGTGACATTGCCATATCATCTTGATAAGTTTGTCCTTTCTTTAACGCATTTGCTTTCCAGTCTGCTTTTACGTTATCTACTGCGTATTGTCCTGCATCTTGTGAAAACTTCTCTCCATACTCTGATGTTAACTGGTCATATACTCCAATCTTAGACATACTCATAGTATCGCTATATGTTTTTGCTTTTTTTAATGCAGACTTATATTCTGTTGGAACTGTTTTTTCTTCTATTACAGGCGGTGCAGTTGTTTCTTCTACTACAGGCGGTGTAGTTGTTTCTTCTAACACTGTCTCTGTTGCTACTTCTGTTGTTGAAGGTTCTACTGTAATTGGTGTGTTAGTTTCTGTCGGTAATGAAACTAACACTACGAATATTGCGAAACTTGATGCAGCTGTTATTGCCCATTTTTTAACCTTTTTCTTTCTAATTAAATTAACTACCAAACCAATTATTGCTACCACTGAAACTAATAAACTTCCAAATCCGAAAAATGCTTCCATAAAAATGTCTCCCCTTTTAATTTAGATTATTACTTGTACTACTCCAACATTCCCATACACACCACTATGCTTTATATTTATAACCACATTTATTACAATGCATCTTTATTTTATTAGCTCCAATGGAACCTGCTACTATTCCTATTCCGCCTGTTAATACTCCACCGACAACTGCTTTCCCAAAAGAAAATCCCTTTTTCATAGGTTGAACACTTACAGATAAACATTTGGGACAATAAGCAATTCCTTGCTCATCCATGGCTATTTTTTTATCTTTAATAGCCTTTGTTTTAGCATCATTTGTGTCATTTATTTCATTAACTTGGTTTTTTAAATCATTCCAAAAACTCATATTTATTCCCCTTTCAAATCTTCTTTGATTAAATTCAAAATATAATTTTTTAATGTAATACCTTCTTTCGCAATTCTGATTTTTATGTCTCTGTAGAAGTCTTCTTCTACCTTTATTGTTATGGTTCTGTCTATCATTTCATCAACTCCTTTCTATATTTACAGTATATACGGTAATACTATAATACGCAAGTATTACTTTAACCTAAATTTCGACAAAAAAATAAGGCTAAGGAAATTAATCCCTAGCCTTATTTTTATATTACCAAGTTATATTTTTATTTGTAATGGATCTTAATAATACATTGACTATTGCTAATAATGTAACTTGAATTTCAGCCGGAGCAATTGAAATACCACTTCCTGTTTGTAATATCATAGCAATAATTGACAAAATATTAAACCACAAAACCTTTGATTTCCACCACTTTTTGTTTACTATTACTGTATTAATCATATTTAAACCCTCCTTTAATTGATATAAAACTCTCGAATCCTTTATCTTTTAATTCTTTAATTCTATCATCAGCATTTTCGCGGCTATTAAAACTACCTGTCACTACCCTGTAAAATACATCCTTGTTGACATCAATATTTTTGTCAACTTCTTTGACAATCTTTTTTTCGACAAAAGGAACTTTTAAATACTTGCATATTCCTCTTGCAATAATTTCGGCTAGTTTTTCTATGTTATTCATTATTAAAGTTGCGTCCTCTTTGTTGTCGTGGAACATCAGTTCTAAATAAGCAGCCGTTGCAACAGTATGATTTAATTCATACAAATTATCATTCTGTCGGCATCCTCTGTCCAGTGTAGGTGTAAAGGCTTCTAATCTCTTATATATAGCGTTAGATAGTTTAAAGCCGCTATCACTCACATACATACTTTGAGTACCCCTAACGGCCTTATTAAACGCATTAGAATGTATAGCAATATGTATATCACACTTTAACTTATTTGATTCTTCAACCGCCTGTTGAAAAGTCATACTTTTATGGCTTATATAACAAGTTTCATTACATCTTTCTAGTATATCTTTAACTGCTTCGCCTACTTTGTGCATTTCATCTTGTTCAGTTCCGTAGTTCCCAAATCCGATATTATGATTTTGGTTTGATGGACTTAAATATATATTACTCATGTTCTTTCCTCCTTATTTTGTGATTAAGTACATTAGTGCAGCAGTTATAACTACCGTTATAGTGGTGTTTATAACTTGTTCCCATCTTTTATTAGGTTTGTCTGTTATGCCTTTTAGAATTGATGATAAAGAAGCCAAACTATCAAATATTTGTTTAACATATAATTTAGTTTCTATGTGTG
>Ga0307487_1002075_pt1 | contig 13296 bp, 12 predicted proteins | sample CBIW12metaG_FD_203665 | JGI IMG/M metagenome (GOLD analysis project Ga0307487, IMG submission 203665) | Sea-ice brine microbial communities from Beaufort Sea near Barrow, Alaska, United States - CBIW 1.2 | ecosystem: Environmental > Aquatic > Marine > Coastal | place: USA: Alaska | collected... | reverse complement strand
AAGATTTACAATGAAGACCCGAAACCCTTTGAATGGCATAAATCTGCCGATCAGATTATTGAGTCAATCGCCAGATTATCAGACAAACTCAATAAACAAACGGACTTCTGTTAAGGGACACTAGTGTCCCGTCTGGTTAATCCGTTTATTTATTATCAATAACGCTAAACTTTGCTCGCGCTACTGAGGTCATTATAGATTCTGCCCTTTTGTGCCATCGGAACGGCTTTACCAGTTTCTCGTTATGGGTTTTGATATACCGGCGAATCGCTGTCTTGAGTTCGCCCACGCTGGTAAAGATTCCACGGTACAAAGCCCGACGTTCCAGCTGACCAAGCCAGCCTTCAACGGCGTTCAGCCAGGAGGCACTGGTGGGCGTGAAGTGAAGTTTAAAGCGAGGATGTTTCTCCAGCCAGGCTTTAACTTCCGATGTTTTGTGCGTCCAACTGTTGTCCAAAATCAGATGAAGATTTCATGGGAAATCGAAAAAAGTGTCACTTTAATAATTCATATGAAAATCAGACACTAGCCCCAATGTTACATGTAACTGGAGTACTAAAGATGTGGTCAATGTCGATATCGCCGGCGTTCTGGATTACACGGTTGGTGAAGGGGCTTATCCAGCGGCCGGTCACCACCCGGCAGCGTTTGTGATCAGCAAATCGAACCTGTGTGGTGGAGGTGGCAATCAGGGCTTTGGCACGACTGTTCTGGCAGTCCCCGTCGACGTCATCCCAGCCGTGGCCGAATGCGGATCGTTCGTAGTCTTGCCGCTGACTTGACGGCTCCTGAGACCCTTTGAGCGATGCCCGGGAGATGCCCTTTGGAAGTTTCCCGCCGGACGCCAGGCAGGCCTCAAGAGACGCAAAGGCCTGATAGTTTTTGGTTCGCTCGTACCAACTGCTCTGTGGTGGGTGGCACAAACCGCTGTTCGACATTTTCACGATGGCGGCATCAGCCGCCTGACTGAACGACAACCCTACGAGGAAGACCAAGAGCAGAAGGGATTTGGGGGTACTAGCCACAATGTATAAATACCCTCTGCAGTGTAAACTCGACATGATTGCGTTCAAAAACCGAGGCAGTCGTCCGCGTGTACAGCAGAGCCATTTTTTTTACACGATTGGTGCTTCTCAGATTCCTGCTAGTGTGGAAGCTTAATAATCTTGGTAACAAATTCGCTTAATCACTTGGACAAACGTATTGGCTCGAACCGCAGGACTTCTTGCCAACTGACTGGATCACACTATATGAGGCTTGGGTGTCAATCAACACCCTGGGAAAACAACCACCATGTCGAGACTCCTTGACGGCGTATCCTAAATCTTCCAGATACTGACTGGTTAGCGAGGCCATGATCAATTGCTCGGCGACGTTCTTGCCACCTACGTTGATAGTGTTGGCCTGAAAAGGATACGGCGAGGGCCGTCAGCGCCAGAGCTTTGAGTTTTGTTTCATGATTGTCATGTGGCTTGAAGGGCCGTTCAGTCGAGGTGTTACAGTAGATCATGCTCCTCGAGGAAGCTCTCGGCCACGCGCTCGAGGGTCTCACGGTCGACGTCGACCCGGGCGTTTAGCGCCGCCATCACTTCGTCATTGAGCAGAGCGGAAATGATGTTCATTTGCTCGGCGAGTTCGGGGAACTCATCGAGTGTCTCCTGGCGAACCACTGGACTCATGGCGTAATTCGGGAAAAAATCCTTGTCGTCTTCGAGAACCACGAGGTCAAGTGTCGGGATCCGACCGTTGGTGGCGGTTGTCATTGCCACATCGACGTTTTCTCCATCTAGAGCGCTGAGGGTCAAGCCCTGGTCCATGCGCGAGACATTGCGACGTCCAAATTCAAAACCATAGGTTTCTTGCATCGGCCTTAAGCCATCGTCGCGAGAGTAAAAGGTGGCATTGGAGGCCAACGTCAATACGTTGCCTGCGTTGATTACCTGTGCTAGTTCGGAGATATTGCTGATCCCCAGGGACTCGGCGTGACCTGCACGCATCGCCAACGCGTAGGTATTGTTGGCTTCGGACGGATTCAGCCACACAAGGCCTTTTTCGGCATCCAGTTCTTTGACTCGCGTGTAGGTATCCTCGGGAGACAGCTTTTCCTCAACCTTGTTGTAGCTGATCAGAGAGGTGCCTGTGTATTCCCAGTAGATATCGATTTGCCCGCTCTCCTGGGCCTGTCGCAGAACGGAGGTTCCCATGCCGGAACGCTCATCGACGGCGTAGCCTAAACCTTCCAGATACTGACTGGTCAGCGAGGCCATGATCAACTGCTCGGTGAAGTTCTTGCCGCCGACCACCAGGTCAGTGGCGCCGGCGGTGGTGAACAGGCTGGCCAGGGCCAGTGCTGCAAAGCTGCGTGTGAGTGTGGTTTTCATAGTGTCGCTCCTGTTTTATCTTTGGGTTTTATCTGTGATTGAGTCGTGGGTTCAGCGGCGTGCAGGGTTGACCCCTCGCGGCACCAGCCAGAACGCCATGGTGGCGATGAATGCGTCGACCAGAATGGCCAGTATCGCAGTGGGTATGGCGCCGGCGAGCATCATCACCGGGCTGTAAAGATCGATGCCGGTGAAGATCAGTTCTCCTAATCCTCCGGCACCGATCAGAAAGGCCAGCGGCACTGTCCCGACATTGATTGTCAGGGCGGTCCGGATGCCGGCAAAAATAACGTACATGGCGCTGGGCAGCTCTATGCGCAGCAGGCGCTGGGTTGACGACATGCCAAGACCGGCAGCGGCTTCCATTAATGCCGGGCTGACCCCTTTGAGCCCGGCATAGGTGTTGCGGGTGATTGGCAGCAGTGTGGCCACAAACAAGGCAAACAGGGCTGGCGTGGTGCCGATACCGAGCAAACTCATGGACAGAGCGAGCACGGCCAGGGTGGGTATGGTGGTACCAATATTCAGCACCTGCATGGCGGATTCCGCCACTTTTCCCATCTGCGGCCGCGAGAGCAGTACACCCAAGGGAATGGCAAACAGGATGGCGAGTCCGCCCGAGACGGCGGTAAGGTGCATGTGCTGCACCACCAAATAGTTGATATCTTCGCGGTAGCTCAGAAACTCACTGATGAATCCGCTGGCGCTCAGCCAGACGCCCGCCAGAAAGACCAGAATAAACGCAATCACTAGTACTGTGCGATGAACAGCTGGTTGTGGCATATCAGGCCACCTCACCGGATTTGCCCGCTGTCTGCATGGCGTAACGCGCCCCCAAATGCTGCGTAATGGCACGCTGCGTGATCTGCCCGCAGACGCGACCTTTATCATCTACGCAGGGCAGCCAGGTGATGCCGTGGGCAAACATGAGAGAGGCTACTTTGCGCAAGTCGTCGTCCAGGCCGACCAGTGCTGGCAACGGCAGATAGTGGTCGCGGCAATAGCCCCTGGTACTTTTTGTGACGCTGGCGAGCACCATGCCTACGGGCTGGAACTGCTCGTTCGTCATGATGATCGCGCTCTGGTAGCCATACTCCTCAAGGCGCTGCTGAGCCGTGGCTAAAGTGTCTGAGGGTTGCACGGTGCCGATGCTGTCACTGACGACATCGCGTACCTTGACCAGGTTAAGCCGCTTTAGCGCCCGGTCTTCACCCAGGAACGACTCGACGAACTCATCTTTGGGGGCCGCTAGGAGTTCGTCGGGCTCAGAGTACTGTTCCAGCTGGCCGGCCCGAAAAATGGCGATGCGGTCACCCATCTTAATGGCCTCGTCGATGTCGTGGCTGACAAAAATGATGGTTTTTTTGAGTTCCTGCTGCATTTTCAGAAACTCGTCCTGAATCACCGCCCGGTTGATGGGGTCAATGGAGCCAAAAGGCTCGTCCATCAGCATGACCGGCGGGTCAGCGGCCAGTGCTCGCGCCACGCCGATACGCTGTTGCTGACCGCCGGACAATTCATGCGGGTAGCGTTTCAGAAAAGCATCGGGATCCATGGCAATCATGTCCATCAGTTCCCGGGCGCGATCACGGTATTTCTTTTTGTCCCAGCCCATCAAGCGGGGCACCACGGCAATGTTCTCTTCTATGGTCATGTTCGGGAACAGGCCGATTTGCTGAATCACATAGCCGATGTTGTGGCGCAGCGTCTGAGTGTCCAGCTGGGCGGTGTCTTCGCCATTAATGAACACACTCCCCGACGTGGGCGGGATGATGCGGTTGATCATCTTGAGCGTTGTGGTTTTGCCACAGCCGGAAGGTCCCAGCAAAATGCATATTTCGCCCGCCGGGACTTCCATGGAAATCCGGTCAGCCGCCGTTACCGGGCCATCCTGCGTTTTGAATACCTTGGTTAAATTGTCGAGACGAATCATGAAAACAACCTTCTTGTTTGGTGCCTGGCGGTGAACATCAACCAGCGTGGATAATTTTGGCCATGCCTTTTGGCGTTAACTTTTTTTGCAGTGCCAGCAAGGCGTAGTCCACCACCACCGCCAGCAGACTGACGGCCACAGCACCCAAAATAAGCTGCCGGGGATCAGACTGGGAAATGCCCCGGCTGATGAACGTGCCCAGCCCGCCTGCGCCGATGTACGCGGCGATGGCCATCACGCCAATATTGAGCACCACCGCGGTGCGCACCCCGGCCATGATCACCGGGATTGCCAGCGGAATTTCCACCAGGCGCAATCGCTGGTTGGGGCTCATGCCGATGCCCCGGGCGGCTTCCCGCAAGGCCGGGTCGACGTTGTTGATGGCGGTGTAGGTGTTGCGGATGATGGGCAACTGCGAATAGAGCAGCACTGCTATCACTGCCGGCACATAGCCGATGCCCTGCCCGAAGAGGGACAGGACGGGTATCATCAGGCCGAACAGGGCGATTGAAGGAATGGTTACAATGATGGCTGCCACGTACAGCACAATTTGCGCTGCGCGCTTGTTCTTGGTGATGGCGATGCCAATCGGTACACCCGTGAGCATGGCGATCCCCACTGCTACCCCCACCAGGGCAATATGCTCAATGGTGCGACTCAGTAGGGTGTCGAGGTTGGCGAGCGTGAACTGAATCAGTTCCATGGCGGCTTCTACTCCAGATAAAGGCTGACGGCCGTTGTGGGCCGTCAGAACTGTCAATGCGACGGGAAATTGAGCTCTGCCCGCTCCACACCGCCAGTGGGCCAGCGCTGAGAAATGGATTTGCGCTTAGTGTAAAACTTGACGGCATCTGGCCCGTAGGCATGCAAATCGCCAAACAGCGAATATTTCCAGCCCCCAAAGCTGTGAAAAGCAACCGGCACCGGCAGCGGAATGTTTATGCCCACCATGCCGACCTGTATGCCGTCGGCGAAGCGCCGGGCTGCTTCACCGTCGCGGGTGAAAATGCAGGTGCCATTGCCGTAGGTGTGGTCGTTGATCAAGGCCATGGCGTCATCCAGAGTGTTGGCGCGGACCACACACAATACCGGGCCAAAGATTTCTTCCCGGTAAATGGACATGTCCGGCGTAACCTGGTCAAACAGGGAAGCGCCCATAAAATAACCGTCGGATGTGGTGGTCAGTGGATGCTCGCGGCCATCGACGACCAGATTGGCCCCGGAGGCGACACCCTCGGCCAGATACCCCACCACCTTATCGCGGTGGCCGGCGTTGATCAGGGCGCCCATGTCATGGCCTTTTTCCGTGCCGGGCCCAATCTTCAGGGTAACAGCCTGCTCTGCTACGCGGGCCACCAGGGCATCGGCGGTGTCATTGCCGACACAGACGGCGACCGAGATGGCCATGCAACGTTCGCCCGCGCTGCCGTAGGCGGCGCCAGTCAGGGTGTTGGCAGCATTGTCGATGTCGGCGTCAGGCAGCACAATCGCATGGTTTTTCGCGCCGCCCAGAGCTTGTACGCGCTTGCCGTTGTCCGCCCCCCGACGATAGATAGCCTTGGCCACCGGCGTGGAACCGACAAAACTGTAGGCCTTCACATTGGGGGCATCAAGCAGGGCTTCCACCGCCACGCGATCGCCCTGAATCACATTGAATACACCGGCTGGCAGCCCTGCTTCGTGCAGCAATTCGGCCATGCGCAACGCCGTAGAAGGCGTCTGCTCGGACGGTTTCAAAATAAAGGTATTGCCGCAGGCAATGGCCATAGGAAACATCCACAGCGGCACCATGGCGGGAAAGTTAAACGGCGTAACGCCGGCCACAATACCCAGGGGCTGGTGGTTGGACCAGGTGTCGATGTTGGGTCCGGCGTTGTGGGAATACTCGCCTTTTAATAGTTCCGGCACCCCACAGGCGTAGTCGATATTTTCGATCCCGCGCTTCAGCTTGCCCATGGCATCTTCCAGGACTTTTCCATGCTCTTCGCTGATCAACAGGCAGAGTTCATCGGCATGCTGTTCCAGCCGGTACTTGAAGCGGAACACGACCTGGGCACGTTTTGCCGGCGGGGTGTTTTGCCACGCGGGTGCCGCCGCGTAGGCAGCGTCAATGGTCTGTTGGACCACTGCTTCATCGGCCTGCAGAGACTGCGGATAACCTTGCCCGTGGCCGGATTGAAGACGTCCAGGCGGCGCGCCGAGGCGACCGATTGCCCGTTGATACTGTGGAATACCAGGTCGCTGGTTGTTGCTGAACTCATGTGGCTCTCCCGAGCAGTGCCTCGTCAAACGGATACCGCGAAATTTTCTCGATACCCGTTTCCGTAATGAGTACCTCTTCTTCCAGTTTGACGCCGTCCGCGGCGTCCACTTCACCAATGTAGCTCTCTACCGAAACCACCATGCCCGGCTCCAGCACGCCGTTTTTGGAGAATTTTTCGAAATCCATGTGATGCGCCACCAGTGGCGTTTCGCCGTGCATGCCCACGCCGTGGATGATGGAAGGGTAGCGGCGGTCCAGAAAACGTTCGGGAATTTTCCAGGCTTGCTCGGCAATTTCCAGATAGGTCATGCCGGGTTTGAGAATGGACATATTGTGGTGGACTTGGTCGTAGGCCATTTGGTAAAGGCTTTGTTGATAGCCCGTGGGCCGTCCTGGGCCGACGTGAAAGGTGCGTGAGAAATCAGAGTAGTAACCGTGACAGCCAATGGTGTCGGTGTCCAGTGCCACCAGTTCACCGGGGCGTATAACTCGGTCGCTGGCCTCGTTGAACCATGGGTTGGTGCGCGGGCCTGAACTCAGCAGCCGGGTCTCGATAAACTCGCCGCCCTGGCGGATAACCTCACCGTACAGTATGGCGAACAGGTCGGTTTCCCGCAGACCGGGTTTTATGGCGGCTTCCACTTCCGCGACGGCAGCCTCGCACCCGGCCATGGACTGTGCCAGACAGGCAATTTCCTCGGGCGTTTTAATGCGGCGGCAGTGCAGGGTGTCCTGCATGCAGTCAAACACGTTCAGCCCCTGAGCTTCCAGTGAGCGGGCCAGGTTCAGCGTGCAGCGGTCCAACCCCACATTCTTGTTGCCATCGCAATGCTCCTCAATCAGCTCAGCAATTTCGATACCGAAGGGGTCGCTGGACAGGTTGTCACGCTGATTGACCGCAGACCAAACCACTTTTGAAGTGCGGGCATCGTCAATGGTCTCGAGCCAAGTGGACACATGAGCACTGCCGGGGTATTCGAAAAGCACGACGGGGCCATTTTGCGGGACAAAAATGTAGCGGCTGGAATTGCGCAGAAAATACCCGAACATGTTGCGAGACCCGGTGGCGTAGCGCTGGTTGTAAGGGTCGAACAGTATAATGGCGCCGTAGCCCTTTTCTTTCATCATGTTTTTCAGGCGGGCCAGGCGAGCGCTGCGTAACTGAACCGGATCGAAGGCCATGGCGATACTGTCGCCATTGGCCATGGGGGCGGACGGCACGACGCGGATCGAGTCAGGTTCCTGGTCAGACAGATTTTTAAATTCAACAATGCTCATATTTATTTACTCGGTTCGGTAAAAAGAAAAAACTCAATCGGCCAGGCCGTCGGACCGCTTCATATCCTGCTTGAGTAGCTGTTCGTGAATAGGCGCCATGCGGCCAAAAATGCGCAGGGCCCGTTCCGGTCGGCCAATGAATCCTGGCTCTTTGGCATAGGCGAAAATCACGGTGTGGCGCTCACGGTTGCCCGCTACAGGAGTGACCCGATGCAGAGAGTAGCGGCCGAAGAAGACCTGCAGGTCACCGGGCTCCAGCGCCAAAGATTTCACCTGGCTGCGGTCACCGTCCAGCACGGTCTCGACGGCATCGAAATTCTCGCCTTCGGAGCTGCGGATGCCGGGGGCGTATTGAAAGTCGCCGCCGTGGCCTGACTGCCGGGTCATCATGGTGACAATGAATTCGTTGGTGTCGTAGTGCCACGGATGCTGGCAGCCTTCCCGCAACACGTTCACTACCAACCCGGCCAACGGGTCCGCGTACTCATGGATTTCATCCATGCCCACCACGGAGGCCACAAAATTCTGAAAAGACGGGTCCTCGTAGACCTGACGAATAATGGTATCGGTGCCAATACGGTCCCCGGCCACAAAGCCGTTGGTACGATCGTCGAAACGGTTTTTGGGATGACTGGACGGCAGGGCCGGGTCACTGTCACCGTTGTAGGGGTTGGTTTCAGTCTGGTTGTAATGCGCGTCCGGAGACAAACGCTCCGTTTCGGCCTCCAGGCGGTCCAAGGCATCAAGCGATACAAAGCGTTTGAGCACCACGCAGCCGTCTTCCTGCAACTGTTCCCGACAGGCTTGGATCAGCGCCTGTCCACGAGCACCGCCCAGGTCGTGCAGAGGGTAGTCGGTCAAATTGACCAGTCCAGCGAGGGCTGCCGAATGAGGTCGGGGTAACTTGTTTGGGCTGCGCATAATCTGGCTACCGTTTTGCTGTGCGATTTTTCATACCATACCCACGGCATTTCAATAATTGAAATGAATAGTTAAAATAGTATTAATATTAATTACTCATTGATCACAGATAGGTAGGACTGGGGCATGGACACAGAATTATTGCGCGCGTTTGTCACCGTGGCGGAATGCGAAGGTTTCAGCGCTGCCAGCAAGACTCTCAACCGGACGCAATCAGCGGTCAGTCTGCAGATCAAACGCCTTGAAGATCAACTGCATACCACCCTGTTTCAACGGACCAGCCGGAGTGTTGCCTTGACTTCGTCGGGTGAGCGCTTCATGCCTTATGCCCGTAATATTCTTAAACTTGAAGACGAAGCCCGATTGATGATGGGCGACGACCCTGGAGCAAATTTAATTCGCTTTGGCACCTCGGAAGAACAGGCCAGCACCTATTTGCCCCTGTTATTGCCGGATTTTGCCGGACGTTTCCCGAAAGTGCGGCTCGAAGTGATTTGCGGCATCAGCATTGATCTGGTGCGGGACTTCCAGAATGGTTTGTTGGACGCCGTGCTGGTGATTCGGCACATGCCCACCCAATCGGGGGTGCTGATGGGCCACGAACCTCTGGTATGGGTTGTCGCAAATCATCTATCGCCGGAATGGTGGCACGTGTTGCCGCTCGCACTTAATCCGGAGGGCTGCATTTTTCGGGCCCATGCCTTTGCTGCTCTGGGTAAACAGCGCCGACGGTGGGAGGTTCGGTACTCCAGTCAGTCGCCCATGGGCAACAACCTGCCCGTGCAGGCAGGGCTCGCCTTGACCGTCAAGACCCCGCGCAGTGTGCCGGAAGGCTGCCGAATTGTCGGCGAAAATGAGGGGTTGCCTGCGCTGGGGCATGTTGAAGTGGAAATGCACCGGGCGCGAGGTCACAACCATGAGGCGGTGATTGATTTCTGCGATACCCTGGAAAGAATAGTCACTGCCAAAGAGCTGGTTAGGCCTCTGAATGTGGTGTCTGTCACTCCGTGGACGTTGTGAACGGCGTCAGCCACGTGCAGACCGGGGGGCATTATGGACTCGGAGTGATCTTTCATGAGGCACTGACTCAGTGAGTCTGTTTATTGTAAAGTCTCAAAATTCCATTAGAGTCTCCGAAAGAATGAATACAGAAGTAGAGTAGTGAGAGCCCCTACGATGACGGTTGCTCTCATTGGCGTCCTGCCATTGAGAGCCCTCAGTTCCGGCATAAGCGCTCGGCACGCAATCCTGAGGAGAACCTAGAGGAGGCGAGCGATGTACATCATCCTAGCGCCAGATAGCTATAAGGATGCTCTCTCGGCTAGCGAGGCCGTCAGCGCGATTGCTGACGGTATTCATAGAGCTTTACCATCTGCAGAGTGTGATGCTTGCCCGATGGGCGATGGTGGGGAAGGCACTTTGGATGCTTTGATTGTCGCTACGGGAGCAGAGCGGCGATACCAGACGGTCCAGGGACCTTTGGGGCAACTTCGTCAGGCAGTGTGGGGCTGGCATTCCATTAATTGCACAGCTTATATCGAACTGGCTGAAGCGTGTGGTCTGCAGCACCTGGCGCCTCTGGAGCGCACGGCATTGCATAGCTCCACCCATGGGGTAGGTGAGCTGATTATCGCCGCCCTTGACGCGGGTGCCAAGCGCATAATACTCATGCTGGGGGTAGTGCGACCAACGACACGGGTGCAGGCTGCCTTTCGCATTCTGTCTGATCTTGGTGCGATCAACGGGGCCAGCTCGCCCTTGCCAGTCCGGCCGTGAAGGCGAGGCATGCGAAAACGATAACGGCATAATCAGCTGTCAGTTGATCCATTATCAGTCCGAAGATCGGGGCGCCAGCAGTCTGGCCGATAGCGATGGTCAAAAAACCAATCATCAGGCCCGTTGCAGGGCGGTCAGGCAGAGCAGAGACGCCCCAGACCAGATAGACACCTGTAAGCATGATATAGGATGCGCCGAAGAGAATTCCCCCGCACAGTGTCAAAAAGGGAGTGGTGGCGCTGGTTCCGACCAAAAGGATGCCGAGCGCCATTGTCCCCAAGAAAAACCAGTGCACACGGTCAATTCCGAATCGTGCCACCAAAGTTCCTGCTCCTGCCCCAACGATACCGGCCGCCCCAATGGCGATCCAGAGAAGTCCTGCTCCGGTATTGCTCCAACCAAGCTGGAGGTTGACGAGTTTACCACCGAAGGTCCACAGGGCAGTGCTGGAGGCGCCCATCACGAAAGACGCGGCAATCAGGCGAACAATCACAGTATTCAGCGGTGGCAAACCTCCGGCGGTTTTCGGGGCTGCCCTGTTTTCGCCTGGTACGCTGACAGCAGCTGCTACTGCCATAACAAAAGCAGCTACTGCAAAGCCTGCAAAAGCTAATCGCCATTGACCTCCCAGCGCTAGTGCCACCGGCCCGGAAAGCACCACGCCTGCGCTTGTCCCGGCGTTAATGATCGTGTTGGTAGCACTTTGCCGATCAGGTCGAACGGTAGCGGCGACAGCAGCGGCCATAGGGGGTGAGGCCAATCCGGTGCTTGAGCCCGCTATCATGACTGCGATTGCGAGCCAGAGGGTAGAGGATGCTATCGCAATCCCGATCATGCCCACCGCCGCGATAAGTGCAGCGCCTACTGCAACCGCGCGGGCACCGATACGTTCTGTCAGATATGCCGCTAGGACGATGGCGATACAATAGCCCAGAAACGATCCACCAGATATTAACCCACTCAAGGTCGGAGATAAGGAAAGGTCCGCGTCGATCTGGGGCAGGAACAATCCGAAGGCGAAGCGGGCGAAGCCATAGCAGACGGCAATCAGCCCAAAACCCGTCGCGCCGAGGTACAAGCTCGGGCTCATGATAATGCTTGCTTAGTAAGTGCTAAAGCGGCGCCGCGTGCTGTCGCTATAGCCTCCGAGCCACGATATGTGGCTGCCGCCGTTGCGCCTTCAAGCAGGATCAAAATCTGTTCGGCCAGTTCCCGGTCACCCATACCGCCAGTCTCAATGGCCACAATCCGCTGGATTGTTTCGTAGAACTTTGTTTTATGTGACAAGACGGCTTCTGTGATTTCCGGAGTATCGCCACCGGTTTCGCCATGAGCGCGCAAGAAAAGACACCCTCGACAACCTTCGTCCCGCACCCAGTCTTCCAGTGCTCTGAAAAGCGCATCCACGCTGTCCACGTCCATGCGTTGCAAGAAACGTCGATCCCGCTCTGTGAGTACCGCCTTCATAAGCGCAGTTTTGCTGCCAGCGTGTTTGTAAAGCGTCCGGCTTGACATGCCGGCGGCGTGAGTCAGGCGGTCCATACCGGTGGCAGTGAAGCCGTGCCGGTCGAAAAGATGTTCTGCAGCAGAAATAAGGCGGGTCTTGGTATCCATGGGTAAAGTGTAAAACGATCACTTTACACTGTCAAACGACTTCAATTCTTCCTGTCAGGAATCGGGAATGGCTGAGTCGATTGCTTCCCATCTTTCGTGAATCAGATGCTCTAATTGCTCCCGAATCCAGACAACGCCCGGGTCCCGATCATGGCGCGCATGCCAGATCAGGTACAGGCTGGTGGGATCAACTTCAAATGGTAGCCTTCCTGTCCAGAGCCCATCTACAAAGCCACGGTCCCGACCGACAAACCCCACCGCCTGGCACGCTGAAAAGGCGGCATCGAGGCTGTTGAAGATCCGTACTTGGTCCGCGCCGTGGCGTTTGCGGTTCGTAAGCGCCGCTAAATCGACCCACTTGCTTTCAGTCGATCTGCGGCACTTTTTTTAAAGTCCGTTCCAGATCCACACTCCACGGCAGCAATGCTTCCAGCTTTTCCAGCGTGTCTGCTTCGGCAATGCGCTCCAGTACATACTGGATATAAGCGGAGGGCTCCAATCTATTGGCTTTAGCGGTTTCGACCAGGGAATAGCAGGTTGCACTGGCACGGGCGCCCCGTGAAGTATCCGCGAACAGCCAGGCTTTTCGACCTAGAGCGAACGGACGGATAGCGTTCTCGGCCAGCACGTTGCTGATCTGCAGATCGCCTCGCTCGCAGTAGCCGACCAGGGTGGGCCACTGGTTCAACGTATAATCCATGGCCTTGCGAGTCATAGTGCCTTTTGCGACCTTGCCAGCATTAGCCTCCAGCCAGATCTTAAGGGCTTCCAGCCTGGGAACGCTCAGCTCCTGACGAATGCGGTAACGCTCGTCCACACTCAACGCTTTGATCTTGCGTTCGATGGCGTAGAGTTTGTTGATGTGGCTTAGAGCCACGTCGGCCTTGGAGATCTTTGTGGGTTTGCCTTTACCTTGAGGTTTGGACCCTTTGATAGCTTCCACGAACTTACGTCTCGCGTGGTCCCAGCAACCCATTCGAGTGATGTTGTTGTCTCGGCACACTTTGCCGTAACCCGAATAGCCATCGGCTTGCAGAATGCCCTTAAAGTCGTCAAGCAGACGTACCGGCACTTTGCCCGCCCGTGAAGGGTCGTATTCAAATAGAACCGACGGTTGCCCTGGCGGGCCA
>Ga0307487_1002074_pt1 | contig 13304 bp, 9 predicted proteins | sample CBIW12metaG_FD_203665 | JGI IMG/M metagenome (GOLD analysis project Ga0307487, IMG submission 203665) | Sea-ice brine microbial communities from Beaufort Sea near Barrow, Alaska, United States - CBIW 1.2 | ecosystem: Environmental > Aquatic > Marine > Coastal | place: USA: Alaska | collected... | reverse complement strand
GCTTCCCGTACTTTGTGCATGAATACCCGGGCAGTATCAGGGCGGATCCCATATCTCCTGCCCACCTGAAGGGCTGACATTCCCTTAGTGGTTGTAGCCATCTCAAAACAGATATGAAAGGCATTCAACATCCCAAACTTCAGTTTATGGAACAATGTATCAGCACCCGGTGATTCAGTATCACTACACTTATTACATGTTCTTGAATAATCCTTGCGGGCTTGACTGCCGTGATGGCCACATTTTCTACAGGTATAACCCGAAGACCACTTCACCTCACTCAGATATTTCTTGCAGTCTAGGTCGCTTTGGAAGCGTCTACCAAACTCTACAATGTTCTGTCCTTTAAAAATGTCCATTTAATCCGTTTTTGAATAGATAAATATATGAAATTAAACGCATACCTCTAAAATTCAATTTAATACTACTATATAAATAATAACTAAAATAAAAAATTGTTTAATCTCAGAGTTGCATATGAAAAAAGGTGACAGAACCCTCTGTCACCTTTTTTCATCTTATTACCCAATCTTATATACTTTTATAAACAATTAAAATAAAGGAATTATTTCTTTTATATTAATAAAATAATTACTAGCTTACCTAAGCTTAAAATATACCTGACCATATCTTTAGCATCTTCTTCACATAAGGCAGCATGTGGTGGCATGACTGTATCACCCCAAACACCAGGTCCACTTTTTATTACTTTCTCAGCATGCATAGTAACATTTTCTTCGTTATTGGCGTACTCTGAGGCTCCTTCAAGGAAAGCTGGTCCGATTATTAGCTTATCGCTGTTTTGGCAAGATAGACTGTCGAAATTAGCCACCTTGTCTTCACCTTAAATTTTCACAGTACTTCCAATTAGCTCTTCTTCTTCTTCTTCTTCTTCTTCTTCTTCTTGGACCTTTTCTTCAAGTGGGGCGGAGATAACAGGAGGTGTTGGTTCAGCTGGTTTTGCTGAGACTACGGCCTTGTCTTTTACTGACTTTTTAGCGGTGATTTTTCCGCCCCCGTATGCGACCATAAGTACAGCTAGAATAATCATAGCTGACTTTAATAGGAATTTAATTTTTATTCTTCTTAATGTTATACTCAAAATCTAAATTTGTATTAATGCTTTTTCCTAAAACATATTAGATCATGTTTTTGCCTATTCATATAAGAAAAGAGAAGGATGGATTTGTACCCTCCTCCCTTTTCCAGTTTGATATTAATGACCATTTAATGTGAACTCGGGTAAATGTATTATTTTCCCACCATCCATTGCGGATTCATGTGCCAAAATACCTACACAAGTGATATTTGCTGATTCTCTTGCATCGGGGTATGCAGGTCTGCCTTCGTTCAGAGCGTTTAAGAATTCGTTAACCAGATGCGGGTGGGAGCCTCCATGTCCTGAACCTTGGATAAATGACAAATGCTGATTATCATCACCATCATATACGCCTACAGAAGTGAATGAGGCAATTTCCTCAGGAAGTAAATGTCCATAATCGGGAATTTTCACGCGCTCAGGAGATTCTCCTGTATGAATTACGCTATCTTCATGTTCGATCTGCGTCCATTCAAAAGATTTTTTAGAGCCATACACATCAAAACTTTCTCGATACTGTCTTGCAGTGTTGAAGAGCGATCGAGTGACTTCAGCTGACAAATCAGAATCTTTGAATTTGATATGACACGACTCAATAGCAAAAGGAGAACCGTACTTTTCGATAAGATTGTCATCGATTTTTCCTGAACCAAAACAAGAAACATATTCTGCTTGTGCCTTCGTCAAAGCTAAAACCGGTCCCACGCAGTGAGTCGCATAATGCATAGGAGGGAGGCCTTCCCAATAGCCTGGCCATCCAGCCATTTCCTGCTGATGAGAAGCACGCAGAAACTGGATTTTACCCAATTCGCCTTTCTCATACATTTCCTTGACGAAAAGAAATTCTCGGCTGTAGATGACAGTCTCCATCATCATATAGGTCAACCCTGTTCGTTCGGTTTCTTCTACGATTGCTTTGCAATCCTCCACAGAAGTAGCCATTGGAACCGTACAAGCGACGTGCTTTCCTGCTCGAAGTGCTTTTAGTGATTGCTCTGCGTGATTTTGAATTGGCGTATTAATATGGACCGCGTCAATGTCAGGATCCTTCAGCAATTCATCGAAGTCAGTATATACCTTTTCAATGTGAAATGCTTTAGCGATTTCATCTGCTTTCTCCTTGTTTCTCTGACATATGGCATACATCGTCGCCAACTTGTGTTTTTGATAAATTGGAATGAATTCAGCACCAAAACCAAGTCCGATGATGGCGATATTAAAGGGTTTATTACTCATTTGATTTTTAAGTTAAACATTGAAAAAAGGCGATATAAATTTGGTTTATTTGAATCAGCAGCAATGGTAGAGCATTCATATTGTTAATTTCATTTTTTCTTAAATGAATGAGGGGAAGTTTCCAAACTTAAACTATAACTTAATAATAGCAATTCAGAATATCCATTGACCGTGCTAATCGTATTTCGTATCACTTCGCTGCCCAGTTTTTTAAGAATTCTAAGCCTTCTTTTGCAAAGCCGTCTTGACTGGGAACTAGAGGCTTCCAGATACAAACTGCTCCTGCAAGCTCCTTCACTTCTGGAGTGAAACTCTCGATAGAGATTACGCCCGAATAATTAACAGCTTCTAATCCGCGCTTATACGCATCCCATGGAGTTGTGCCTGTGCCAGGGGTACCTCTATAATTTTCAGAGACCTGGAAATGAATCAATTTATCACCCGCGAGTTTTATCGCTTTTTCTGGATCCGGCTCCTCTATATTCATATGAAATCCATCTAAGATCACTTTTGCCTCTGGCTCATTGATGTCTTTGATCAACTTCATCAATTCCCCACAAGTATTGATCAGATCGGTTTCGAATCTGTTCAAGGTTTCCAAAGCGATATCCAATCCGAACTTTCTGGCATTTTCGCAGACAATCCGTAGGTTAGTGACTGCACGATCCCACTCAATCTTCTTTTGCTCAGGACTGACCAATCTGGCTTTTCCTACAGCAGAATACATTGGTCCCGCAACAAACTTGGCACCTAAGCCTGCAGCTATTTCAAAGCATTCATTCACATAATCGAAACTGGTCTGATGAAAGGAAGAATCATCATTGGTCAAATCTCTGCTTGTGCCAAATGCACCACAAATCACAGCCTCCAATCCATTGTCTGATAAGGCCTGCTTCACTTCCTTGATGTTAATTATAGAGGGGTCTTCCACCGGTATCTCCACCACATCATATCCAAAACCTTTTATTTTAGGTAGAAGAGAAAGCGTTTCCTTAGAAAATGGGGACGTCCATAACCATGTGCTTACCCCAAATTTTACATTTAAACTCATTGTTTATTCTACTTTAATAATTCCATTCATTAATCTCCAATGGCCTGGAACAGTACAAACAAAAGGATATTCTCCTGGCTCATTTGGAATGTTCAGTACGATAGTTTGCTTGCCATCAGGATCCACGAGTTCCGTTGCAACTAGCACTTCAGCAATATCGGGTACAAAGTTTTGCTCAGCTCCTCTAGGGTTTCTTGCCAGCTCATCAGCAGCTTTTCCTATGATTTCCATTGTTCCGACTTTTCCTATTACTAGGTTGTGTTGCATAAAATCAGGATTCACAAATTCGATAGTCAGCTGAGAACCTGCTTTTGCATTGATCAACGTTTTGTCAAATTTCATTTCATGTGGTATCACTGAGATCTTCACCACAGCTCCTTTAGATGCAGAAATGGTCGGCATAGAATCTGCTATACCTGACTCCTCCGATTGTACCTTCGCACCTGGTTTCTTTAAAGCAAGACTAGATTTATTGCTTAGTTTCCCTTCAAACCACCAATTACCTTCGTAATCTCCAACTCGATTTCCACCATCATCCTGGCCCACTCTGATTCTCGCAGGAGAAAGAGGACCTGAGAATAATCCGTTGACTTTACCTTTGGCAACTTCCGTATCGTCCATCTTCAAGGTCATCGTCCCATCTTCAGTTAAGGTCGCATTGACTGTGAACTCCTCTTGGGGTAGATCGACTTTTGATTTGATGATTTCTACTTTTCCTTCTTGCGCTACCGCAAAATGTAATTTGTCTTTATTGATATATACACTGTAGCCGTTAGTGTTATTTCCTTGAGCTACCAATACACCTTGCAGAGGTTTTTCTGCCTTAGAAAGTATAAGGTTAAGATCTATTTCCTTTCCGGTAGGATCTGGTGGAAAAAGAATAGAATTCCTCTGGTCTAGGTTGTATTGCTCCGCTAATAAACTTCTGGAGATCCTATCTGCAAGACTCAATTCTTCACCCGCTGAGGCACCAGTTGCGCTCGCACTTTCGCGCTGTGCAAAAGCTGTAGGATGAGATAATACTGCCGTGAAAATTGCCTGAGGTAAATAAGCATCTTTTTGATTTCCCTCATTTTCACTAGCTGTGACCAATTTTTTTGCCACGTCTTCCGAGAAAGGCATATCCGCCAAAGCCAAAAAGGCATATTTTCTAGTATGAAGGTCTGGATCGTTGATTAGGTTTGCATCCAAAATTGCTTGTGCAGCTGTCGAGTTTCTAGGTAATACCCGGAGTGCGTTTTTACGCACAGCAGCAGATGGATGAGATAATGCTCCCACTACTACTTTTTGAGCGCCGGCATTGTTTCCATCCAATACTCCAAGTCCGTCAAGTGCCCATAGTGCATTCACGGCAGGACCATTAAGACCAATTTTGTCAACTTTTGTATTAGCGATGATATCATATAATCCGTCCAGCACCTCCATGTTCTTGGTCTCTACAATTAAACGCTGAGCAGTCATTCTCCAAAACATATTTTTGCTATCCAATGCGGACAACAACTCATCAGATTCTGCATCTTTCAGATCATATTTTTTGGAAGGTTCTCCTCCTTTATAGGTCAATCGATAGATTCTACCATGTTCACGGTCACGCATTGGATTGATGTAGGCATTGCCATCGCCATTTTCAAATCCCCTTGGAGTAGGGTTATGCTGAATGATGAAATTATACCAGTCAGCTACCCAAAGTGATCCATCCGGTCCAACTTCTGAGTGAACGGGTGCAAACCATTCGTCGGAGCTAGCCATAATGTTAAAGGCATTCTTTTCTTTATATCCAGATCCATCTGAATTGATCTGAGCCTTATGAAGTACTCTGCCAGTTGGCTCGGCCACAAATGCAATCTTGTTCCAAAAACTCTCAGGGAAACTTCTGGCGGTATAAAAATTATGTCCCGCTGCTGCAGTGTAGCTTCCATGCCAATCCACCTGTCTTAAATAAGGAGTGATATGAGGCATGTCATAATGTGAATCTATGCCATGAACTGTATTTGCCGAACCTTGATAAATTGGTCGCTTCAAGTACTTATTCTCCATTGAGAAATACACGGAATGCTGACCGTTGGCAGTGGAAATAAAGGTTTCGAAATCCTCTGTAAATCCTAGTCCCCAGGTATTGTTACTGGTATTTCCTAAATATTCCAAATCTGAACCGTCTGGATTGAATCTGTATACTCCCTGACTAAATTTGTGCTGAACTCCGCTTACTTCCCCATCAAATCCAGAATAGCCCAACACGCCCCAAATTTTATTGTCAAAACCATATTTTAGATTGGACGGTCCCGCGTGCGTATCGCTTTTCCCCCATCCAGAAATTACGTTTTCTCTGATGTCTGCTTTATCATCTCCATCTGTGTCTTTCAAGAAAACAAAATCCGGAGCCATAGAAACTAATACTCCACCATTGACCATAGTCATGCTCGTTGGGATATTAAGACCCTCTGCGAAAATGGTCATCTTATCAGCTTTACCATCTCCGTCAGTATCTTCCAAAATCTTGATTTTATCATCTCCGCCTGATTTGCGAATCTCATTAGGGTAGTCGGTCGTTTCAAATACGAATAATCTACCGCGTTCATCCCAGGCCATTGCCATAGGATTGATGATCATAGGCTCTGAAGCAAAAAGCTCCAATTCAAATCCTACAGGAACCTGAATCAACTTCATGGATTCTTCCGGAGAAAGAGGGTGCTGAAATCTTGGAGCTGGGTCCTTATTTTCATAATTCGGAATCACAGCATCTTCAAAAGTAGGAGTAGGAATATTGTAGGCTACCAACTGCTTATTCACCTGATCGCCCACTGCCCATAAAATTCCATTTGCAACTAAATTCTGAAATTGCTCTTTCTCCCAGGTTTTTTCATCGTGACCATAAGCAGTATAAAATACACGTCCTTTTCCTTGCTCTCGAACCCAGGTGTAGGGTTCTTTTCCTTTTTGGTCAACACGCTCCATCAACACGTGCATATCTGGGTTGAGTTGGCTGTGAACGTAAGTCTCATCCCACGTTTCAAACTCAGAAATTCCCTGCATTACCGGATGAGCAGCATCTACGATGGTAGCGGTGAAGTCACCTGTGCCATGGGTGCTGAATTGCCCGCCAACTGCTTCTATGAACCATGGCGAATTTTGAAAGCAGAAGGATGCACTATGAATAGGAATAAGTGCCTTGCCTGCTTCGATATAAGATTTCAGTGCAGACTCTTGTTCAGTGCTGATCGAATCATGATTTGCATAGATCATTAACCCATCATAATTGTTGAGCATTTCTGAATTTAGATCATTTAAATCTGTGGTGTAGGTCAGGTTTATTCCTTTTTGAAAAAGAGGAGTTTCCAAATACATCATTAATTTCTCAGAATTGTGATGCTCACTTTGGTGGCCTAATACCAGAATTTCTACCCGTCTGGGGTCAGTGGAAGAAAGGTAACTTTTGCGGCTTTTGCCACCGCAACTAGCTATCAACAGAATCGTCACCCATATCAATGATATGCTGAGGAGTTTTGGGAGTATAGAGGTTCTAATTAACATAAACAGGTTTTAAACTTAATTTCGACTCTAATTTGAGCTATTATTAGAAGGTTATCTTCCTGTATTTAGATAAAAAGTGACTGAATTTCCTCAAATTACAGGTCTATTAGAGAAAACAACCAGAGTAAATGAGCTGAAATCATGAAATCACCACTTCAGAAGTATAATATTCAGGAACAAAGAGCTTTTGTAGTTAGGGATATGCACGATCCCTATTTCGATACCCAATGGCATGCACATCCAGAATTTCAATTGGTCGCGATACTTAGAGGAAATGGAACTAGATATATTGGAGATAGTATAAAACCTTTTAAAGGGGGCGACACGGTGTTGACAGGACCAGGTCTTCCTCATGTGTGGCGAAGCGACAACTCTTATTTCGTTTCTAAAAATAACTTGAGCATTCATGGAATTGTGATCTATTTCCCCAAAGATTTTTTGGGTGAAGGAAGTATGGATAAAGAAGAATTCGAAGAGATATCCAACTTATTACATAGAGCCGGTCGTGGGTTGGAGATCGGTGGTGATACAAATTTAAAGACCACCAAAATGATGAAGGAACTGGTCTCTCTGAGCAAGACAAAAAGTGTAATCAAACTCTTGGAAATACTTGATTTTCTTGCCCAATCGAACGAGCTGACTCCTATCACTCAGGTAGATTACAGCTACAACCATCCCGAAAACGAAAAGGATAAAATGGGTGAAGTACTGGATTATATTCTGAAAAATTTTAAGGAAAAGATCACTCTTCAAGAAGTGGCTACACTGGTAAATATGTCTGAAAGCGCATTTAGCAGGTATTTTAAGTCCAGGGTAAATAAATCGTTTATAGAATTTGTAGGAGATGTGCGAATCTCAAATGCCAGGAAACTATTGGAAGAAATGGACTTGAACGTAAGTCAGGTCTGCTATGAAAGTGGATTCCCTACTTTATCCAACTTCAATAAACAATTTAAGATTAGAATGGGAGTGACACCGATGGCTTATAAAAAATCACATTTCAAGATATTCAAGTCAGAATAATTATTCAAAACGTTTTAAGACTTCATCCATAAATGAACTACTTAATGGCGCTTTAAAATCCCCAAGTGTCAATTGATGGCGTTCGGATTTGTCCACCAAATTACCGTTGACAATGTAGGAGCGATGAGTTCTCAGAAAGTAGGAGGGCAGCGACTTCTCAATTTCTGCCAGAGTCATTCTGCTCAGGATTTTTTCATTGAAAAGGTGAAACGTAACATAGTTGCCAGTGGCTTCACAACAAAGTAATTGATCAAAACGTAGTTTGACTTGGCCATCGCTAGTTTTTACAAAAATATGCCTTGCATTATTTTCAGGTTGTATTTCAAGCCATTCCTGAGCTTTCTGACAAGCTTTCAGAAAGCGACTAAAGCTAAAAGGTTTCAGCAAATAATCGGTTGCCTGAAGTTCAAATCCAAGAACAGCATAATCGGAATATGCGGTAGTAAAAATCACAATTGTTTCTTTTGGCAGAAGAGCGGCCAGATCAATCCCTGAAATATCAGGCATGTTGATATCCAAAAAAACCAGTTGAACTGAATTGGCTTTAATAAACTCAAGCCCCTGAACGCCATCTGTAAAGACGTCTACTAATTCTATAAATGGGACCTTCGCCGCGTGCGCTTTAATCACTGCCAAAGCCATATTTTCATCGTCTATTGCGATAGCCTGAATCATTAGCTTATGAGTTTTTTTTAAATCTTAACTTAAAAATTACTTTTCTGATCATACATACTTAGTTATCTGATTTTCTGCAATTTCATCACTAAAAGATACTAATTGATTTATTTAATGAGTAACGCTAGTAAAGCCATTACTTCTTTTACCCGACATTTATGCTGAGCTTGCTGAAGTACAGTTACCCCGTCGGTTAACCAAAGAAAATAAGGTTATTGATATAATTGCGAATAATCAAATTTAATGTATATCCGATTTTATGCCATTAAAGAGACAAAAGCATCATATAATTGGATATAGTCAAGCAATCACGCTGCTTCGCTCACCCGTCATCCGTCTTCAGTCTGTCAAATCAAAGGAAATATAACTACTGGCAACACTGCGTATAATCATATTGAATTATATTTGAACGGAGAAGTGCACAAAGTGCTCCTGATCATTGGAGGTAATTGTTAATTGATGACGGTTAGCATATTGCATCTCTAGCCTTTCCTTCACATTGATTAGTCCAATTCCTGATTCATCTCTAGGATCTTCTGTCAACTTTTTTGGATGGACACTATTCACTACGTCGAGGTGCACAGAACCTTGAATACAACGCAGGTTAACCTTTATCCAGGACTTACTTTTGGTACTGATACCATGTTTGAAGGCATTTTCCACAAAAGGAATTAAGAGCATAGGAGCAATAGAACCCTCGCAATGGTCTTCATTCAAATTAATACTGACTTCTAGATTTTCCTCATTTCTAAAACGTAGCATCTGAAGGTCAAGGTAATTTTTGAGGTAATCGACTTCTCTAGATAAAGGGATTTTGTCCATTTGATTTTCATGAAGCATAAAGCGCATCATATCTCCAAGTTTCTGGATTCCGTCAGAAGTCTTTTCCGCATTTTCCATCAAGGCAGAACCATAAAGCGTATTTAAGGCATTAAAAAGAAAGTGAGGATTGATCTGCGAACGGAGAAAACTCAGGTTAGCGGAACCTTGATTTACCTGATGTGAGAGGGTATCGATCTGTCCGATAAAAGTATCATACTTTACAAAAATCAAATTGGATAATGGGAAAATCACAAATACCAATAGGGCAACCATCCCGAAACCCATGAACATAATTTCAGGAACATTATTTTCTATTGCAAGGATGAAAAATATAATGAAAACAATGGTTATCAATCCCCATAAATACCAGTGGTACCCTTTGATATTTCCGGCAAGTTTATTCCTGTATAGCAGAAAGTAATTATAAAAAGCCAATCCTAGGATTGTTGGAATAATTGCCAATAATATAACCAAAACTATTTCATTTACAAATAGTTGAGAGACAAATAGGAAAATTGAGATAAAGATAAATATCATAACTATACGAACTCCATTATAGAGTTGAAAATCTTTGAAATTCGGAGGTATAAACATTTTCCCCAGCAAAATCACTGTAATCAGATACCCAGGATAAAGCGCCAGCAAACTGAAATAGAATTGAAAGAATTTGTGAATAGATCCTCCAATTCCAGCCGCACATAGTCCCGAAAAAATCCCGGTAATAACTATTGTCAGTAGGGTAAAAAGGATGAGATGCACTACATTCTTATCTCTTATGTATTTTGGGATGATAACTTGATGTACCATATAAAAACCCAAATACACTACGATCGGCATAAATACATAGCCAAAGAATAGCATCATTTCATTGGAATGGGAACCGATCCCATTTAGGATGTTGACAATTATGATTATTAAAAATACAAAGGTGACTATCCACCATTCTATATCCCTAAAAACAAGACTTTTAGATATCATAACTCATTAATTTAAAACAGCTTATATTAGTTACATTCAAGTACAATAACCGAGATATCCAATTTTTTATTTTGATCCACATCCTGATATTTTGAAGTGGGATTGATGCTGAAAAGATTATATATTATCCCCAAAACGATCAGCAAATAAAAGACTTTCTTGGTATCCATCAGGTCATTATTAAATGATTGAACAAGATTAGCGTAAGCTATTCAAGCATACAAAAAGATGTGATGAAACGTAAGGAATGTGGGATGAGTTTATGATTTAGGTCTTTGCATGGGAAACGCGGCGATCATAAGTCAGTTACGATGTAGGAATTATGATTTACAAGATCAATGGAGAGTTGAGGTTTTTTATAAGTAGTTGGCGGAATTCAAGCCTTACTTTCCCTGAGAACTTTACTTTTGTCAATTCTAGGAATTTGACAAATGAAGAAGGAATTAACTTTATGAAGAATGTCGAAGCTCGAATAATGAAGTATGGTAAACTCAGCAGCTTGTAAAAATCAAATTGATCTACCTAGATTCAACAACGCCGTAAATCGTACTTCGTAAATCAAAAAGGATATTCCAATAAATCTAATCCCCACATCCAAGGAAGCACAAAATAGACCATCAATGTCACTAGAATAATAGATAGAATATTTAACCAAAAACCCGCTTTTACCATGTCCTTCATTTGAAGGAAACCCGAACCAAAAACAATTGCATTTGGTGGGGTGGCCACTGGAAGCATAAAAGCACAACTTGCCGCCAAGGTAGCCCCAACCATCAGTCCAAATGGGTGCAAATCGAGTTTCATAGCTACAGAAGCCAGTATTGGAAGCAACATGGAAGCAGTCGCTACATTTGAGGTGACCTCAGTGAGGAAGTTGACAGAGGCAATTATAATAAGGAGTAGCACAAAGAATGAAATTCCATCAATTAGAGTAAAGCGTGTACCAATCCACTCCGCCAATCCTGTTTCTTTAAATCCTCCAGCCAAAGCCAATCCACCTCCAAAAAGTATCAAAATCCCCCAGGGAATCTTCTCTGCAGTCTTCCAGTCCAGAATTCGCTCACCTTTTTTTGAAGCTGGGATGATGAATAAGGCCATCACTCCAAGTAATACGATAATCGTATCATCTAACTCAGGTAGCAATGGTTGTAAAAGAAAGGATCTGGTGATCCAGGCAAAACAAACCAAACCGAATACAATCAAGACTATTTTTTCCTCATAAGTTATTCTTCCCAAGTCTGTTAATTGATTTTTGATAATGCTTTTTCCATCGCTTAAACTAAATCGAGCGGGGAGGGGATTAGCAAAATTGACCAGGTAGTACCAACAGATGTAAAGCATAACCAGCGACAGTGGTAAACCAAACATCATCCATTCATTAAAACCAATTTCGTATCCATATAAATCAGAAACTACACTGGCCAAAATGATATTAGTTGGCGTTCCGATCAAGGTAGCCACGCCACCGATGGAAGCACTATAGGCAATTCCAAGCATGATGGATTTGCCCAAACTTTCAGAAATCGCAAGTTTGGAGGAACCCAATTGATCCTTAAACTGATTTACCACTGCCAAACCAATTGGCAGCATCATCAGGGAAGTAGCGGAATTTGAGATCCACATAGATAAAAATCCTGTGGCTAGAATAAAACCCAGAACGATCTTGCGGAGATCTGTTCCGACTAGATTTATTATGTTAAGTGCAATCCTTCGGTGGAGATTCCATTTCTCTATGCCAGTGGCCAAAAGAAATCCGCCCATATAGAGCATCACGGTTGGATGCATATAATTTGAGGAAACATCAGCTATAGACAGAATTCCCAGCAAAGGCATAAAGATCAGTGGCAAGAAGGCTGTGGCTGCAATTGGGATCGCTTCAGTGATCCACCAGATAGCCATCCAAACAGCAAGTGCAAGCATTGCCAACGACTGAGGATTCAAACCTGGTGAATTCACAAAAAAATAAATAAACATGAAGGTTAGAGGTCCTAAAAAAAGTCCCAATCGGGGAAGCTGTTTGAGCATAAAGCGATGATATCAGGATAGGTTTGATTCTAGGGCTTCAAGGTAATAATTAAATGGAAAAGGTAGATATCAAAAGTCTATTTAACATAATATAAATTATGTAACAAATAAAGAGATTCCTGTAATACGGAGCTTGTGGAGTATTTAGCATAAGGGAATCACCGCATAAGAAAATGAAAGTCTTCCTATTCTATAATGGCTCGATATTATGTAAAAGCAAAATGCGGAATTCTAAACTACTTAACTTTTCGGAAATACGGAACTCGCGGAATATTTAACATAAAACCAGTTATCGTCACTATAGCTATCGGGATATGTTCGATACCTGCTGTTTTAATTATATTTGCTATAATGACTCGATCATACGTTTAAAAAATAGCATTTTGCTGGGTACTAAGGACTTCCGCCTTTTGTTCCACTGTATTGACATAATGGTTCCACTCATCCTCAAAAGCAAATGATAGAGGTCACAGCTTAAACGCATATATTTATAGTCAAATAGAAGCTTAAAATGGATATATTTAAAGGATAAAACCTTCTGGATTTCTCTGTTCGGTTCAAAACTAACGAAGAGTGCAAGAACTATCTCTCCCAGCTCAAATGGGAATCCGGTTATGAGTGCAAAATGTGCGGCCATACCAGATGCCCAGGTACGCAAAGACTATTCACCGACCTGTAACAGTTGCAGTAAGACCGAATCAGCCATGGCAAATACACTTTTTCATAAAGTCAAGTTTGGTATCCGCAAGGCTTTTTTCATATGTTTGGAGATGTCAACAACGACCAAGAGCCTGTCAAGGAGCTATATGGCTGTCCGCTACGGAGTTTCAGAGAATACAGCAAGGCTTTTTATGCATAAAGTCC
>Ga0307487_1002073_pt1 | contig 13307 bp, 9 predicted proteins | sample CBIW12metaG_FD_203665 | JGI IMG/M metagenome (GOLD analysis project Ga0307487, IMG submission 203665) | Sea-ice brine microbial communities from Beaufort Sea near Barrow, Alaska, United States - CBIW 1.2 | ecosystem: Environmental > Aquatic > Marine > Coastal | place: USA: Alaska | collected... | reverse complement strand
AAAAATATCCCGGTAATAATCTTTTTTGGTAAAAACCTGCTCGGGGATCACCTTTCCCGCCATTTCCGGGATTTCTTTCTGATTTGTTTTATATACATTCAGCCGGGCATCTTTAAACCCTGTAGCTTCTCCTTCAAAAATTGGTGAGCTCGCGCTCAAAGCGGGAATTATTGGCAATAAAATACGGATTGCCGCATGTAGTTTTTCAAATTCGGCATCGTCAAAAAACGGCAGATTGATGTGCATACTTTGCACATTGCTCCAACCGTGTCCCCTGCAATCAAAAATGCGGTTATACAGCGCGTAAATTTTGCTGTAATTGTGCATCCACAACTTCATTTCTGTATCGGGATGCATCAGGGGATGTGATGCTGAAGGCCATAATTTAGCATCCAACGGTTCTAAAAGTTTGTTTATTTCATTGATGTTTTCAGAAAACAGTTTATCTAAACCTTCAAGATTATCTGTTGGGCCATTGGTTTTAAGTTCAACCACATGTGCCACCAGCTCATTGCTCCATTCAATTTTTCCATTCTCGATATCCGAAGTGATAGCCCCGCTTTTAGCTATCATTAATTGATCCACGATTGGAGCGACTTTGAGATTTGGATTACTGACCAACATATATTCCAGTTCAATGCCGAAAACTTCAAAAAGGTGATAACTCATAGTTGCTTTTTTTCCAAACGGTTTTTTAATGCCGATAATATATCGATATAAACCTGATCTCCGTAAAACCGGTCTTCAACCCCAAAATCGATATTTGGATTGTCGTTGATCTCAATTACCAATGGCTTTCCGTTTACCTCTTTTACATCAATTCCATATAAACCCTTCCCCATCAATTTTGCCGATTTAAGCGCGACGCTTAAAATCTCTTTGGGAACTTCTTCTATTGGAAGGCAATCGGCATTGCCATCCTGATCGTCTACATTTTTTGCGTCCCAGTTGTAAATTTGCCAATGCCCTTTTGCCATATAATACCGGCAGGCAAAGATAGGCCTGTCATCAAGGATCCCTATACGCCAATCATATTCAGAAAAGGTGAATTCCTGGGCAATAATAAGCTCTGATTTTTTTAACATCATATTGACCAATTCCTTAAACTCCTCTTCAGTTTCGGCCTTTTTAACCCCGAAAGAAAAAGTTGAATCAGGCGATTTTAAAACACAAGGCAAGCCGGTGATCTTTAAAACTTCATCCTTGTTATGCTTATGTACAATCACGGTTTTTGGAGTTGGAATATTCGCGTTTTGCAAAGCTTCAGCCATATAAACCTTATTACAGCATTTTAAAATCGCATCTGGATAATCTACCAGGGCGATATCCTCCTGCTGGGCCTTCCGCGAAAAAGCATAGGCTTCATTATTCACTTCCGTGCTCTGGCGGATAAATAGCGCATCAAAAGCAGAAAGCCTGGAAAGATCTTTCGGGGAAAGAATCTCCACATAAAAATTCATTTTTTCGGCTAAATCCACAAATTTCTTTATGGCTTTTGCATTGCTTGGCGGTGCAGGGTCGTTAGTTTTCACCAATATGGCAAGATCGTACTGAGCCGTATTTTGCTTGGGGGTATCATATCTTTTTTTCGCAAAGTATTGGGAAGCAAAATAATGCATACTCTCTTTATGTTCATGTGGGATTTCAGATTCTGAAATGGCCCTGATGTTCTTAATGTTCCATTTAGTTGTAAAATTGAATTTTACACGTAGGAACGGAATCTGGAAATATTTATGGAACATCGCGCTCAACTCGGTATACTTTTGCGCCACATTTTGACCAAAATAAATACTGAGCGTAAATTCCTGGGATTTGATGTTTTTGAGGCTTTGCTGAATCAGCTCATCGAAATCTTCGAATACGATCTTTACCAGTTTTGGTTCCCGCAGATCTACCAGATTTGTAACCGTAGGAATCGCAAGATGTCCCCGGGCTTCCGCTAAAAGCGAAACATAATATCCTTGAGATTGGTATGAATAATCCTTGCAAAGGTTAAAAATACGGGCCTTTTTAATTTGTGCGTATTTTGGATTCGTGAGATATTCCTGAGAAGATACTATAGAGATATTATCTACCGGAATATGCCAATTCTCAGGTTTGTTAACTACTATTATTTTATCCATTAGAAGTATTAAAGGTTATCAAATTTAGTTGAAATTTTAATGGCAATCCTGAAAATTGGAAATCAAATAAAATTTCTTCTGAAATGCCAATAACAAAATAAAAGCAGTAAATAATATGATGATAATTCATGTTTATGCCCGTGACATTTCAGAATCTTAAAAAATTCGCAGATATGTCAATGCTTATTTTATATTTTTTTCGAAGGTTTCATTATTTATTCTTATTTTCCGGCCTTAACCAGAAATGACAGAAATCATGAAAATTTTTAACACTTACAGTCTTATCTTACTTGTAACCTTTGCTGCGCAGGCACAAAATCCGGAAGTAGGACTTTTTGAAAAAGCAAGGGCTATTCACGAGAAAGTCATTACAATTGACACTCACAATGATATAAACGTAAGCAATTTTACAGACTCCATTAATTATACAATGAATTTAAACACCCAGGTAAATATTCCTAAAATGGAAGAAGGGGCTTTAGATGTAGGCTGGTTTATTGTTTATACCGGCCAGGGCGAACTCAATACAGAAGGTTATAAAAGTGCATACGAAAATGCAATGTCCAAGTTTAAGGCTATCCACAAGCTGGTAAATGAATTTGCACCAGAAAAAATAGGTCTTGCCACAACATCTCAGGAAGTTAGGAAACTGGTTAATGATGGGAAACTAGTTGCGATGATTGGCGTGGAAAACGCTTATCCAATTGGGGAAGATCTTCAAAATATAGAAAAATTCTATAACCTGGGCGCGCGTTATATGTCCTTGGCCCATAACGGCCATTCACAATTGAGCGATTCCAATACTGGCGAAGAAAATAATGAATGGTTGCATAACGGATTAAGTGAACTTGGGAAAAAGGCCGTTGTAGAAATGAACCGTTTGGGAATGATGATAGATGTTTCGCATCCGTCAAAAGAGGCAATTAAACAAATGTTCGAGCTCTCAAAAGCACCGCTTATTGCCTCCCATTCTTCTGCCCGTGCACTTTGCAATCACAGTAGGAACCTGGACGATGAACTATTATTGCTTTTTAAAGAACACGGCGGGGTGGTTCAAACCGTTGCCCTTAATGAATATCTAAATGCCGAAAAACACAATGCTTTTTATACAGCTCAAACCGATATTTATAAAAGGCTGGGAAATAAAATGGGATTTGAAGTATTATCCCATGACAGCATAAGGAACTTAAGCCAGGATTTACGCAAGGCCTATGATATAGGATTTGAAAAAGTAACAGAAGCTGCCGCTCCGGAAATTGAAATCTTGAAAAATGATAGTCCTCCCGTTAACGTAGCCGATTTTGTAGATCACATTGATTATATGGTGAATTTAATAGGAATTGATCACGTGGGAATAAGCTCCGATTTTGATGGTGGCGGTGGAATTGAAGGTTGGAAAGATGCTTCTGAAACCTTTAATGTCACCTTGGAACTTGTGAAACGCGGTTATACAGAAGAAGAAATAGCCAAATTATGGGGAGAGAATCTTCTCAGGGTTATGGATGAAGTAGAGGCTGTGGCAGAAGAACTTCAGAAAGTGTAAATTTTTTGAATGCATTATTTAAAATAAATTATTAAACATTCGTGCACCTGCCTGCCGGTAGGCAGGTGCACGAATAATTTTATAAAACCTTCATTTGAATAACCAATTTCAGAACCAAAAACTTTTTCCATTTTCCACTCATCACCATTCACTCTTCACTTTCCTCTCTTCACTGTATCATTATAAATATTAATCAAGTGAAATTTGAAGAATATTTCCGGGTTCATGATCTCCTTCATTCGAAATATATAATTCACCTTCTTTGCTGAAGCTCATTCCTTCTGCCTGGCTGAATTGCTCTTCCTTAAAAACATAAAGTTTTAAGGGTTTTCCGGTGGAATCCAGGATCAGCAATTTTGGATTTTTTGCTTCCAGAACATAAATATTCCCGGTTAGCGGATGAATTCCAATCTCGGTAGGACGAAGTATCTTATCAGATTTTTTAACTTCCAGAATATCAAAAACAGGGTCGTTAAAATCAATGCTGAACACAGGTTCGGGGTTTAATTGTTTTGTGCTCAAATCAAAAGCAAAAATGGGCTTAAATTCGTCCTTGTCCATATCCTTAATATTGAGCAACAACCTATTGTTTTTCTTATCGTAGCACAAACCTTCAAAATCGTATTTTCCTTCAAGTGGGATTGTATGTTTTATGGCAGGCGCGGTTTGGTCAGCGAAGTCATTTACTTCAAAAATACTTCCGTCACTTCTTAAAACATAGGCCGTGGTACCAACTAAAGCAATTCCTTCATAATCCCCGGAATCTCCAAATTCAATTCTCTGTTCTATTTTTGAGGTCTTTAAATTATAAATAAATATGATCCCGTCTTCATCCTGTATGCAGGCAATCCTTTTATTATCCATCATTGCAATTCCCGAAACTTCGCTTAAAATATTTGGTAACTCCCATTTTTGCTCAATTTTAATCAATTGAGCTCCCGGCATAGACCTCGCGGGAGCAATCCCGTCAAATGAAAAATAAATCACTCCTACCAAAAGAAGCGCTCCTGTAATAATTAATAATGCTGTTTTTTTCATAGTGCTGCAAATTAAGGAAATCCCGGTAAATATCGCCTGTCCATATTTTATTCAAATAAAATAATTAGCTAAAATCAAGTCCAAACTATTTCAAAAGTTAAATATTCATTAAAAACTACTATTTTATACATAGTACTGTAACAATTTTATTTTATCGGCGTCTATTAGATATAACCTTTAAAATATAATATCATGGCAACTTTAGAAAACATCACCAGAAATTACTTTTTCATTAAAGATGAAGGTACAACCCATCACAGGCATTTTATGAACTCCGTCAAATCCAAAAGGGATTGCTGGAACAACAGAAGACGTTACGGACTTTGATCTTCACTAAATCAGAAAACGATGAATTTCCCTAAAAATAGTCGGTACACTCAGTGATACCGGCTATTTTTTAATTATTTACCTCCCTATTCCACATGTAACTTTCATAAAAACCGTTAAAGATACCTAAACAACCTTATAAAATTTATAAGTATTCGTTTCTTTGCAAAGTTTAAAACCTACCATGCTAGAACGAATTAAAAAGTCCCCAAAATTAAAATGGGCTCTTGGGATATTATTAGTTTTAATTGTCCTACCCCTATTATTTTTTATCAGTATTTATTTTGGATTCTTCGGAAAAATTCCCACTTCAAAAGAATTGAGCGAACTTAAACAAAGTGAAGCTACCCAGGTTCTTTCAGATGAGGGAAAATTAATTGGGAAATATTACATATTTGATCGCCAGCCAATAGTTTACGAACAATTGCCCCAACACCTCATAGATGCCTTGATTGCGACTGAGGATATCCGCTTTTTTGAGCACGGCGGGATAGACAGCAGAAGTCTGCTCAGGGTTTTCTTTAAAACATTATTGCTTCAGGATAAATCTTCGGGTGGTGGAAGCACCATTACCCTGCAGCTTGCCAAAAATTTATATGGAAGGAAAAATCACGATTTAGGGATTGTTGTAAATAAACTTCAGGAATCTATTATTGCAAAACGCCTGGAAGATGTTTATTCAAAAAATGAAATTTTAACCCTTTACTTCAATACGGTTCCTTTTAGCGATAATACTTTTGGCATTGAAAGCGCTGCGATGAAGTTTTTTGATAAACATACCAGGGAACTCAATTTGGAAGAATCGGCTGTACTGGTGGGGGTGTTAAAAGCCTCCCATTATTATAATCCGAGAATTTTTCCTGAAAGAAGCCGGTTGCGCCGTGACGTAGTTTTGGTGCAAATGAATAAATACGGATTTTTAAGCGATCCTGATTTGCTGCTGGCCAAACAAAAGGATTTGGCCCTGGATTACCATTATTATGGTCATGACCAGGGTTTGGCGCCTTATTTCCGTGAACAACTTCGTCAGGATGTCAGCGCAATTCTGGACACCTTGAAAACAAAAAACGGAGAATCCTTTAATATTTACCGTGACGGCTTGATCATACACACTACTTTAAATTTTAAAATGCAGGAACTGGCCGAGGAAGCCGTGAGTGCCAGTATGGAAAAATTGCAGAAAGCCCATGAAAGATCCTATGGAAAAAAAGGGCCCTGGATTACAAATAAACAAATTATAATGGATGCGGTAAAGCGCACCGATATTTATAAAAAGCTCAATAAAGAAGGACTTTCAGACGATGAGATTTTAGCCAACCTGAACAAAAAAACCAGTGAAATGGAGCTTTTTAGTTATGATGAGCAAAAAACTGTCAAAGCGAGCACCCTGGATAGTATTTCTCATTACCTGAAATTTTTGAACACCGGGTTTTTAGCATTAGAACCCACTACAGGAGCCGTAAAAGCATGGGTGGGTGGAGTAGATTATGAATATTTTAAATACGATCATGTATCCCAAAGCAAGCGGCAGGTTGGTTCCACCTTTAAACCTTTTGTGTACACTGCTGCCCTGGAAAATGGAATGGAACCCTGTACCTATTTTTCGCCAAATGAAGTTACCTATGAAGAAGGATGGACCCCATCTAATTCTGGTTCATTAAGTGATGATCCATATATGAACTACAATTTAAAGACCGCCCTAAGTCATTCCATCAATACCATCGCGGTAAAAGTACTGATGGAAACAGGTATTGATAAAGTTATAGCTCAGGCTAAAAAAATGGGAATCGAATCCAAATTGCCCAAAGTACCTTCACTTGCACTTGGAACGGCTGAATTAAGTGTAAAGGAACTCGCAAAAGCCTATACAAGTTTTGTGAATAACGGAAAACCCAGCACGCCATATTATATTACCAAGATTGAAGATGGAAACGGAAATGTTTTAGTTGAATTTAAACCGGAAATCTCGAAAACCCGTGTGATTTCTGAGGTTAATCGTCAGGTAATGGTAGAGATGATGAAAGCCACCGTAAATGAAGGAACGGCAACAAGGTTGAGGGGCACCTATAAATTACAAAATGATATTGCCGGTAAGACCGGAACCACTCAATCCAATAAGGATGGATGGTTTGTTGGGATAACCCCAAAATTGGTCACCGTAACCTGGGTTGGAGCAGATGATCACCGAATTGGGTTCAGGAATACGGCAATTGGCCAGGGCGCTAATTCGGCATTGCCAATTTTTGCATTGTTCCTGCAGAAATTAAATCAGGATAATGAATTTAATGAGATTACCCAGGCCCGTTTTAAAACGCCTTCTGCCGAAGTTGTTGAAATGATGGACTGTGAGGTAAGTCAACGGGATGGCTTTTTTGAACGTTTATTGACAAACCCGGAGAAGAAAAAAGGAAATAAACGAAATGGGAAAAAGAAAAAAGGCTTTTTTAACCGATTGTTTGGTAAAAAGGATAAGAATTAAAGTAACTCTTTGAACTCAAAGTACTTCAAAATTTAGGCACTTTAAGAACTTTAAGTACTGATTACTAATCAATATCTTTTACCAGATTTGACGAGCCTTAAAACCGACTCCGTAAATTTACCAAAAGCTCCAGGAATAATGGATAAACCTTTAGAACTTCAATTTCAAGGATTTTTGGCCACTCCTCCACTTTGGTTCAAAAATGATTTGTTCGATCTGCCACAATTTGAATTTCCCCAGGCTCCATTGCTTTCCAAAGAAACAATACTAGCAGGAAGCCCATCCCTGCTCACAAATTTTGTGCTTGGGAAACGGGCCGAAAGCTTTTTTGACCTCGCACTTACACATTCGGACAGATTTCAAGTAATCGCTCAAAATATCCAAATTCAGCGGGAAAAGATAACTTTGGGTGAAATCGATTTTTTAATTGAAGACCCCATCAAAAACCGGCAACTTCATGTAGAATTGGTTTGCAAATTCTACATCTATGATCCGTCTTTTGAGAATGAATTGGAACGCTGGATCGGTCCTAACCGAAAAGACACATTGCTTCAGAAAACCAAAAAATTAAAACAAAAGCAATTGCCGCTTCTCTTTAAACCTGAAACCGAGCCTTATCTTTCAGGATTAAACCTGCAGTCTGATAAAATTGAGCAGGAAGTATGTTTTAAAGCCAATTTATTTATTCCGAAAAACCTTAAAAACAAGGAATTTGAGCATATCAACAATGAGTGTATTTCAGGATTTTGGTTACATTTTGAAGAATTTACCGAAACCGAATATGGCAGGTTTGAATTTTTAGTGCCAAAAAAACAAGATTGGTCCATTGATCCGAAATATGGTGAAAATTGGGTTTCATATTCTGAAATAAAAGAAAGTATCGGGGAATTATTCCTTCAGAAAAAATCCCCACTTATCTGGATCAGGACAAACAGAAGGCAGTTTGAGCGTGCATTTATAGTTTGGTGGTGATGTATGAAATTCTAATCAGTTGAAAGAAACCCTGTTTCTTTCCAAAGTATTTATTTCATTATTTGTTAAATTTTCCTGGGATTAGCTTGTAACTTTGGCCCTCTTAAAATCCAATGAAATTTTTATGAAGTCCAATTTTGAAGAAGCGATCAAAACTACCTGGTTTAGTATCCTTGGAAATGCTTTGTTTGCTATTGCCAAAGGAATTACCGGGATTTTCGGGAATTCCTACGCTCTTATTGCCGATGCAATTGAATCTACCACCGATGTGTTTTCATCAATCTTTGTGCTTCTTGGTTTGAAATATGCGAATAAACCCCCGGACGCCAACCACCCTTATGGTCATGGGAAAGCAGAGCCCTTGGTTACATTTGCCATTTCCGGGTTTTTGGTGGCCTCTGCCACTGTGATTGCTTACCAAAGCATCGAAAATATACAGACCCCACATGAGATTCCCGAGCCTTACACCCTTATTGTATTGGCCGTAATTGTAGTAATCAAAGAATTTTTTTATAGGGTAGTTTCGAAAAAAAGTGATGAAACAAAAAGCACCGCACTTAAAGCAGATGCCTGGCACCACAGAAGCGATGCGATAACCTCATTGATGGCTTTTATAGGAATATCCATCGCTTTATTTTTGGGGAAAGGTTATGAAGCCGCAGATGACTGGGCAGCCTTGTTGGCCTCCGGATTTATTTTGTACAACGCATATCAAATCCTCAGGCCGGCATTGGGAGAAGTCATGGATGAGCATATGTATGATGATATGATCAAAAATATCCGAAATGCAGCTGAAAAAGTTCCCGGGGTAAAAGAAACCGAAAAATGCTTTGTTCGTAAAGCCGGAATGACTTTTCATGTAGATTTGCACATTGCTGTAAATGCCGGAATTAGTGTCAAGGAAGGACATTATATTGCACATAGGGTCAAAGACCAGTTGTTGTCTGAATTGCCTGAAATTGCAGATGTTTTGATCCATATTGAACCATTTGAAGAATTGAATCAAATATAATTTCTTTGATGATTTTTAACTTCACACCTTTATAAGCTGTTCTCTTTTTTATCTCCCAAAATTATAGGTTTTAATCTATAATCAAGTTCTATTATTTAAGGGGTTAATAAATCAGTCCATGTCATTTTTTCCTTTTTAATCTTGGTCGTTTAGACTTTAAGTACTGTTTCCTTTCTTATTTATTAAGAAATATTTAGCACTCCCCAAGCAATTTATCCTTTGATTTTAAGGCAATTAGACTTAAATTGATACTGTAATAACCAGAAAAAAAGGACGTCATGGAATTAATGAGTCAACAGGAATTTGAAAAATTGTCACAATTCACAAATGAGGTTTGTGTTTCGATATTTATTCCTACCCAACGTGCAGGACATGAGGTATTGGAGGGAAAAAACCGGATCAATCTGAAATCGAAATGGAATGAGATCAAGCTGCAACTTGAAAAAAAAGGTGTTTCAGCTGAAAAGATAAAAAATATAGGTAGCCCAATTGAAGAATTATTGCAGGATAAGGATTTTTGGCGCCACCAATCTGATGGATTAGCTGTTTTTTCTGCGGAAGGTTTTTTTGATAAATATACTCTTCCCATCAATTTTGAGGAATATCATTATATATCCAAGGAATTTTACATTAAACCCCTTGTACCCATCCTTGCAGAAGATGGGAGGTTTTATCTTCTTTCATTACAATTGGAAGACGTAGCCTTATTTGAAGCGACTCAACACAGTATTGGGGTGGTGTACGTAGAAGATCTAATCCCTTCCAGGTTGGAGGAACGCGTTGGATTTGACTATAAAGAAAAGGCGCTTCAATCAAGACCACAACAACAAGGCGAGGGAAATACGGGATATCACGGTCATGGAGGAGCTGACAACAATAAGAAAAGCGAAATTTTCAGATACTTCAGGGCTATAGATGAAGGCCTGGAAACTGTTCTCCACAATAAAAATATTCCTTTAGTGATCGCCTGTCAGGATTCCTTTTTTCCAATTTATAAGGAAGCCAATTCATATCAATATTTATATGGGGAGGAAGCTGTCGGAAATCCAGCTTATATCGATATGTTGGAATTGCATGAAAAGGCATTGAAACTTATGGAACCCTATTTTGAAAAAACCAAAATGGAAAAACTTAAAAAATTTGAAGATCTAAATCAAACTGTTAAGACATCTGCCTCTGTTTATGATATCATTCCTGCCATAATTCAGGGAAAAGTTGATACTTTGTTCCTGGATAACAAAGAGGATATTTGGGGGATTTACAATGAAAATACTATGGCGGTGGAAGTTCAGGATGAGCAATCTCCAACAAACCTCTCCCTTATGAACCTAGCGGCCAAAGCGGTAATTGAACATGGTGGCAACGTGTTTTTGATTGAACCCGAAGCAATGCCGGAAAAAAGTTCAAAAATGAATGCACTTTATAGGTTTAGTTAAATAACATCAACAGTTCAGATCATTTCTGAAATGAAAAAAAATTCGTCAGGTGGAAAGAAATTCTGCCTGATGTTTTTTTTATTTTATCAGACGAACGTTTTTATTAAAAAAGCTAACTTAGCTTCATAAAATTTATAACAATGGAAATTAATTTGGCTGTATTAATAGATGGGGATAATATTCCTTCAGCATACGTTAAAGAAATGATGGAGGAAATCGCTAAATACGGAAATCCAACCATTAAACGTATTTACGGGGATTGGACAAAACCGCAACTTACAAAATGGAAAAATGTGTTGTTGGAAAATGCCATTAACCCTATGCAACAATATGGATATACTACCGGTAAAAACGCTACCGACTCTGCGATGATCATAGATGCGATGGATATTTTATACTCCCAGAAAGTTCAGGGGTTTTGCCTGGTTTCCAGCGACAGTGATTTTACGCGTTTGGCCACCCGTTTGCGTGAAGCAGCGATGAAAGTGATCGGGATTGGAGAAAAGAAAACCCCCAGACCTTTTATTGTAGCCTGTGATAAATTCATTTATATCGAAATCTTGAAGGATGAATCCAAAGAGCAGGAAACCGAGGTTTTAAAAGGAAAACCTGCCAAAAAGGACAACTTAGATAAAATTACCCCTAAAGTGATTAAATTGATCGCCAGCACCATTTCTGATGTTGCCGATGAAGATGGCTGGGCATTTCTTGGAGATGTTGGTGGATTGCTTCAAAAGAAACAACCCAATTTTGACTCCCGAAATTACGGATTTCAAAAACTGACACCTATGATCAGTTCCATCGATAAATTTGAAGTGGAATCCCGTGAAAATCAGGTTGGCCGCTTTAAACTGATCTATGTCAGAAATAAAAGTGACAAGTAAATTCAATTTTAATTACTGCTCCTAAAATTATTCATAATCCCATGCGAAGCATTAAAAAGATCCATAAAGCGGAATACCGGCCTATTGCCGATTTGATCACCTATTCGCCAATACCAACCCGGGATTTGCAAATGATAGATCCGTTCTTGTTTTTAAACCATCATGGGCCACAAAAATATGTTCCAAATAACAATGGCTTACCTTTTGGGCCACACCCGCATCGGGGAATGGAAACCGTGACGTTTATTCTGGAAGGAGATATTGCACATAAGGATTCCGATGGACATAAAAGCATAATTCAAAGTGGCGGAGTACAATGGATGACCGCCGGCAGCGGACTTATACATGCGGAAGTCTCATCTGATGATTTTAAGAAACACGGTGGGAATCTGGAAATCCTTCAGCTATGGTTGAACCTTCCCGCAAAGTTAAAAATGATAAAACCTCAGTACAAAGGTTTTCAGGAAGATGAAATTCCAAAAATATCTTTGGATGAAGGAAAAATCACGGCACAGGTTATATCCGGTAGTTTCAAGGAAACTAAAGGAGCTTTCCAAACCTTGACAAATGTAAATTTAACAACGCTCTTTTTTAAAGAAACCGGAAAGCTGGATTTAACCGTTCCAAAGGAAAATAACATCTTTTTCTATGTGATCAAGGGAGAATTGCTGGTAAACGAAAAACAGGTAAAAGCCCTCAATCTGGCAGAATTTGAGAATGATGCCGAAAACCTTACTATTGAAGCCCAAACCGATAGTATTCTTTTATTCGGTCATGCTGCTCCTTTAAACGAACCTGTAGTTGCCAGAGGACCATTTGTAATGAACAGCATGGACGAAATCCACCAGGCTTATAAAGATTATGAGGCCGGGAAATTTGGGGAGTGGAAAGAATAGTTTAATGCCTTTCTTCCAGAACTTTTACGATATCCTTTAAGGTAAATCCCTTTGCCTGAAGCAGAATTAAATAGTGAAACAATAAATCGGCGCTTTCATTTAAAAACAAGTCATCATTATCATCTTTAGCTTCAATTACAGTTTCTATTGCCTCTTCCCCTACTTTTTGAGCGATGCGGTTGATCCCTTCATCAAAGAGGGAAACTACATAACTGTTTTTTTCCTGACGTAATTCAGGTTCAATCCCGCTTAACTTCTTGCGATCTTCAATAATCCCTTCAAGTTTACTCAGAAACCCGAAGTTTGGATTATTGTCTTCTCCCCAACAGGTATCAGTGCCGGTATGACAGGTTGGGCCGTGTGGAATCACTGAAATCAGCAAGGAATCACTATCACAATCAGTCTTTATGTTCACCAATTCCAGGAAATTTCCGCTCTCTTCACCTTTGGTCCACAATCTATTTTTACTCCGGCTATAGAAAGTGACTTTTTTTAATTCGTTGGTTTTTAAAAAAGCTTCCTCATTCATATATCCCAGCATCAACACATTTTTTGTAGTTGCATCCTGAATAATTGCCGGAACCAGTCCATCATTGT
>Ga0307487_1002071_pt1 | contig 13321 bp, 11 predicted proteins | sample CBIW12metaG_FD_203665 | JGI IMG/M metagenome (GOLD analysis project Ga0307487, IMG submission 203665) | Sea-ice brine microbial communities from Beaufort Sea near Barrow, Alaska, United States - CBIW 1.2 | ecosystem: Environmental > Aquatic > Marine > Coastal | place: USA: Alaska | collected... | reverse complement strand
GCTGCAGGGGTTCTGGGATACTGTTTCGGCTCGGCAACTTGGTATTCTGCAATGGCTGATTTCACAGTCATGCGCAAAGGGGCCTGCCTGGCAGTTTCCAGCCCGCGCCTTGTGGCCATGGCAACAAAAGCAAAGGTCGATTACGAGGAATTGGGAGGCTGGCGGCTGCATACCGAAATCACCGGGCTTGCCGATCTTGCCGTGGACACGGATGAAGAAGCCCTCGAGGCTATTCAGCGCTATCTAAGCTACCTGCCGCAGCACGCGAATGAAGCTCCACAGCGTGTTGCCGTGCCCGAAGGGTCGGACGCATTGACCAAGGATATTCTTGATATCATTCCTGAAACGTCCGGCAAGACCTATGATGTGCGCAAGGTGATCGAACGCATTGTCGACAAGGAAAGTTTCTTTCCACTGAAGGCCCGTTTCGCGAAAACCCTTGTCACGGGTCTTGCGCGGATTGACGGGCGCAGCGTCGGCATTATCGCGAATAATCCGTATTTCAAGGGCGGCGCGATTGACGCAGATGCCTGTGACAAGGCGATCAGCTTTCTGGTGCAATGCGACTCGTACAACATTCCGATTGTATTTCTGGTGGACCAGCCGGGTTTCCTGATCGGGGTGGAAGCGGAAAAGCGGCGCATTCCGGGCAAGGTGATGAACTGGCTTAACGCGCTTGCGTTATGCACCGTGCCAAAGATATCGATCATCATGCGCAAAAGCTATGGTCTGGCCGTGCGCAACATGGGCGGCAGCAACAATGCTGACGAAGTTGCGGCGTGGTGGTCGGCAGAGGTTAGTTTCATGGACCCGCGTTCGGCCGTATCGGTGGTGTATGGCGAGTCGCATGACGAAGACCCCAAAGCCTATGCCAAGGCCCTTGACGAGATGTCGCGTGACACCTCGGCTTATGATCTAGCTTCGGTAAATGGTGCGCGGGCTGTAATTGACCCACGCGAGACTCGTCAATACCTCAAGCAGGTGCTCGAAGTGTATGAGTGTGGACTTTCCGGCGGCATTGGAAAGCACATGCTGCATAACTGGCCAACCGGATTCTAATCCGCCCTGAACTGAAGGAGTCTGCAATGACTTTCGAGAAACAAATTCATGAGACCACGACGGGCAGACCCTTTCCACTGGCTGGTGTGCGTATTCTGGACTTTTCCCATGTTCTGTCTGGTCCCTATTGCACAATGCTTCTAGGCGATCTTGGCGCCGAGGTGATTAAAGTTGAGCGCCCTGACGTCGGGGATGAAAACAGAAGAATGCGCCAATTTCAGGGCCGCAGTGAAAAAGATCAGGATTACTTCTATCCGATGAATCGAAACAAGAAGAGCATTGTTTTGAATCTCAAGGACCCCAAAGATCTTGCACGGGCGGTAGCGCTTTCAAAAAGCGCCGATGTAGTGGTCGAGAATTTCACCCCGGGGGCGATGAGAAAACTCGGGCTGGACTATCAATCGCTGAGCGCAGAGCATCCCAGCCTAGTTTATTGCTCTATCTCGGGCTATGGACAGACCGGACCTTATCGCAACCGTAAGGCCTACGATTCCATCATTCAGGCCGTGGCCGGTGTCATGTCCATTACAGGAGAGCCCGATGGCCCTCCCCTGCGCAGCGGGTTGATGTTCGCGGACCTGAGTGGGGCTATGTATGCGTTTTCGTCGATTCTCGTGTCTCTTTACGCACGCGAGAAAACTGGCAAGGGTAATTATATCGACCTGTCGATGGCGGATGCGCTTCTAAGCCTTTATTCGACCAATGCCGCAGAATACCTCGCGATCGGAAAAGTGCCCTCTCGGGCCGGGTCGGAAAACCCCGGTCGAAGCCCGACGGGCAGTTATCAATGCAAGGACGATCGTTTCGTTCAGATCATGGGCGGCAGCAATGCGCTCTGGCCCAATTTCTGCATGGCCTTGAGCATGCCTGAATTGATTGACGATCCCCGGTTTTCCTCTAACGATCTTCGCATCGAAAATCGCAAGAAATTGAGGGAAATCCTGCGCCCCGTCTTCCGTCAGCGGCTCGCCCAGGATTGGGTTGATCGGCTGTCCGAGGTCGGGCTGCCGATTGCGCCCATCAATTCGCTGGCAGATGCAATGGACGACACGCATTTCCAGTTTCGGCAGATGGAACTGCCGTTGGAGCATCCCCATTCGGGGCGCATCCGCACGATCAACAATCCCTTCCGGTTCAGCAGTTACGAGACATGGCGCAGCTCGCCACCTCCGCTGCTGGGAGAGCATGACGACGACTATTGACGCATAACCCCAAGGCAATCGCTACACCCGCGGGCAGCAATGGGCTGAACAGTGGAGGAACGACAGTTTGACTTCTGACAAGAGCGAATTCGAACAACCGACCGATTGGTCCGACGAATACCGGGAACTTTCGTTCCGGCGCACCAAGGCCGACGATCTGGGCGGCGAGGATGCCATTGGTTTTCAGCACAGTCGCGGCAAGAATACAGTGCGCGAACGAATCGGGATGCTTGTTGATCCGGGCAGTTTCCACGAGCTTGGCAAGATTGCAGGCAAAGGGGCTTATGACGAGGCCGGACGGCTGAAGGATTTTTTTCCGTCGAATGCAGTGATCGGTACTGGCAAGGTTGCCGGGCGCAAGCTGGTCGTGTCGGGCGATGACTATACTATCCGAGCCGGTTCTTCGGAAGCGACAGTGTCGGACAAATGGGTCTATGCAGAGCGTCTGGCCCATGAATACCGGATGCCGCTGGTCAGGCTGGTCGATACTGCAGGAGGCAGCGTCCGGATTCTAGAGCAGAGCCAATCCACCAAGATCCCCGGTTATGCACGCTGGCCTTCAATCTCACTGTTGGGGCGCGTGCCTGTAGTCGGGATGGGGCTGGGAGCCTGCGCGGGGCTTGGCGCGATCAAGGTTGGTCTGTCGCATTTCTCGGTCATGACCCGCGACACGGCGTTCGTTTTCGCGGGCGGTCCACCGGTCGTGAAGCAGGGTATGAATATGGATGTCACCAAGGACGAACTTGGCGGGGTGCGGGTCCATACGCGCAGCGGTGTCGTCAGCAACGAGGCGAAGAACGAAGAAGACGCCTTCGATCAGGTGCGACGCTTCTTGTCCTACATGCCGCGCAATGTCTGGGAAACGCCGCCGAAAACAGTTTCACAGGATGATCCGAACCGCGCTGAGACCGCGCTCGACAGCGTCATTCCGCGGGATCGCCGCAAGACCTACCGCGCGCGTGACATCGTGCGGCTAGTGATGGACGAGGGCAGCCTGTTCGAGGTCGGCAAGCGCTTCGGTGCTTCGGTCATCACCACCTATGCGCGGCTGAACGGCTACGCGGTCGGCGTGATCAGCAGCGACCCGACCGTGATGGGCGGTGCGCTGACGCTTCAGGCCGCGCGTAAGATGGCCCGGTTCATCGACATTTGCGACACATTTCACCTGCCGATCGTCAATTTCGTTGATCAGCCGGGGGTGATGACCGGCCCTTCTGCGGAAGCGTCGGGGACATTGAGCGCGGCCATTGATCTGCTGGGGGCGATAGAGCAGGCCGATACGCCCTGGTGTTCGATCATCGTCCGTCGTGCCTTTGGCGTGGGCGGCGGGGCGCATGGTCCCAAACACGGGCCGGAAGGACGATCGCTGAACCATCGCTTTGCATGGCCCTCGGCACGCTGGGGATCGATTCCGGTCGAAGGGGGGGTTGCCGCCGCCTACAAGAAAGAGATCAATAATTCAGAAAACCCCGAACAGTACCGCATCGATCTAGAAAACTACTATAACGAGCTTGCCTCACCCTTCCGGACGGCCGAAAAATTTGGCATCGTGGATATCATCCGGCCAGCCGAAACACGTCAGGTGCTTTGCACCTGGGTTGAGGATGCGTTCGAGTTGACAATGCAGCAAACGGGTGTGAGGCAGCGGACAATGCGGTAGAAGCCTTGCGTAGGTCAACGCCAGAGGGGCCGAGGTTTTACTGGCCGGTCCTGCGAGCGTTTCAACCAAGGCGACCTGCCTGAACGACGGGAAATCTAACCGATGAAAACACGTTTCACCGAAGCCTTCGGGGTGCGCCATCCCATAATGCAGGGCGGCATGAACCATGTCGGATATGCCGAGTTGGCTTCGGCCGTTTCAAACGCGGGGGGTCTTGGTGTCCTGACCGCCCTGACGCAACCGACACCCGCGGATCTGGCGCGCGAAATCAGACGCTGCCGCGCGATGACTCTCCAGCCCTTCGGCGTCAACCTGACCTTTTTGCCATCATTCAAACCGCCGCCCTACATGGATTATATCGCGGCCATCATCGACGAAGGCGTGACGATCGTGGAAACCGCCGGACGCAACCCGGAAGCCTATCTGTCGGTTCTGAAGCAGGCTGGGGTCCGCGTCATCCACAAATGCACGTCTGTCCGGCACGCGGAAAAGGCGCAAGCCATTGGCTGCGATGCAGTCAGCGTGGACGGTTTTGAATGCGCGGGACATCCCGGAGAGGATGACGTGCCCAATTTCATTCTGTTGCCGCGTGCGGCAGAGGTGTTGCGTATCCCCTTCCTCGCCTCAGGGGGGATGGCGGGCGGGAGCAGCCTTGTGGCAGCGCTGGCGCTTGGGGCGGATGGCATCAACATGGGAACCCGGTTTCTGGCAACAATGGACGCGCCTGTACATGCCAATGTCAAACAGGCCCTGCTGGACGCGGATGAGCGGTCAACAACACTTGTCATGCGAAGCCTTCGAAACACTGAGCGGGTGTTGCGCAATACAGCCTCAACGGCGATCCAGCAGATCGAGACGCAGAAGGGCGACACGATCAACATCAGTGATATTCGTCATCTCGTTGCTGGCGCGGCTAACCGGAGCGTCATTCAGGACGGAGAGATGGACGCAGCCGTATGGAGTTGCGGAATGGTCGCCGGGTTGATCCATGATATCCCGACCGTGGCTGAGTTGATCGACCGCATAATGGTCGAGGCAGCCGAGATCATTCGCGGAAAGCTCGCCGAAACCTTGCAATAGCACGTCGCATCGCCCACGCCCGCTGGTCCAGACAAACGCAAGCGGCCCTGCGTAGCGGCTTCGGGTCTTTTCAGGCTGCGCGCTCCTCCTCGTCATCGGGCACGGAAATCCTGGTGCTGCCATAGGTCAGCACAAGCCCTAGCAAGACGAACACTCCACTCACTCCCGTCAACACTACAACCCCACTGATTGCCAGCGGCGTCAACACTTGGGTCAGGCGGTTGCAGGCCAGCCGGAACCCCAGAACCTCGCCAACCTTGCTCGGGGGCGACAGCGCGATCGTGCGAGTGATCGACAACGGCTGCCCAAGCCCCAGCCCCAGGCCGATCGCAACCGAAACAATGATCAGACCAGCCACGCTCTCGGTGAAAGGGAGGGCAAAAAAACTGATCCCCGCGAAGGCGATTGATAGGATGATGACCTTGTTCTTGCCCACCAACCGCACGATCGGAAGCAGGAGAAACCGCACCACCACCCCGCCCGCGTTGTGCAGTCCGATGATGATACCAATCCACGCCGCAGATATGCCAAGCGACAGGGCATAAAGAGGGAAATACGCAACGAACATGTCCTTGCCCATAAGGATCAGCGAACTGACCAGAAAAGCGCGGAACATGTAGCGGTGATACCTGAATATCTTGCGCGGATTCCCGAAGCTGGCGCTTTGGGTCGATGCTGGTTGCCCGGCGTTGTAGTTCTTGTCTTGGGCCATGAGCGGTATGACAAAGCCCGTAGATAGAAGGGCAGGCAGCGCAAGAATCAGAAATGCCCAGTCATACCCCAGATATTGCGCGACAAAGCCACTGATGAAGGGGCCGATCAAGCTGCCCATCGCGACGCCCATGCTGAAGACTGCCATCGACTGCTCGCGCGCCCAAGGCGATGTGGCGTATCTGCCGCTTTGATTTTGCGCCGCAAGAATAAAGATCGTGAAGCCGGTCCCGGCCACCAGTTGCGAGGTGTAGAGTCCCGGCTTGCCGCTTACGATGAAGGGCAGGACCAGTCCGATAGCGCCGACAATGGCACCCAGCACTAGCGCGCGCCCCATCCCGTGCCGGTCCATCAGCGACCCGGCGAACGAGGCCAGCAGCAGTGGCACGAGGGCGAACACTGCCACGAGGATACCCAGCTCCTCGGGACTGATGCCGATATCGATGGAGTATAGCGGGACGATTGGCCGCGTGCCCGTAATTCCCATAACGAAAAAGAAGGTCGCTATCGGAAGCGGGGGAATACTCTGAAATCGTCTCAAGACCCGCACTTCTCCTGATCTCGCGGCACCGCATTCCGATGCCTTCGCTTATTTTCGCACGGATCGCTTCATTTGCGTCCAAAGGCTCAACACGACGATCGCAAAGATTATCAACAATATCCCAATCGAGTAAGTGCGTGTAAAAAACATCATGTAAGTCCCATCCGAGATGAGAAGGGCGCGACGCAGGCTTTCTTCAAGTATCGGGCTGAGGACGAAGGCAAGGATGAAGGCAGGGGCCGAAAAATTCAGCTTGTTAAGCAGGAAGAACAATATGCCGAACCCCAACGCGATCCACAGATCGAAGATCATGTAGTTCGACGCATAGACCCCGATAAGCGCGAGAATCAGGATGATAGGCACGAGCAGATAGTTCGGTGTCTTCAGAACGTAGGCAAAGAAGGGCGTCAACAGCTTACCGACCGCGAACATCGCGAAGCAGGCCAAAAGGAAGCCGTAAAAGATGCCGTAAACCAGCGTTGAATTTGTCGAGAAGATCGACGGACCGGGCTGGATGCCGTGGATGATAAAAGCACCAAGAATGATCGCGGTCGAAGCCGAACCAGGTATGCCCAGTGTGATGAGCGGAAGCAACGCACCGCCTACAGTGGCATTGTTGGCGGCCTCAGGAGCAGCGATGCCCTCTGGGTTACCGGTTCCGAAACTTTTGGGGTCTTTTGACATGTTCCGTGCCAGACTATAGGAAAACCACGATGACGCTCCTGCACCCATGCCTGGAATGATCCCAATTATCGAGCCAACCATCGACCCCAAGCTGATCGCTTTTCCGGTCCGCCAGAATTCCCGAAAGGTAATATGGGTGCTCAGGCCGCGCTTGTCTGTAACAAAGGTGCGATAGAGGTCGGTGCTGATCATCGACAGGATTTCAGCGATGGCGAAAATTCCGACCAAAACCGCGACCAGATGCAATCCGTCCAGCAGTTCGGCCTGCCCGAAGGTGAATCGCTGGGCGCTAGAGATCACATCGATCCCGATGGTTCCGGCCATCAGACCCAAGACGACTGAGATAAAACTGCGCGTTACATCGCGTGCACTCAGACCAGCCACGGCGATCAACCCGAGAACACCAATCAGAAAAAACTCTGGGTCGCCCAGGCGCAGGGCAATAGCCGACAACGGAAGCGACAGGAACAGCAGCATGACCCCGCCAACTAGCCCGCCAACAGTCGAGGCCGATAATGAGTAGGCAAGGGCCTTGCCGGGCGAGCTTTTCCGCGCCAGGGTGTTGCCGTCCAGAATGGTAGCAGCCGCAGCAGGTGTGCCAGGAATACCGAGGATGATGGACGAGATCGATCCCCCGTATTCGGCCGCCTGATAGGCTGCAACCAGCATTAGGATCGAGGCCAAGGGGTCCATGCTGTAAGTGAAGGGCAGCAAAAGCACTATGGCGACGGTTGCGCCAAGGCCAGGCAGAGCGCCGATCAACATACCCACCAGCGTCCCAACCAGGATTCCGGTCAAGCTCGAAATTTCGAATAGACTGCGAAAGTCGAAATCAAAGACCGCCATCGAAGCATCCTTCCATCAGAAACGCACGCCCATGACCAGATCGAACAAGCCATAGATCAGAAAAGTAACTACGAGCGACGTGACAAGTATAACGGCCAGTCGGCGCAACTCGGCACTGGGTTGGAACAGCAGCATCAGGCCCGCGACGAAGATAAAGACAAGGGGGTAGAATACTCCCAAGAACGTCCACAGGGTTATGAAAACCGCAATTGCCCCAATGCCCGCCAGTACATACCTGAGGTTCGGAATGGTGAGCGTCTCGTCCTCGGGTCGCCGCAGTGTCTGCACAAATGACAAACCGCACAGGAAGATCAGCAACACGCTAAGGATGATAGGGAAGTAACTCGGCCCGATAGACCCTCGGCTGCGTGGATCGCGAAGTCCAGATGCGGACCAAAGACATCCTGCGGCTAGCAAGACAAGAAACGCCAAAGCGAAATAGGATGCTTTCTTGTAGCTCATGGTCCCCCCGTAACACAAAAGCAGGCGTGCTTGCAGCTTGATGAGCCTGCAAGCACGCCCATTCGAAGTTTCAGTCGATCAGGTTGGCGCGGCGCAGAAGTTGCCCATTCTGCTCGAAATCCATCCTCAGAGCCTCGGCGAAGTCATCCCGACCTTGGTACGAAATTTCGAAGAATTGACCTTCCAGAATTGCCCGAACTTCAGTATCTTCCAGCGCTTGCTTGAAAGCATCATGAAGAATATTTAGACGGTCTTCAGGTACGCCCAAAGGTGCTACTATCCCAATAAAGGCGTCCTTGTAAGCGGCAACGCCGATATCAGCAAGTGTCGGAACATCTGGGTGTCTTGATGACCGGTTTTGCGAAAAATTTATCAAGGGGCGGCTCAAGTCAGGGTCGGCATTGCCTTGGAAAGTAGCAACCCCTCCGACATTCCCACCAAGCATGGCGGCCATGGCCCGCCCACCGCTGTCATAGGGAATTGCGCGGGTTTCAATCTCAGCTCCTTCGTTCAGCACGGCCATCGCGAGATCCGATATACTTCCGTTGCCTGGCGTTGAATATGTGAAATCGCCGGGGTTTTCTTTGACATATTCCAGCCATTCTTCAGGCGTTTGCCACGGCGCGTCTTTCTGGACCAACAGAACCTGAGGAATATCTACAAGGCGGATGATCGCCTCGAAGCTGTCATAAGAGTAGTCGGCCGTATCGAAATGCGGCTGGATCGTGACGGGACTGTTTGATGTCAGAGCTACAGTGTATCCATCAGGTTCGGCGTCCCTCGCAGCCATCATCCCGATGGTTGTGGCCCCGCCGGGAACATTGACCACGATCACATTGACCGAGTTAGGCAAGTACTTTCCCAGAACAGACGCGAACAGGCGTGCGGAACGGTCTGTACTTCCACCGGGCGCAAATGGGGTGATGATTTCGATGGTCCGCGAAGGGTAGTTATCTTGTGCATGGCCAATCGCGGGCGCGACAAGCGCCAACAATGTCGCAATAGTTTTTCCGAGCGTCATAATTTGTCTCCTCCTGAGCGCAATCCTCGCCACAATGTCCATCCGTGATCCCCCCTCCAGGACATATACACAGACTTTTTCTTTCAGCGAGTTTGCCCAGCATTGACCGTCGATGCTATATGATCCAACAGTAAATGGGTATATCTTTATGTCTTTTCTGCATAGCCGCAGTCATCTATCATAGCTGGGAACCGTGAGGGGTAAGCTGGTGTAAGACACAGCAATGTGGCGGCCATACTTGCTAAATACTGTACCCAATGACAAGGACTTCGCTAGGGCGGGATACATGGGCACGCAACGGCCTTGCCGGCGACGGTTCCTGCGTCTGATGTTCCTTCAAATATCGGAGCGCAAATGATGAACAGACTCAACCTCAAACAACTGGACGCATTTCGGGCCGTCATGGTTTCGGGCTCGACGGCAGAGGCCGCCACGCTGCTGAACATCTCGCAACCTGCCGTCAGCCGCTCTTTGCAGAATTTCGAAGCGGCGGTCGATTATGAACTGTTTCTCCGGCGCAACGGACGACTTGTCCCCACGCCCGAGGCAGATATGCTGTTCGAGGAGTTGGACCAACTGTACCACAGCTTTGACCATTTCGCGAACATAATGAAGAACATTAGGCCCGCGGGCTACGGCCATATCCGGATCGTTGCCTCGACCCCCATGGCGCAGCGGTTTCTGCCCGATGTGTTTGCGATGTTTCAACAAAGCCATCCGAATGTGTCAATTTCGCTGCGGATCGTCGTCAAGCGCGAAGCAAAAAAATGGTTGGATTCACAGCAATTCGATCTTGCGCTGTTGAGTCTACCAATCGATTATCCAGCGGCTAGTACAGTGCATCTTGCTAGTGTCTACGCATCGTGTGTCGTGCCACGCGGTCATCCATTGGCAAGTAAGGACGTCATCCACGCCGCCGATCTGGCCGATTATCCTTTTATCTCGATTGCGCCGGATACTTTGCTGCGCTCGCGTGTGGACAGGGCATTTCAGACCCTTGAGGTTGAACGCAAGAAGATGCTGCTGGAAACCCAGTCAAGCGCGTCGATCTGCCAGATGGTCGGGGCGGGCATGGGGGTGTCAATCGTTGATCCGTTCAATGCTGTTGCGTTTCAGAACGCCAACATTGTCGTGCGACCGTTCGAGCCGCGATTGCGCTTTGACTATGGATTGGCCTTTCCGATAAATCGCCATTCCACGCAACTTACCAACAACTTCGTGACCCTTTTGAAAGAGCAGTCGCGCGCGTTTATGGTTAAAAACCATTGGGCGGTGGGCGATGAGGAAAGCTAGGCGGTTAGCTGGAAAATTTGGTCATCAACAGAGAAAACAACAGCACAAACATGGAGCCGAAGGCACTTAGTCCAGGGAATCCTCCCATTTTTAGCGAGGTGCATCCGTAGAACTTACGAGGCCATTTTCAGTTTTTGTCCGGGTGTGATGCCGCCGCTGGTCATTGGATTTTGTGTCGGACTAGCGGACGGTGCTGCCAGACGAATTCGAACCAGTCTCCGAATGGACAGTGACGCTGCCCCTTATTTCGCGCAGAGGCCACGCCACTCGGCAAGAGCGGCGACGCGGTTGAGCTTGAAATTCGTTCGAGTTGAGAGGCTGCGTTCCTGATTAAAGTGATTGTAGACGGATGCGTGAACGGCGGCGAATTTCTGCAAACTTCGCATGCGCCTGAAACGCAACATCGCCCTCTCCCGTCGTCGAAACGGCAGATGTGAATTCGCTGCCCTATTGTTCAGCCAGCGACCTGTTTCTTGCGTATCCGTCCGGTGTCGTGGCGGTTTCAGGCTTTTTCGGGGTGCCAGTTCCAGGGCATGAGTTCGTCGATGCGATTGATCTTGTGATCGGGTAGGCGCTGGAGGACCCATGTGAGCCACGCCTCGGGGTCCGCGCCGTTCAGCTTGCAGGTTTCCATGAGCGTGTAGGCGATTGCAGCGGCGTTCCCGCCCCCAACGGACCCCATGAATAGATAATTTTTTCTGCCCAATGCAACGGGTCGCATTGTCCGCTCGCAAGTGTTGTTGTCCAGCTCGAGGCGCCCGTCGCTGAGATAGCTACGGGCCTTTGGCATCCGGTTCAACGCGTAACGGATCGCTTCGGCGAGCTTGGTCTTACCGGAGATCTTGCGCAGCTGCGCCTGCAGCCAAAGCTCTAGGTTGTCGAAGTCAGGCTTTGCCTTGGCTTGCCGCAGGGCCTCGCGCTCTTCTGGGGATTTTCCCCGCGCCTCCTTCTCGACAGCGTAAAGCTGCGCGATCTGTTTGATCGCATGCTGGGCAATGGGAGAGCCGGTGCGCTCAACCTCGTCGACGAACTTGCGGCGCACGTGAACCATGCAAGCCTGTTCGTCAGCCTTGCCCTCGCCAAACAGGCCATTGAAGCCGGCAAACCCATCAGCATGGACCGTGCCAGTATAGCCCGCAAGATGGTTGGCGGGGTGTTCGCCCTTCCTATCGACGCTGAACTGATACCAGGCGCAGGGCGGCGCGACCCCGCACCACGGGCGTTCATCTCGCACGTAGCTCCAGAGCCGGGCAGTCTTGGTCTTTGTTGTGTTAGCGCGCACCTGCAGTTTTACGGGGGTGTCGTCCGCAAACAGGGCGGGTCCCGCCCGGACCAGTTTGCCAATGTGCTCGGCCAGAGGCTCCAGCAGGGCCGTCGTGCGCCCGACCCAGTCGCTCAGTGTGGAGCGATGCAGATCAACCCCTTCACGTGCGTAGATCTTGGACTGCCGCTCAAGCGGCAGGTGATCGCAATATTTGCCGACCAGCATGTGCGACACGAGGCCGGGGCCGGGCCGCCCGCGTTCGATTAGGCGGGAGGGCAGCGGAGCTTGGGCGAAGGCTTCACAGCAGGTGCAGGCCATGCGGGGGCGGATGAACCGCCGCACCACGAAGTGACCGGGGGTGTAATCCAGTTCTTCGGTCACGTCCTCGCCCACCTGGCGCAGGGTGCCGCCGCATCCATCGCATGCCTCGCCCGGCGACAGGATCTCATCTTCCCGATCCAGATGGTCGGGCAGTGGCTTGCGGCTGTGCTGGCGCTTCGCCTGAGGCTCACCATTATCCGGCGACTGCCCTACGTGCTGATCCTCTGCGGCGTGCGCTATCTCATCGTCTTCCGACAGGTCGAGCGCCAGCTGATCCATGCACTCTGACTTTGCGCCGAAGCGCGCTTTGCGATGGCCGTGCAGTTCGGCCTTCAGCTTCTCGATTTGGTAGGCCTGAGACTGGATATGTTGGAGCATTTGCTCGCTGACAGAACGCAGTTCGTCAGGGTCTTTGGGCAGAGATTTGAAGGCGTCCAGCATGGGGCATACTATACCAAATCGCACCATGAGAGGGAACGCAAAACAGCGTCAAAGCCTATGTTTTGTTGGGGATCACCCCTATCCCGCGACCAGCGGTCGCCAGGTCTTCTGCGGTGTCCGCCAGTCGATCCCTTCCAGTAGCATCGACAGTTGTGATGGGCTCAGGCTGACCTTGCCTTCCTTTGCCGCCGGCCAAACAAACAGGCCCCGTTCCAGCCGCTTTGTAAACAGGCAGACCCCCTGGCTATCCCACCAGATGATCTTCAAAAGATCGCCCGATCACGTTTCATAATGCACGTCTTTCTTCAGAACCCGGGCAGGGTCATTGACTTATCTATAACTTTATTAATGGCTTGCTTTGGCCGTCGTGCGACGATTTCTTGCAACCCTATTTGGACCGCTTCGGTCTCCAACGCATCAACTCGGGTCTTCCAAGGCGCGGAGTACATGATCTGGGTCGCGGGGAGAGCGCCCGAGCGGATCAGCTTGTGAACCGAGGCAATGCATACACCAAGCCGCTTCGCGGCGGCATCGGCGCTCATCGTCTTCGGGGTTTCTGTTCCGGATCATAGGGCGGGATTGCGAGCCTGTCGCGGAGTCCCGCGACGCGAACGGTCGTCCACGTTTCGCCGTCTTCGGTGCGGCAACGCATCCTGTTGAGAGTTACCGCCAACTCCCGGTCCGGCCAGTGACCGCCAAGCTTTCGCAAAACCTCTGCAGCCTCGAGCCCCCGACC
>Ga0307487_1002070_pt1 | contig 13330 bp, 13 predicted proteins | sample CBIW12metaG_FD_203665 | JGI IMG/M metagenome (GOLD analysis project Ga0307487, IMG submission 203665) | Sea-ice brine microbial communities from Beaufort Sea near Barrow, Alaska, United States - CBIW 1.2 | ecosystem: Environmental > Aquatic > Marine > Coastal | place: USA: Alaska | collected... | reverse complement strand
CCTATCTGGCGGTGTCAAAAACAGTTAAAACAGCAGTAGGTTTAGGTGCGGCGGTAATATTTGTACTTACTATTACTGTGCCTATCAACTTTTTGTTGGACCAGTACTTGCTTATGCCCGGGGCCTTGAAATGGTTAAGTCCGGAATATGCAACTATTGATCTAAGCTTTCTTAGCTTTATTATGTTTATCGCGGTGATAGCTTCAATGGTTCAATTGGTAGAAATGGTAGTCGAAAAATTTGCTCCGGCGCTTTATAGTAATTTGGGGATTTTTCTTCCGCTTATCGCTGTAAACTGTGCTATCCTGGGTGGATCGCTATTTATGCAACAAAAAGCTTTTGGCGCGGTAACCGAAGCGATAACTTATGGATTTGGAAGTGGAATTGGTTGGTTTCTTGCCATCTTAGCCATTGCCGCCATTCGTGAAAAAATAACCTACTCCAATGTTCCTGCTCCCTTAAAAGGACTGGGGATTACCTTTATAATTACCGGGTTAATGGCGATTGGGTTTATGAGTTTTATGGGAATTAAAATTTAATTGAAAAATAAAAAACAATGACAGTTATAATAGCAGGTGTAATTGTATTCTTAATACTAATCTTATTCTTGGTTTCCATCTTATTGTTTGCCAAGGCCAAATTAGTGTCATCGGGTCCGGTTTCAATAACAGTAAATGGTGAAAAGGATATTGAAGTGGTTTCGGGAGGAACCCTTCTTTCAACCTTAGGTGAACAAAAATTATTTTTGCCTTCCGCTTGTGGTGGGGGTGGTACTTGTCTTCAGTGCAAATGTATTGTTACCGAAGGTGGGGGAGCAATTCTTCCAACAGAAGAACCTAATTTTACCCGAAAGGAAATTGCCAATGGTTGGCGATTGAGTTGCCAGGTAAAGGTGAAGGAAAATATGAAGATCCAAATTCCTGAAGAAGTATTTGGAATTAAAAAGTGGGATGCTACTGTTGTGAGCAATTACAATGTAGCCTCATTTATCAAGGAATTTGTTGTTGAAATTCCTGAAGATATGGGATACAAAGCCGGAGGGTATATCCAAATTGAAATACCAAAATGTGAGGTTAATTTCACTGATATGGATATTACCGCCCATCCTGAAGAACATCCCGGTGAACCTGAGAAATTTAAGGATGAATGGGATAAATTTAAATTGTGGCCCCTGGCAATGAAAAACAATGAAACCGTAGAGCGTGCATATTCTATGGCTTCTTACCCTGCTGAAGGGCGTAAGATCATGCTAAATGTAAGGGTGGCAACTCCTCCATTTGATAGAGCTATAAATGGCTGGATGAATGTGAATCCTGGTGTTGCATCTTCTTATATTTTCTCCAGAAAACCCGGTGATAAAGTTGTTATCTCAGGTCCTTACGGAGAATTTTTTATCAATGAGAGTGAGTCTGAAATGTTATATGTAGGTGGTGGAGCCGGAATGGCACCAATGCGATCTCACTTGTATCATTTGTTCAGAACCCTAAAAACGAACAGAAAAGTGAGCTACTGGTATGGAGGTCGTTCAAAACGTGAATTGTTCTATACAGAACATTTCCGGGCATTGGAAAGGGATTTTCCTAACTTTAAATTCCATTTGGCTCTTTCTGAACCAATGGAAGAAGATAATTGGAAAGTCAAGAAAAGTATGGAAGAAGAAGGGGATGGATTTGTAGGATTCATTCACCAGGTGGTAATTGATAACTATTTAAAATCACACGAATCACCGGAGGATATTGAATTTTACTTCTGTGGACCGCCATTGATGAATAAAGCTGTTCAACAAATGACCGACAATTATGGAGTTCCGCCGGAAAACGTGAGATTTGACGATTTTGGAGGATAATATAATCCTTGCATAAATTTATATCTGAGACCGACATTTTTGTCGGTCTCTTTTTTTTTGATGTTTTATTAAATCAGAAATTCTTCAGCTTAACATTTTCTTTTTTTTTTCTATCAGTTAATTAACCTTCTACATTTCAACTCAAAAAAATAAAGCTAAATATAATTACAGCTTTGTTTTCTGATTGCAGTCCTTAATTTGTAATTTTGGGATCAATATGAAAAATGAACTTTCTAAACAAGAACTTCATAATCTGGCAATGAATATTGTTGGAAAAGACCTGGAAGATCAGGGATACGAGTTTCTGGGTGTAAACAGCAAATTAAAATCCAATCCTCAATTTGTAGCCGTAAAAAATAAGGTAGTGCATTTTGTAGTAGTGCGTGCCATCACTTACCCGGAGGATCCAAAAGAGATCGACAGTATATTTATGGAGAGCATAAAAGAGCATGCACTGAAATTTGAAGCCAAAACTTTTTATGCAGGAGTGGGATTGGCCAATTCAGGTGATTATGAAAAACCAGTTTTACATGAAGAAGATTATATTGTCAATTATGAAGGATTGCAGGAAATTTGATAAAGCAATTTTAGCGTTAGCAGTTTTAGGAATTGGGTTTTTCGTTTCCTGTGGGAATCCTGTTCCCGAAGAACAGGTTTACGTTGGAGAAGCCTTAGGAACTTCTTATCATATTAAATTATTTGGGCCTGAAAATCTCAATATTGAAAATGCTCTCGACTCCATTTTTGAAGTTGTGAACAACTCTATGAGTACCTATCAAAGTGATTCCGATATTTCAAAGATCAATTCCGGGGACACCTCCATTCGTGTAGATCAAAATTTCAGAAAAGTATTTAATTTTTCGGAAAAGATATATCGGGAGAGCAAGGGTTATTTTGACCCCACTGTGGGTAATTTGGTAAATGCATATGGTTTTGGTCCTGGAAGCCAATCGGATGGATTAACACGCACGAAAATTGATTCTATGCTGCAATATGTGGGCTTTGATAAAGTGAATCTTACCACCGAGAATAAAATTGTAAAACAGCGTACGGAAATCTATTTGGATTTCAATGCTATAGCCAAAGGTTACACCGTTGACGTTATAGCCCTGTTTCTCAACAAAAAGGGAGTTCAGGATTATTTGATCGAATTGGGTGGAGAATTGGTGGGAAAGGGTCGGAATAAGGCTAAGGATCAGTCTTGGATCGTTGCGATAGACAATCCAATACAAACGGAGGAAAACAGGACGTATCAGGCTGCTTTGGCTCTTAAGGACCGGGCAATGGCTACTTCCGGGAATTACAGAAAATTTCGGATAGATTCACTAACCGGGCAAAGATTTGTCCATACAATCAATCCTATTACCGGAATGTCCGAAAAAAGTAACCTTTTAAGCACATCAGTTCTAGCTGAAAATTGCGCTGTTGCCGATGCCTATGCAACTGCATTTATGGCTTTAGGTATAGAAAAATCCAAGGAAATGCTTGAAGGACTCGAAAATGTGGATGTTTATTTTATTTATGCTGAAGAAAATGATAAGGTAAAAGTATTTGCTTCTGAAGGATTCAAAAAGGTATTGGTCAAGGAATAATAGAAACGAATCGAGTGAAGAGTGAAGGGTCGAGGTAAAACGGAAGTCATTTGTTGTTTGTGTTTTATTGGTTGTTGAAAAGGCTATCAGCGAAAATCTGCGGTTTCAATCTGCGTAAATCCGCAGGAAAAGAGGAGGCACGATGCTTCGGGATGGAAAAGGAGACTTGGGGAGTATAAAACGTAAGTCGTTTGTATTTTATTGGTTTTTGTAAAAGGCTATCAGCGAAAATCTGCGGTTTCAATCTGCGTAAATCCTCGGGAAAAGAGAGGGTACGATGCTTCGTGATGCAAAGGAGATTTGGGGAGTGGAAAACGTAAGTCGTTTGTATTTTATTTGTTGTTGAAAAATGCTATCTGCGAAAATCTGCGGTTTCAATCTGCGTAAACCCTCGGGAAAAGTGGGGGCCCGATGCTTCGGGATGGAGAAGGAGACTTGTGGAGTGGAAATACGTAAGTCGTTTGTAGTTTATGGGTTGTAGTTCAAAAAGTGAATTTGGAATTTGGGAAATATATAGACAAATTCTTCTTCTCCCTTTTTTTAGGGCAATTGAAAATTTAAGGGGTATTTTAAATATCTGGTCATTAGGTGTCTTTACGGACAAGCAATTAAAATTAAATAAATACTACGTCTTGCATCCCCTGTATTATTGAAAATTAGTTTACTTCAGGCATTTTAGGCACTCAAAACTATATGAACTGATGACGTACGAAACATTATTTGGTGCATACCGGGATGATCTCCTCTTTTGCGATCCGGTATTTGTCTATTTCAGCGGGGCTCAATTTTGAGCCATAATTCACTTCTTCAACGTTAAACCCGATTCCCCTGAGCTTGTCAAAAAAATCCCTGCCGTAAACCCTTACATGATCATATTGACCGAATATTTTTGCGCGTTCTTTGGGGGAGGTTATACTATTATCTTCAAAAGTAGTTTTCCTGTTAAGGTCCTGGGGAATTTGTAAAATAGCAGTGCCTCCCGGCTTCAGGATCCTGTACATTTCCTGCATGGCTTTCGTATCATCCGGAATATGTTCCAATACGTGATTGCATAATATAAAGTCGTAAGTATTGTCTTTGAAAGGCAAATCGCAAATATCAGCTTTAACATCTGCCAGGGGAGAATTTAAATCGGTAGTGGTATAATCCAGATTTGACAAGTTTCTAAAGCGTTTATAAAAAGCCTGTTCAGGTGCAAAGTGAAGCACTTTTAAATTGTCCTTAAAAAAACCGGTTTCATTTTGCAAATACAACCATAATAATCTGTGGCGCTCCAGGGAAAGGGTAGAAGGGGAGAGCACATTTTCCCGTTGGTTTTCATAGCCGTAAGGCAGGAATTTTCTAAAACTACTTCCGTCTATAGGATCCTGGTATTTATTTCCTCGTAATGCTATCTTGAGGATTGGCCTCGCAAGATAACTTAACCTGATCAAAAATGGACGTGGAATGGAATTCAGGATAAACTTAAAGATCTTACTGATCATACCTCTATATCTCCCCAGTTTTCTCCGGATTTAATGCGGTATAACTGCATCTCGGAAACGCCAAATTGTTTGGCAAGTATCCTTATCCGAGTTTTTCGGTTGGGGTCTAATAATTTCTTTTTGAGAATGACGGCCTGTCCATAGGTGAGTTTTGAATATGAGGTAACTTGTCTCAATTTCCTTTTCAGCTTGTTCTCTTTTACATTAGGATTCCCAAACTGATGCTTGATCCATTCCTCTTTATTGGCCCAGGCTAAATTTAAAACCTGGTTATCATGCTTTTCATAATTCTTGTGAATCACAAAAGTATCATCCTCTTTTTTGTTCAAAAATAATTCAGAAATGACCCTGTGAAAATAATAGCTTTTATTTTTTCCATTCTTAAGAACGACGGCGAAGGATAAATAACCTGAATTTCTTCCGCCACTAAGAAGTTCCCCCTCCGGATTTTTAACGAAACTTATCACCCGGCCATAGTTCGATATTTTATAAACGAACCTATCCATCCAGATATCCAAATGATAAGTTTTCCAACGTTCTTGTCTGAAATTTTTAATCATATTCTATGATCTGAATTTATCTTCTTCGGTACTTTCAATTCCCAAAGCTTCGTAAATATACTTAAATGTTGAAAGCAATTCAGGTTTCCCATCTATAATTGCAATATCGTGTTCAAAATGTGCGCTAGGTTTATTGTCGGCAGTAAGAATTGTCCAACCGTCTTTTAACTGTTTGATATTTTTTGTTCCCTGATTGACCATAGGTTCGATTGCTACGACCATTCCTTCAATAAGTTTTTTGCCTCTGCCGCGGTGTCCGTAATTTGGCATTTCAGGATCCTCGTGCATTTTTCTTCCCAGGCCGTGGCCTACCAATTCTCTAACCACTCCATATCCGTGATCTTCACAGTATTTTTGGATAGCATAGCCTACATCCCCAACCCTGTTTCCAATCCTTAATTCGGCTATTCCTATATAAAGGGATTCTTTGGTGATTTTTAAAAGCTCTTGGGTTTCCGGAGCTACTTCTCCAACCGGGAAGGTATATGCGTGATCCCCGTAGAAACCATTTTTAATAGATCCACAATCAATAGATATGATATCGCCCTCAACAAGAGGTGTTTCGTTAGGTATTCCATGAACTACTTGTGCGTTTGGACTCACACAAAGGGAATTCGGAAAATCGTATAAGCCCAAAAAACCTGGAACGGCACCTTGTTCGCGGATATGTTCTTCAGCTAATTGATCCAATCTAAGTGTAGTAACGCCCGGCTTTACTTCTGAAGCGAGCATTCCTAAAGTTTTGGAAACCACTAAAGCGCTTTCTCTCATCAATTCAATTTCTTCCCTGGATTTTATTATTATCATAATTTAGTTTTAAAAAAGCGTAAAATGCCTTTTTCTGATTTTTCTTTATTGATTTTTTTAAGCTGCTCTTTTTGTAAAAATTCAAGGCTTAAGGTTTGATAAATCTCTCCCCATCCCAATAAACCACCAATATTCCGGTCATCTATAAAAATATCTGCCTGAATTTTCCTGCTCAAAGAGTTGTCATAAATTTCTTCAGGATAACTCCTGTTTACCGCAAAAAAAAATATTCCTTTATTATTACAAAATTCTACAGCTTCTTTAAGTTCAGTCCCTGTTCTATAAGTCCATAATATTAACTGGTGACCCTCCTCATTTAATTTTTTAAGGGTTTCAATTGCGAACAACAGGGGTTTTCCTATTTTTGGATACCTGTTTTCAACGATTGTCCCGTCAAAATCTATAGCGATGGTCAATATTTTTTGCATATTTCCAAAATTAAAAAGAGTAAATTTGATACTCTTTTTTACGAGCTTTATTTAAAGTGACAAGTGTAAATTTAATTAAAATATGAATGCTTGTAACCCTGTCCGCTTACGATTTTGGCAATATCTTCTTCTATAGTTTCACTAGGATATTCCACAAAACGGTTAGTTTCTTTTCCGTCCTTTATAAAAATGATGCTGGGAACCCTATTTAGATCCCAACCCTCTTCAAGTTTTTCCGGAGTGGTTTTACTTCTGCTAACACCAACCATGGTTAGGTTGGATAAGTCATATCCAGCTTCCTCCAAAATCTTCAAAAGTTTTGGCACTTCACGTTTGCTATCCCCGCACCAGGTTCCCATAAACACCATAATTTCATAGTCTGAAATATTGTTTTTTATAGTTTCCATAGCTTCTGCAGAAGGCTTGAAATTATCATATTCACTCTTAAACCAACTTTCATAAGGGGCTTCTTGCAAATCTTCTATTGTGAATTTGCCAATCAGCATCCCCTGTTGTTCCTCTGAATTTTGGACTGTCACCGGAGTTGAATCCTTCTCGACGGTTTTTACTGTATTATTGATATTTCCACAAGAGGTGATAAATGTGAGAATCAAAATATATAAACTCATTTTCATTTTTTAGATTAATGGATGTTGTGTCATGAGCTCGGGTTTTGGAATCCCCATCAACTTTAAGATAGTGGGAGCCATATCGCCCAGAACACCATCTTTTAAAGATTTGACGTCTTTATCCACCAAAATAAAAGGAACGGGATTGGTGGTATGTGCGGTATTTGGTGTGCCATCGGGGTTTATCATCACTTCGCTGTTCCCGTGATCGGCAATTACCAAAACACTGTAATCGTTTTCTATCGCTGCATTTACAACATCCCCCATACATTCATCTACAACCTCAACTGCTTTAATGGCTGCTTTCATAACCCCGGTGTGGCCTACCATATCTGCATTGGCGAAATTCAGGCAGATAAAATCGGCGCTATGGGAATTTATTTCCGGAATAATTTTATCCCTGATCTCATAAGCGCTCATTTCAGGTTTAAGATCGTAGGTCGCAACTTTAGGGGAATTGCACATGATCCTTTTTTCACCTTTAAAAGGTTTCTCCCTTCCACCGGAAAAGAAAAATGTCACGTGTGGATATTTTTCGGTTTCCGCTATCCTTATTTGGGTTTTTCCCATATATTCTACCACTTCACCTAAGGTGGTCTTGATGTTTTCCTTCTTGAAAACTACATTTATGTTTGTGAAATTGTCATCATACTTGGTCAAAGTCACATAATACAAGGGCATTTTTTTCATCTCAAATTCCGGAAAATCCTGCTGAGTAAGGGCTTCCGTAAGTTGGCGACCGCGATCTGTTCTAAAATTGAAGAATATCACTACATCGTCGTCTTTCAAGGTTGCTACAGGATCACCATTGGGATCTGTGACAACAATTGGTTCTATAAATTCATCTGTTACATCATTATCATAACTTTCCTTCACCGCCTCAATTGCATTTTGAGATTTTTTACCTTTTCCCAGAACAATAAGATCGTAAGCTTTTTTAACGCGCTCCCAACGTTTGTCACGATCCATGGCAAAATATCTTCCTATAATTGAAGCCAGTTTTCCACCAGTTTTTTCAAGGTGTTCTTCAATATCGGCAACGTATCCTTTTCCTGAATGTGGATCTACATCCCGACCATCTGTAAATGCATGTACATATTTTTCTTCTATGCCATATTCAGCGGCAGCGGTCAAAAGGCCTTTTAAATGATTAATATGCGAATGCACACCTCCATCGCTCAAAAGCCCAATAAAATGAACGGGTTTATTATTTTGTTTTGCATAATCAAAAGCTTGTTGTAAAACAGGCTCTTGGATTAAACTATTATTTTTAACAGCTAAATTGATCTTTGCCAAATCCTGGTATACAATACGTCCTGCTCCAAGATTCATGTGGCCAACTTCACTGTTCCCCATTTGCCCTTCAGGCAATCCAACGTTTTCTCCGTGGGTAAGTAATTCGGCATGGGGATATTTTTGAATTAATGAATCAAAATTGGGAGTCTTGGCTTGAGCAACTGCAGAAACTTTTGCATCCTGAGTAACGCCCCAGCCGTCTAATATCATTAGAATAACTTTTTTATTCATAGCAATTAATTATTTGAGGTGTAAAGATAGAAACTATATTTGGGGGGATTAAACTTGGCCTGATAATGTTTTAATAAAAAAACAGGTTTTTAGGCCTTTTTTTGGGTTCTTTAATCTCTGAGGGTACAATTTCCCGATGCTTGCGTCGTACGAAGAGGAAGTTTGGAAACCTTTGGTTTTTATTGAAAAATCTTTCTTCCTCTAAATACCTCGTATGTTTACATCGAGGGAGATTATCAGTCTTTTGTCTATTATCTATATTCTTAAAGTTGATGTTACACTCTCTATATCAAGAGCTTTTTCCTCGATATGCTTCATTTCACCTGTAAAACGGATTATTATATTTCCAAAGAAAAATATTTTTCAATTTCTGAATTAATTAATTCTTCTGCTTGTAGTTTTCGAGAAAACATACCCCGGTTTGGTTTTGGTATGAATTGTTAAAATTCAAAAGTTTGAACAGATAACAGTCTCTTAAATTTTCTTCCTTGTTAAAAAATAAATTTCAAATTGAAACGTTGTAATTTACATATTGAATTTTATAATAGATCATAAGATACTGATGTTTAACAAATTAAAATCAAATATTTGAATTTTGGTATTGTTTTTGGACTGAATTAACAAATCTTAATTTTAAAGCGTATGACTCATAAAATTTTTACTGCGATCGCCTTTCTAACTGTATTTTTCTCATTTACCACCACAGATGGACATAACATATCTAAAATATTTACAATATCAGAACCCATAGCTGAAGTTTCAAATACATCATTAACGCCAGATGAAGAAATTACACAGTTGTATGATGTTTTTGTGGAGAACAACCCCAGTGTACCCAATTTGAAAAGCTTTAAGAATGGAATGATAGGTTATAATAAATTGTCCGATAAAAATTTAATCGATAAACAAATCCTAACAATAATTGATTTTAGTATTTCCTCCAAAAAAGAGAGAATGTGGGTAATGGATATGTCAAAAAATAAGATACTTTATCATACGGTTGTGTCCCACGGGAAAAATACAGGAAGTGAGTTTGCCACAAAATTCTCCAATATAAAGAATTCCAAACAAAGTTCCCTGGGGTTTTTTATTACCGGAGAAACCTATTTCGGTAAAAACGGATTGTCCTTATTTATAGATGGGATGGAAAAACAATTCAATTCTAATGCCCGTAAACGTTATGTTGTAATTCATGGGGCAAAATACGCCAACCCTTCTGCTATTAAAAATTTAGGGCGCTTGGGTAGAAGTTATGGATGTCCCGCATTACCGACGGCAATTTCCCAGGAAATTATTGATCTGATCAAAAACAAATCGGTATTGTATATTTATTCTGACGATAAAACTTACGCGAAGAATTCAAAGATGATACAGGCTTAAGATGCTTTTTTTAAGGCCTGGTAGGTGGCCTCATCATAATTGTAAATATCGTCAGTAAACCTTGTTTTGCCATTTTCCCGCCAGGCTGTCCAGTAAAAAATATGGACATTGACTTTTTGGTTCATATAAATTCGCCTCGTGGTACCCTGTTCAATTATTTTGTCAATTTCTTCGGAAGTAATTTTCTTTTGGTCACTTATTAAATATTTAGCCAGATCTACAGCGTTTTGTACACGTATACATCCGGAGCTATGGGCACGGAAATTTCCCTCGAACAAGGATTTGGACGAGGTGTCATGTAAATAGATAATATACCTGTTTGGAAAACTTATCTTGACCTCTCCCAAGGGATTACTAGGGCCGGGATCTTGTTTATACTGATATGACCTCACTGCATTACTGGACCAATCAATTTGGGAAGGACTAAGCTTTTGACCTTTACTGTTGTAAACATCAATATTTTTATTTGCTAAATAAGAAGGGTTTCTTCTTGCCCCGGGGATCACGTCATTGTTTTTAATTGTAGGGGGGATATACCAGCTGGGATTAAAATCAAGGAATTCTATTTCATCTGAAAAAATGGGCGTTTTCCTGGATTCTCTTCCCACAACTATTTTATGGGTACTTATAGTCTGGTTTCCCTTGACTACCTGGAGTTGGAAGTTGGCAATATTTATTAAAATATAATGGGAACCTAAATCCCGTGGAAACCATCTCCAACGTTCAAGGTTAACCAGGATTTGCCCAGCTCGTTTGTCAAAACCTTGATTCAAAACACCAATGGTTTTATTTCCAATAACTCCATCCACCATCAACCCGTTTTCCAGCTGAAATTGTTTTATTGCTTCTTGTACAGTTTTAGAATAAATATTGCTCAATGTGTCAATAGGCCTTAGATATCCCAGGGATTTCAATCTGATTTGAATTTTTAGCAGGCGTTGATCCTGCATTCCGGGTTTTATCAATTCACCTTTTTCAATTTCTTCAAAACCGGAGAGATCATTTTTTAGTTTTTGATATTCTTTGGAAGCAGCTATCAATTTTTGGTAGATGGGATGAGTGGGTCTTAATTGGCTTAGCGCGATCTCAAGATTGGTTTTATCAACAGCCTGAGTTAATAATTTTACCTGGTTTCTCCTGTTTTTGGTAATGTCCCAGGTTCTGGGTAATTTTTTTGGATCGATCTTGCCGTTCAATAAATGATCTCCAAATTTAAAAAAGGCGTCTGTCAGTAAATAGTCTAATTTTATTAATTCCTGTTGGTTGAGAACATTTAGGTTTGTCAACATTTTTTCCAACTCCTTTCCGTGGTAATCATTATAAAACAGGCCTTGGGCTTCGGCTTGTTTCAGGGTATCGATCAGGGAGCTTCTAAATTTGGGATTGCTCCATGCCAAATCGTTATTCCTGTTATTGTAAAATGCCTTAACTGAATCGGGATAAAATAAGGAAGATCTTTCTGAATTTAAAAATTCTTCTGAAATCTTATTGGAATTTCCCGAAAAGAAATCAGATACTGTTCTTGAAAAATTATTTGGGGCGGCATAAGCAGATGTTTCCTCTTTACAGGAGGTAAAGCTAATAAGCAGGAAGAGAGAGATAAGGAATGCTCCTTTCCTGAAAAACGGGTAATATTGAAGAATTGAAAGTCTCATCTTTCATAAATTTCGACATAAATTTTAAAGGAGCTTAAACATAACTATATGTTCACATACTCCAGGAACATCAAATTTTTCTCCTATGGTCTTAAATCCGAATTTTTTGTAAAACCCGATTGCATGATCCCGTGCATTAAACCATAAAAATGGGTGGTTTACCAAATTTTTCAACTTTTCTTCTCCTTCAATTAACAGAGAGGCTCCAAAGCCTTGTCCCTTAAATTTAGATAAAACCGCCATTCCCCTTAATTGATATTGTTCTGATTCTTTAAATAGGGGGTTGCTGTTTTGCATAAAACTTGCAACCCCTATTAAATTTTCATCCATAAAAAGACCCAAATGCAAGGTTTTGCCAGAGGTATCCCCTTCAAAAACGCATTCAGCTAATGGTCTTCCGGGCCTTAATTCCGATTGGCGAACGCTGTAAACAGCAGATACCGGAATTTCCCGGATATGGATCGTTGTAATCAATATTTCAAATTATTTAATCTCTTTCTGGTTAATTACACCAGGCTCTGTCTCGCTTTGTTCTTTTTTGGTCCCGAAATTTCGGGATGGAATTTGACTTTTTTCGAATTTTAATACCTCGCGTGTTCTGCTCCGGGGTATTTTATTCTTTAAGCACATCTTCATATTCCTTGTGACTATCAAAGTGAGCCTTAGCATAGGAACAACCGGGAACAATTTTAAAATTGTTTTCCCGTGCATAATCCACGCTTCTTTTCACCAATCTTGAAGCAAAACCTTTTCCTTTAAATTCAATCCTGGTTTCTGTGTGATCTATGATCAATACACCTTTTTCCGGTGTGGAGTATCTGAGCTCAGAAGTAATTCCGATTTTATCCTCCATATAGAATTTGCCTTTGCTGCCACTTTCTTTATGTTTGATCATGTGGCTCATTACAATTTACGGTTTAAAAATACCATCCACAATGCCGTAGGCAACAGATTCTTCTGCATCCATCCAATAATCCCTGTTAAAGTCCTTTAAAACTTTAGCGATGGGTTGTCCACAATTTTCAGCAAGTAATTTTGCGCTAATTTCCCTTATCTTTAATATTTCTGCAGCCTGGATCTCAATATTTGAAGCCTGGCCTCTTGCACCGCCGCTGGGCTGATGGATCATTACTTTTGCAAGTGGTTGAATAAACCGCCTCCCTTTGGTACCTCCCGAGAGTAAAATAGATCCCATAGAAGCCGATAGTCCGGAACATATTGTTGAAACAGGACTTTTTAAAGATTTCATTGTATCGTACATGGCAAATCCATCGGTCACAAAGCCACCGGGACTATTTATAAAAAATTGTATTTCTTCATTGGATTCCTGATCTAAATACAATAGGTGTTCAATTACGTGTTTTGCCGCTTTAGCATTAACCTCTCCCCACAAAAATATTTTTCTTTGCTCTAAAAATTTTT
>Ga0307487_1002067_pt1 | contig 13336 bp, 11 predicted proteins | sample CBIW12metaG_FD_203665 | JGI IMG/M metagenome (GOLD analysis project Ga0307487, IMG submission 203665) | Sea-ice brine microbial communities from Beaufort Sea near Barrow, Alaska, United States - CBIW 1.2 | ecosystem: Environmental > Aquatic > Marine > Coastal | place: USA: Alaska | collected... | reverse complement strand
GAAATATGGAAGAATAAATTTAAAAAATCTGCCTATTTAAGTATACAAGATATTGAGAGCTAATTAAAAAGAAATACCTACATCGGTTAATCGCATATAGTGGGCAATTGGGTGAAAAGTGATATTTAGATTCCAATAAACACGTGTTAAAGACACACTAGATTTTCAATCAATTTTATATTCCAGCCGCATTGTAATAGATGCGGTTTTCTTTTTGTCCTGGGTGTTAAAAGAGCCGCTCCAACTAAAATCTTCTCCGCTGTTTTGGCCGGTGATCTGGAAAACCCCCATATTTGCATTGTTCAGATCCCCCAGGGAACTACCGCTGTTTTCGGCAATTTTTTCAGCCCTAAGCCTCGCGTCTTCAGTGGCTTTGGAGATCATCTCGATTTTTAGATCGGCCAGTTTTGTGTAGTAATATCTTGGTGGAGTGGAATTAAATTGAACCCCCCGGTTTAAAAGTTCGGTAATTTCCCGGGATACATTTTCTATCAACTCAACATCTGAAGATTCGATTTTCACTGATTGTATCAGTTCATAACCTTTAAAAATACTCCCCACAAAATTTCCGTTTTGATATTGGTTTTCCTGTTGTTCTATGGTTTGAACCGAGTTGAACACGAAATTATCGGATTTGATCCCGTTGTCCATTAAATATTTGCGCACGGTTTCCTTATCTGCATTCAAATCTTCATAAGCCTGTTTCAAATCGGGATTCATTCTGCTGAACTGCCCTTCCCATACGATCAAATCTGAGGTAAAATTTTCACTTCCCGATCCTGTTACGGAAATAGTCCCTTTAGGCTGTGCCCTTTCTATATAGGCGTTTCCAAGGAAAAATGAAGCAAATATGATAGCAATTGCGAAAATGATGGTACTGATTATTCTCATGGGATGTTTTGATTTTCAATTAAAGATATTAAATTATACAACTGCATTGTCATTATTGGTTCAAATACTTACTTTTGCCTATGCAAGAAAACGTACTTATTTTAGATTTTGGTTCCCAGTATACGCAGCTTATCGCAAGGCGTGTAAGAGAGTTGAATATTTACTGCGAGATCCATCCATATAATAAACCCCCAAAAGATCTTTCCGGATTTAAAGCAGTGATCCTTTCTGGAAGCCCATTTTCGGTTCGGGCGGAAAATGCACCACATCCGAATCTCTCGGAGATAAGAGGGAAGTTACCGCTTTTAGCAGTGTGTTACGGGGCTCAATATTTTGCCCAGTTTCATGGAGGAACTGTAGAACCTTCGGAAACAAGGGAATACGGCAGGGCAAATTTGTCCGACATCAAACCGGCAGAACTTTTGTTTGATGGAATTCCCGATTATTCGCAGGTATGGATGAGCCATAGCGATACCATAAAAGAATTACCTGAAAATAGCGTAAGGCTGGCAAGTACATCAGATGTATTGAATGCAGCTTATAGAATTGAAGGAGAGCAAACCTACGCTATCCAATTTCATCCGGAAGTGTATCACACTACCGATGGCAAACAAGTGCTGGAAAACTTCCTTGTGAAAATCGCGGGGGTTGCCCAAACCTGGACACCAGAGACATTTGTGGATATGACGGTTTCAGAATTACAGAATAAAATAGGAGACGATAAGGTGGTGCTTGGATTGAGCGGAGGCGTAGATTCCACTGTGGCCGCTGTATTGCTTCACAAAGCCATAGGGAAAAATTTATTTTGCATTTTTGTGAATAACGGGTTGCTTCGCAAAGACGAGTTTACCAGCGTTTTGGATCAGTATGAACATATGGGACTGAACGTAAAAGGAGTAGATGCTTCGGCACGCTTCTTGGATGCCCTTGCCGGGCTTAGCGATCCCGAAGAAAAGCGAAAAGCGATCGGGAATGCCTTTATTGAGGTTTTTGATCAGGAAGCGCATTTGATACAAAATGTAAAATATTTGGCACAAGGGACTATTTATCCGGATGTGATCGAATCGGTTTCCGTGAACGGAGGCCCATCAGCAACTATAAAATCACACCATAATGTTGGGGGATTGCCAGATTTCATGAAATTGAAAGTGGTAGAACCACTTAGAATGATATTTAAAGATGAAGTGCGCAGGGTAGGAGCTGAAATGGGAATAGCCAAGGAATTGTTGGGAAGACATCCCTTTCCCGGACCCGGATTGGCTATACGTATTTTGGGCGATGTCACGGCCGAAAAAGTCCGTACACTTCAGGAAGTTGATGCTATTTTTATAGATGGACTTAAAGAATGGAATTTATACGATAAAGTTTGGCAGGCAGGAGCGATTTTATTGCCTGTAAACTCGGTAGGTGTTATGGGGGATGAAAGGACTTACGAAAAAGTGGTTGCTTTGAGAGCGGTAGAATCTACCGATGGAATGACCGCAGATTGGGTGAATTTACCATACGAATTCCTTCAAAAGATATCCAACACAATAATAAATCGTGTAAAAGGCGTTAATAGGGTAGTGTATGATATAAGTTCAAAACCGCCCGCAACCATAGAATGGGAGTAAAATATTTTGGGTTTGTCGGGTTTATTAACCTTGAATTGAATAGAGGTTTCACCTCGGATCATAAATTGCAACTACCATTAAAGAACCAATAAAATTCAACAGATGAAGTATGTGATCGTTATAAGCTTGTTTTTTCAAGTGCTTTCAACAACTGCCTTTTGCCAGGCTTTTAAATACCATACGGTAGCCCCGGAGGAAAATGTTTACAGGATCGCGCAGAAATACGATGTTAGTGTTGAGTCTATTTATAAACTTAATCCTGATGCCAAGAACGGTGTTCAAGTGGGCACAAAACTGGTTATTCCGGTGCAGGGTGAAACCCCGGAAACTTCGGGTGAGGCAGCTGTAAGTTTTAAGTCACATCGGGTCGAGAAAAAAGAAACCTTGTACAGTTTGTCAAAGCAGTATGATGTTAGTATAGATGAGATCAAAAAATATAACAAACAACTTTATTCCAAGGAATTACAAAATGGGGAGATCATTCAAATTCCCCTATTTGTCAAAGGCGAAACTCAAAGTGTCCGTCCTGTTCAAAAAGCGCAATCTCCTACATCAACTCAAATAGGCAAAACAAGGGAACACATTATTTTGCCCAAAGAAACCAAATTTGGAATTGCCAGAAAATATGGAATGACGGTAGAGGAACTGGAAATATTAAACCCAACGGTAGGTGTTTTGCAACCCGGGATCATGCTCAAGGTTGGAACTGCAGTTTTGGACGATTATGTATTTCTCACCGGTGATGTCTTTCAATTTTATGAAGTGCAGCCACAAGAAACCATGTATAGCCTAACGCGCAGGTTTCAGGTGGAAGCAGATTCTTTAATGGCTTTAAATCCAGCACTGAAAGATGGATTGAAATGGGGAATGATATTAAAAGTCCCTACAAAAGATGCCAGCGGAAGAACATTGGATCTAGGAGCGGAAGTAGCAGGAGAAGCTGATGCTTCAGATGTAAAACGACTTGATCTCAAAAATAATTTAAAGGATTTTGACGCCAAAAATTTGGTATTGATGCTTCCCTATAACCTGAGCAAGATCAAAAACGATTCCATTTCGAATTCAAAGGAAATGTTGCAAAATGACAGGGTGATGCGAATTTCGCTGGACTTTTACAGTGGGGTTTTAATGGCGATAGAGCGTGCACAGGAATTGGGAATTTCCACCAATTTGAAGGTGTATGATACACAGCAACAACCGGCAAAAGTGGCCTCGATTATCCAATCCAACAATTTCAATAACGTAGATGCAGTTATAGGTCCTCTATTGCAGGCAACTTCAGAGGAAGCAGCTGCAAGATTGTCAAATTTAAATGTTCCTGTAATTTCGCCTATTTCAAACAGGGAATTGAGGGCAATTCCCAATTTATATCAGGCCCGGCCAAGCGATGAGCTGTTAAGGGAAGCCATGATCAAATATTTACAGAAAAATTCCCGGGGCAAAAACGTAATTATAGTTGCCGATGGGGCCTCTGGTGCAATTAAAAGCAAATTAATGAATGCTTTGCCAAATGCAAGAACAGTTAACCCAGATGGTAATAGTATAAGCGAAACCACACTGAGTCCTTCACTGGTAAAAGGCAGCGAGAATTGGGTGATTTTGGAATCAGAAAGTGTGGCTTTACTGAGCAGTGCTACTTCAGCATTAAACCGATTGGCAAGAGATAATGATATCGTCTTGTTTACAACAAACAAGAATAGTTCATTCGAAAGTAGTGTGCTTTCAAATAATCACCTGGGAAGGTTGAAATTTCATTTTCCTTCAGAATATAAAGAGTTTGACGAGACGGTGAGCGATAGTTTTATCGATTCATATAAAACAAAATACGGATATGTTCCCAATAAATATACGGTTCGTGGTTATGATTTGACCCTTGATGTATTATTGCGTTTGGCGGCGATGGGAACCCTTGAAAAATCGGTGGAGGCAAATATTATCACCGAGTATGTGGAAAATAAATTTTTATATAAACATAAGGCCAACGGCGGATATTATAACGATGCGGTATATATTATGCATCTTAATGAAGACCTAAGCCTTAGCATTGCAAAAGAATAAAAATGACCTCAAAAGTAATTTATCAGGGTGATTTGCGCACTGAATGTGAGCATTTGCAGAGCAGCAGTAAATTCATCACTGATGCTCCCCTTGATAATCAAGGAAAAGCAGAGGCTTTTTCACCAACCGATACAGTTGCCACGGCAGTGGCCTCATGTATGATAACCACGATGGGGATTAAGGCAAGAGCTCTTGAACTGGATTTGAAAGATACCTATGCTGAGGTTACCAAACATATGGGAGCCAATCCGCGAAGAATTTCAAAAATTGATGTAAATCTATTTATAAAGGGCAAGTTAAGCGACAAGGAAAAGGCAATTTTGGAAAACGTTGGCAGAACCTGTCCTGTGCTCCAAAGCATTCATCCCGATATAGAAAAAAACATTTCCTTTAATTATAACGGGTAATTTTCTTAATTCGAAAATCATACCATTTACCATTTGAATTTACTGCAATAAAACACCCTTTCTTCCTTTCTATTTCATTATAAAAAGAAACTGTAACTAAGGCTATGCTTTAATTTTATAATTCATATAAAGAAAAAAATCATCATTTTCTTTTACAGTAAATTCAAACAATAACTGGTATTACCTGATCAATAATTTGCTACTTCAGTCTTTGCGAGCTCAAATTCTGCCATCATTTCACGAACAATTTGGGCTGCGGGTTTAATATCGTGGATCAATCCTGCAATTTGACCAATTTCGAGTTCTCCATCTTCAATGTCCCCTTCAAACATTCCTTTTTTGGCACGTGCGCGCCCGAGTAATTTTAATAATTCTTCCCTGTTTGGCCGGGTTTCATAAAGTTTCTGGAGTTCTTCAAAAAACTTGTTTTTCAGAATCCTGACCGGTGCCAGTTCTTTTAAAGTAAGTATGGTATCGCCTTCGTTTGCCTCGATCACCTTCTTTTTGAAATTGACATGAGAAGAAGCCTCGTCGCTGGCTACAAACCTCGAGCCTACCTGAACTGCATCGGCGCCCAAAACCATTGCAGCAAGCATTCCACGGCCTGTGGCGATTCCTCCTGCCGCGATAAGCGGGATTTGAAGTTGTTCCTTTACCATTGGAATTAGGGTAAAGGTGGTAGTTTCATCCCGGCCATTGTGGCCACCGGCTTCAAAACCTTCGGCAACCACCGCATCAACCCCTGCTTCCTGGGATTTTAAGGCGAATTTTACACTGCTCACAACGTGGACGACCTTTATTCCGTGTGATTGTAAATGACTGGTCCAGGTTTTGGGATTACCTGCAGAAGTAAACACGATTTTCACATCTTCTTCAATGATTATTTTAATAATTTCGTCGATATCAGGATACAACATCGGGACATTCACGGCAAACGGGTTGGAGGTCGCTCTTTTGCATTTTTGGATATGTTCCCTGAGGATCTCAGGATACATGGACCCTGCGCCTATAATCCCCAATCCACCTGCATTGCTTACCGCGCTTGCAAGTTTCCAACCGCTTGCCCAAATCATTCCGGCTTGAATTATTGGATATTTAATATTGAAGAGTTGCGTGATTTTATTGGACATGCTTTTATTGTAATTTTTGATGATGAAAGCTTTAGATAGCTAAAGCTGTAAAACCAATACAATTTAACCATAATATTAAAAAGACAATAGTCTGGAATGGTTTAATTTTCTTCAGATGAAATAACCCCCGAACCCAATAATTCATCTTCCCTGTACCAGGCTACAAACTGACCTTCGGTAATAGCAGACTGCATATTTTTAAAAACTACGTACATCCCGTTTTCGGTTTGGTATAAAGTAGCTTCCTGCAATGGTTGACGATAGCGTATCCTTGCCAAAACCGATAATTCTTCACCTGCTTTTATTGCGAGATCCCGGCGAACCCAATGTACATCATTCCCTTCTACAAAAAGGGCTTTTCTATACAGGCCGGGGTGCTCTTTGCCTTGCCCCGTATAAATAACATTGGAACCTACATCGGTCCCTATTACAAACAAGGGTTCAGGCATTCCACCTACTGCAAGTCCTTTGCGTTGGCCGGTAGTAAAGTAATGAGCTCCCTGATGTTTTCCCACCACTTTTCCATCACTCACTTCGTATTTGTATTTTTTTGAAAGATGGCTCAATTCCTCAATTTTTGAATTGAAGTCCGGAATTTCAGTCTTATAGATTTCCTTTTCGGCATCAATTTCAACAATAACGCCTTCTTTGGGCTTTAATTTTTGCTGAAGGAATTCCGGCAAACGAACTTTTCCAATAAAACAAAGTCCCTGGGAATCTTTTTTGTTTGCGGTGATCAAATGCTGCTCAGCAGCAATTTCCCGAACTTCCGGCTTTTGCAATTCCCCAATTGGAAAAAGTGTTTTGGATAATTGTTCCTGGGTGAGCTGACAAAGAAAATAGGATTGATCCTTATTATCATCTTTTCCGGCAAGCAATTGATAGGTGGTTTTTCCGTCTTTTTGGATTTCCCCTTTCCGGCAATAATGCCCGGTAGCAACATAATCTGCACCCAAAGTGAGCGCGATCTTCATAAAAACATCAAACTTTATTTCCCGGTTGCATAACACATCAGGATTTGGGGTACGTCCAAGTTCGTATTCCCGGAACATATAATCTACTATGCGTTCTTTGTATTGTTCGCTCAGATCTACAATCTGAAAAGGGATTCCCAATTTTTCAGCAACCATCATCGCATCGTTGCTATCTTCCAGCCAGGGGCATTCATCGGAAATCGTAACCGAATCATCATGCCAGTTTTTCATAAACAAGCCAATAACCTCATATCCCTGCTGCTGCAGTATATATGCAGCCACACTTGAATCTACACCACCCGATAAACCTACCACTACTTTTTTCATAATTCTAACTTGCATCAATTTGGCAAAACCATATCAGTTATAATTGATTTAATCTGTCGCCAAACCGGCTGCAAAATTACGAAATAAATTTAGGGGTGGAAAATACCACCCCTAAATTTATATTTTATTGGATCAAATCTATTTCAGCCTTTATTGAAAACTATGGTAGTTCCTTGGAAAGCTGTTGGTCTAAAAGTAAATGTATCAGCATTAAACTGGATTGTGCCATATAAAGGACTAAAATCTTCCAATTCGGGGATTGGAATAGTAAAGGTATAAATTCCGGCTTGTTGCCCCCATTCACTAGGTGTTGAAGGTCCGGCCGTGCAATTTCCTTCAATCTCAGTGTAGAATACGGAATTGGTAGTTCCGTCAGCATTGAAAGTCATAAAAGAATTGGTATTGCATTCACTTAAAGTATAATCAGATCCCGGTATATTATTTACTTCAGCAACAAACCATTTGCCTAGAACAGAATCGGGGGAGGCGTTGTCATCTTTGCTGCAGGCCGTTAAAAGTGCAATACTGAAAAATAAAACAAAAATTTTTTTCATAGTCAAAAGTTTAAAGCTGGTTAGTGATTATTTGTATTCATCCAATTTTGTTGTTGCTGTTTCAATAAAGAGAGTCGTAAATAAATGTTTAACATTTGTTTAATTAAAATTAACAATTGTTAAACAAAACAATCAAGCTTTCTAATTTATATTTGATTCAATATAAACTTAAAACTCAAAAAAATGAAATTTATTTCAAAGCTAAAAAAAATTGCTCTTGTGCTATTCTTATCTTTAGGAGCAATTGCGTGGAATAATGACGATGATGTAATCATTATAGAAACTAATACCATTGCAGATTTTGTCGGTAAAAACGCTGATTATTCTTCTTTGAATGCCGCACTGGAAGCGGCCGATTTAAAAATTGTTCTGAATGGAAATACAAAATACACTGTGTTTGCTCCCAACAACGCCGCTTTTAGCACATTTTTGACTGCAAACGGATTCGCTGATTTAAGTGAGGTACCGGTTGATCTTTTAACCCAAATCCTGTTGAACCATGTTCAGGCAGGTGTTATAAAAGCGGCAGATTTTTCCACTGGATATATTTCAAGTTCGGCGATCGGGGAAGCATCTGAGGAAAATTTAAGTATGTATATCAATACTGAGGATGGTGTTAGGATTAATGGCGTTTCATCTGTTATTACTGCCAATATTGAGGTTGATAACGGAGTAATTCACGCTGTAAACTCTGTAATTGGTTTACCGGATATTACAACTTTCGCCCTTGCAGATCCTGACTTTGGAATTCTGGTTTCGGCATTGACCGCAGATGATTCCTTTGATTTCGTAAGCATTTTACAAACTCAGGAGAGTCCGGCACCTTTTACCGTTTTTGCTCCAACCAACCAGGCATTTGCGGATTTTCTGACCGAATTCGATTTTGCTGATTTAGCAGCAATACCCGTTGATGTTCTGGGATCTGTTTTAAGCTACCATGTCGTGACCGAAGCTAATGTTAGAAGTGAAGATATTGAAGATGGGATGATGATCCCTACTTTTGAAGGTGGGGAATTCACGATTAATACCGGAACAGGTGTAACAATTACCGATGAAAACGACAGGGTGTCTACCGTGATCGCAACCGATGTTCAGGCTACTAACGGAGTAATTCACGTTATAGATACAGTTTTATTTCCCAATTTGGAAGATTGATCTTTTACTGAATACATTATAAAAAAAGAGCCCTGTAAAATTTTTACAGGGCTCTCCTTTAAACTTAAAATTACTTTTTATTTATTTTCCTTTTTTCTTTTGTTGTTCGGCCTGTTCCATCATTTCACCCATTTTTTTGGAAAACTTACTTTGTTTTCGTGGTTTCTTTTTGTTTTCCTGCATTTTTGCGTGGATCTTATCCTCATCAAGGATATAATATTTAATTACGAGCATGATTCCTATGGTAATTAAATTTGAAGTAAAGTAATATAAGGATAATCCACTTGCATAGTTGTTGAAGAAAAACAACATCATAAGAGGGGATAAGTACATTATAAACTTCATGTTAGGCATTCCTGGTTGTTGGGTTTGCATGGTTTGACCCGTAGTCATCATCATATAAATAAAGATGGCTATAGAGGCCAATATTGGGAACAAACTCACGTGGTCTCCGTAAAAAGGAATGTTAAAGGGTAATTGGGCTATGGTATCATAACTCGATAGATCATCTGCCCATAAGAAACCTTTTTGGCGCAATTCAAAAGCACTGGGAAAAAACTGGAACAAGGCATAGAATACGGGAATTTGCATTAAAGCCGGCAAACAACCACTTAATGGGCTCGCTCCTGCCTTGCTTTGCAATTTCATGGTTTCCTGCTGCTTTTTCACTGCATTGTCCTTATACTTTTCATTTATCTCATTTATTTCAGGACGAAGGATCTTCATTTTTGCCTGAGACAGATAGGATTTATAAGTAACAGGAGAGAGTATGATTCTCACCACAATGGTCATTACAATAATTGCAAGTCCATAACTTGGCAGGATACCTGCTAAAAAGCTGAAGAAAGGAATGAAAATATGTTTGTTCATCCATCCAAACAGTCCCCAGCCTAAGGGCACAACTTCATCTAAATTACGGTCGTAATTATTTAAAGTTTTATAATCGGTAGGACCGTAATACCAGTTCATGTTATAGTCTAATTCCCCGGCTTTGAGTTCGAGTGGCAAATTTGTAGCAAATGCCTTTGTGTAAACCGTGTCTATTTCCTCATCCTGCACCAAATTGCGGGAGGTGAATTTTCCTTTTTCAAACGGAGTATCGGTTAATAGAATAGAGGAGAAGAAGTGTTGTTTGTAAGCAACATAAGTAATATTTATTTCTTCCTCTTCAGCTAATTCTCCCTGTCCTGTATAATCATCATTGCCCCCATCATATTCAAAGCTAATCTCGGTATAGCGGTTTTCGTACGAGATACTCTTGGAATGTCTGTAAGCCTTAAGTTTCCAATCCAGGCTGATATCGGCAGAGCTATTGATAACCTTGCTCAATCCCTGTGACCGGATGCTGAAATCCATCATATATTCACCGGGTTTCAACACATAACGGTATTCCAGAAATTCGGTTTCCGAAACCTTTAATTTCATTGAAAGCACCTTATTCTGCCCGCTTTGTGATATTGTGGGTTCAAAATACATGTTTTCGGTAGACAGGACCCGTCCATCGGTAGTGGTGAACTTTAAATTTAAAGAGGCATTTCCATCCTTGATCAAATAAATAGGGATAGAGTCGTAAGATTTAAATTGTGTAAGCCGGGCTTCAGAAATATAACCCCCTTTATTGTCTATGGTAAGCTCTAATACATCATTTGAGATGGTAGAGGAAGCGTCTGTGGCAGATGCTAAAGCTGCGGAATATCCGAAAGCTCCCAACTGTTTTTGTGCATTGGCCAATGTAGTTGAATCCTGCAGATTTTCCTGAATATTTTCTTGTACAGGAGCTGCTTTTTCAGGGGTTTCTTCAATTTGTTCAGTAGTTGTTTCCTTTGTGGTTTCTGATTGATCATTTTCAAAGGAATTGTTGTACAACATCCAAATTAAGATCGCGCCAATAAGAAAAAATCCTATGAGGGACTGTATGTCAAATTTTTTTTCTTCCATGTTATGAGATAAAATAAACTAATGCGGAAATCCCGCTTTAAAAGGTTTTAATTGTCCGTGAAATGACCGGCTATTTTTTTTGGGTCAATTTCACATTGTTTTTTTGTTTTGAATAGGTCACAGCCGCTTTTATAAACGAGATAAAAAGAGGATGAGGTTCTGCTACAGTACTTTTATATTCGGGATGGTACTGTACACCTACAAACCAAGGGTGGTCCTTCAGTTCTACAATTTCCACCAGGCCGGTTTCCGGGTTAATTCCGGTACTTTTTAAACCAACGTGTTCCAGTTCTTCTTTGTATTTATTATTGAATTCGTAACGGTGACGGTGGCGTTCCTTTATAATATCAGATTTATAAACCTCTTGTACAAGAGAACCTTTTGTCAATTTACAAGCCCAACTACCCAAACGCATAGTCCCTCCCATATGGGTAATCTTTTTTTGTTCCTCCATAATATCTATTACGGGGTGCTTAGTGTTGGGATCCATTTCTGTGGAATTGGCATTTTTAAGCTGAAGAACATTTCTTGCAATTTCTATCACCGCCATTTGCATCCCCAGGCAAATTCCGAAAAATGGAATTTTGTGCTCACGTGCATATTGAACGGCATCTATTTTTCCTTCAATCCCACGTTCGCCAAATCCGGGAGCCACCAATATTCCGTCTAATTCCGAAATTTTATTTTTGATGGTATTTTCATTGATAAATTCAGAATGAATACTTACAACATTTACCTTTACTTCGTTTTCTGCACCAGCGTGGATAAATGATTCAAAAATAGATTTATATGAATCCCTCAATTCAACATATTTGCCAATCAAACCGATGGTTATTTCATACTTCGGGTTTTTATGACGTTGTAAAAATTGATTCCAATGAGTCAAATTTGGAGTGGTATTATCCGGAAGCTGTAATTTTTTAAGAACCACGGTATCCAGACCTTCTTCCAGCATTAAATTGGGAACATCGTAAATTGTTGAAGCATCTATAGATTGGATAACCGCTTCCTGACGCACATTGCAAAAGATAGCTAATTTTCGGCGGATGTCATCAGAGAGTTCGTGCTCAGTCCTGCATACCAGGATATCGGCCCTAATCCCGCTTTCCATCAAGGTTTTAACGCTGTGTTGGGTCGGTTTTGTTTTGAGCTCACCGGCAGCAGCGAGATAGGGTACAAGGGTAAGGTGAATAACCAAAGCATTGTCATCTCCCAATTCCCATTTAAGTTGTCTAACTGCCTCTATATATGGCAAGGATTCTATATCTCCTACGGTACCTCCAATTTCTGTGATCACGATATCATAATCTCCGCTTTTGCCAAGTAATTGGATACGTTCCTTGATTTCATTGGTGATATGCGGGACAACCTGTACGGTTTTTCCCAGGAATTCTCCGCGTCGTTCTTTTTCAATTACACTTTGGTAGATCCGTCCAGTAGTTACATTGTTGGCCTGAGAAGTATTTACATTTAAAAAACGTTCATAATGCCCCAGATCCAGATCGGTTTCGGCGCCATCTTCAGTCACGTAACATTCCCCATGTTCATATGGATTGAGTGTTCCCGGGTCTACATTGATATAAGGATCTAATTTCTGAATAGTAATTTTAAACCCACGGGCTTGTAATAATTTTGCTAATGAAGCAGCTATAATCCCCTTCCCCAGGGAAGAAGAAACCCCTCCGGTTACAAAAATATACTTGGTTTCGGCCATTTTAAATGTGTTTTTTGTGTTGCATTATTCAGGGCGCTAAATTACAAAGAAGAATACTAAAAAGCCCTCAATTTCAAACCTAATATTTTGACCTTTAAAAGATTGAAAATCGCAACCGAAACCGCTAATATTTAGGGTATTTTGTCCTGATAGTGCGCAAGATATGTTCTATCCCGTTTAACTTTAATTCAGTGACCTGCTTTAATTGGTCGCCAAGTTTTCCTTGTGGAAAGCCTTTTTGCTGGAACCAAATAAGGTAATGTTCGGGAATTTCCGACAAGTACCGATCTTTGTATTTTCCAAAATACATCTTGGCATGCGCCAATTCGATGAGCGCCTTATGATCAGGTTTTATTTCCATTTAACAAAGTTAGAACAATCCATAAAAGGAATCTATTTTATTGTTGAAGGTTCTTGAAAAATAAAAAATCAGGAATTTTTAAATAATAAACCAATAGCGTCCTAAACGATTAAAATAAGATCAAAAAAGAGAGGAAGTTTTCTGTGACTCAATTAATTTTGAGTTGCACCACAAAAACAACATCCTCTCTTATGACAAATATAACATTGTTTTC
>Ga0307487_1002065_pt1 | contig 13340 bp, 9 predicted proteins | sample CBIW12metaG_FD_203665 | JGI IMG/M metagenome (GOLD analysis project Ga0307487, IMG submission 203665) | Sea-ice brine microbial communities from Beaufort Sea near Barrow, Alaska, United States - CBIW 1.2 | ecosystem: Environmental > Aquatic > Marine > Coastal | place: USA: Alaska | collected... | reverse complement strand
AATTGCTGTTTGCAACAAATTACTAAAACAAGCATTTGCTATCGCAAAATCCGGACTTCCCTATGATGAAAGATTTGTGTCAAAAATGGGATAATTTACTTGGAAGTTAGCTCAGTTCTTTGTTGGCTACAGTATCTTTACTAAATAATTCTCAAAGAATTCTGTTGTTAAGAGTTAAAATATGGCTATAACAAATCCCAATACTGTAATTGCAGCAACAATTATATTTATGATTTTTTCGTTCTCACTATACCAATAATTAACCTTAGTTTTCCAAATTTTTTTTGATTTCTCATCTAATTTGTCTTTCAGATGAACATTTTTTATATTTTCTCCAATTAGTTCTTCTCTGTCTTTTTCTTTTCTCCATTTATCATGTCCGATATGATAAATTTGGAAACCTAAAGCCGTCAATTTTACTGGATCTGAATTTACTTCTACTATATTATTATCTTCTAAATAATTCATAACATGTCTAATTTCATGTTTATGAGTTTTCTCCATTGCCATGTGATGAAATGGTATTTCCATTATATAGATATCATTGATTACCTTATCTATTAATCCGTCCAGATTATCAGAGGGGATATCTATAGTCGGTTTTTTAGTATGCAATTTTTGGCCTGGCACTACTTTGTAAAGATTACCATCTAAATATATTTTTCCTTCCGACTCTAAAATTCTTACAGTTAACCTTTCAATACTTGGAGTTGATTTTGTAATGACATATGGCTCATTTCTAATTTCATTAAAAACTTTAAGTCTTATCCACTTATCAAAACCTTGAGTGATTACTTGAGCCCCTTGATCCGTTATAAAATATATTGTTTCATCTTCTAATCTTTCTTTTTTGATTAGTCCTAAGGACATTAGATCATTACATCTTTTCTCAAAAGAAGTAACACTTAAAGGGAAAGATGCTCTTAAACTCCTAAAATCAAGACTATCTCGCTCGGAAAGTGTTTTTAGGATTTTTTTTTCAATATTTCCTGGTTTTTGATAATCAATTCTATTCATGCAGAAGATTCTTTCTTTGATATTGTGGCAACGTGTTTGTAAATGGTTTGTTGCGTGTTTTAAGCACCTAATTTAGCAAATACAAACCGAATAGAAAATCCTCGAGGATTTTCGTAAGTATGCTAGAACTAACAATTAATTATATACGTGTTGCCAACTGGCTTTTAATCACTTTTTAACTGAAGTATAAGTTTAAAGCTAGTACTTCTTCCCAAAATAATTTATTTGAAATCGATAATGGTGCTTCATATGCGTTTTCATATTGTTCGTAAAATTCAGGTGATAAATCTTTAGCTATGTATGATGAAAGTTCATCGAGTAATAATTCAATTTTCTCCATCTTTGGTGTTCTACTAAAACTAGCTTCTAATTCCTCGTTTATATAATCATTAGCCAGTGCTTCGTCTACATATTCTATATAACCCAAAGCTTTAATTGTTATGTCTTTGTTTGAATATGTTTTGAAGATGATTCCTATTATAATTGGATGAAAATTAGTTATTGCATCACATACTTTTTGTGTTAATTCTTCAAATTCATCAAATTGACTAGTGTCTGAATATTTTTTTACTATAGCACTAACGTCATTTTTATCTTTGGCTTTTTTCAAATCTTCAACCAACTTTTCCAGTTCAGATTTTTCTTCAATTAGCTTTGTTAGTGTAGTTTCTAATTCATTATTTTCTTCAATTAAACTATCGAATTCATCTCTATCTATTGGTTTTTTAAATGAATTAGCTTTTAAATATCCTTTTGTTTTTAAAACAAACTCTTTCTTTTTTGCTGTCCAACGGTCACTTTTTATTAGGCTGTTCGGTATTTCAAGAGTTTCTTGTAAGATATCTTTAATTCTATCGAGACTTTTTTCATCCAATAGCTTTTCGATTTGAATTGGTTCTTGAATAACTCCTACCGTTTTATAATTTATGGGTTCAATTATAAGAGGAATTACATTTTCAGAAGTTACCCAACCAGCTCCCATTTCATTCATACAAACTTCACTTTCCTTATAGTTGGGTGAAATAAACAGAAAATTAATTTTTGCTTCTTGTAAAGCGACTAAAATTGAGTCTCTCCAATCTGTTCCAGATTTTATTTTTGTTCCATCACTACTTGAACAAAAGATTTTGTCAATAGGAACGCTTAAAGCCCCTAATAATATTAAATCAATAAAATCATCAACTATCTGTTTGTCTTTTCCAGAGTGACTTATAAATATATCTTGATTTTTCGGCATTCTCAATGTTTGTTTAGCTTGTTGGCAATGGTCTCGGTTAACACAAGTTGCGGGCGGACTTGTCGGCTTAGTTGTTTGTTACTTGATGTCTAAAATATTACTTTTTACTCGATCGCCCGCTATTTGCGATAACCGATGTTGACTACCATAATTATTGATCTTTCACTTTGGAAACTTTAATCGAATTACTTTTAAAATCAAATTCCATTTTATAGGTGTTTTTGATTGAAAGGTTAAGTTGCTCTCTAGCCTTTTCAGGAATTGCTAATCGAGCATTATTAGATGAAAATTTTGCAAAATCTAAGTTAGTTGAATTTCCGTTCTCACCTGTAATTTTAATAATATCGCCAAATTTCAAATCTTTAAAATAACCTTTTATAGCTTCAGGTATTACTATTGGTTGAAATTGATTTAAAGGCTTTTTCTTATAGGAAACTCTTGTATTTTCTGGAATATAAGTTGCTAAAAATCTTGAAATGCTAGAATAACCTACAACTGAAAAATAGAATTCCGATTTGGTCGGATTATGAGAATTTGTATTAATGGCTAAATTTCTACCAGTAATTTCTTCTTTCTCCTTCTTAGATAACTTTTTCTGGCTTTGCTTGATGGTTCTAACTAATCTGTGTAATTCTTCAGGATACTTACTACCAAATATCTCAAATTCTTTGTTTTGTGTATATACAGTTTCTTTACTTAAATCAATAAAGAGAAGTTTTTCGATAGGTTTTGGAATTTCACATTCTCTATATTTAATTGGTATTATCTTTTCAAGTGTTTCTTCCTGAATTTGACTTAATGCATTTTTTAATTCTAACTGAACCCATTCTGATTCAACACTACTGGGACTTAGTATTATTAAAAAATGAGTGGATTTGTCCAATCCAGATGACAGTTTTTCCATTAAATCATCCCCAGGAAACATTTCATCCTTGTCAAACCAAGTTTCAATTAAATTATCGTTTAAATCTTTTTTAAGCTTAGAGACGAAATTTTTATCCCTACTGCTATGTGATATAAATACTTTCATTCTTATAATTATGGTAACTATCTTATAATTATGGTAACTAATGGACTTGGTCAACACAAGTTGCGGGAGTAGGAACTCGTTCTTGTCGGTTTAGTTTGTTAGTTGATGTCTAAAATATCACTTTTCACTGGAATACCCGCTATTTGCTGGTAACCGATGATAATAGGAAATTGACTTAAACATAAAATTTATAATTAAAAATACACTAGATTCAATTTAGACTATCTAAATGCTTAAAAGCCTCCAATACCAGAGATTTTTCATTTGCGCTTGCCTGCAGTTTTTCTGATAATTTTAAAGCTTGCTTTTTTGTTGATTTATGACTACCAAAGGATTTGGGTTCAATGAGAATTGCTTCTGCATACATTTCTCCTGCTTCTTTGAATTGCTTTTTTATTAAAAACACTTCTGCTACCGTAGCCGTTTTCCAGTAATCATTTGGAATTGGAGAAGTGCCAACAATTTTTTGAACTTTTTCTGCATACTCGTATGCTTTTGCAATATCAGCATGTGTGCCAATCATTATACTTTTTGCAGCTGCATTGATTCCAGTATAAGAATCATCAGGTGATTTTTCAAAAGCATCGGCATAAAGTTTACGTGATTGCTTTAAATCATTTATATCATTGCTTACTATATAACGATCCATCCATGTTCTAGCATAAATGCCCAATGATTCAGGATCTAAATGATTAAGATGATTTAGAACACCTAATATTTCCTGCGCATCTTCAATGTCATTAGCTATCCCCCTTCGGGCCAATGCCAAACCTTTTAATTGTTTTGGTCTTAACGATTTCGGAAATTTTATTTCAAGTTTTTTAAGCACATCTATTGCTTCGGTGTATTTTTTTAGGCTAATCAATCCATTGGCCGTTTTGCACCCCAGTGCTGCTGATGTTTCCCATGCAAGACCGCCTTGCTCCATCAATTCTAATAACCTTTCCCATCTTCCATTTCCTATAGATGCATTTACTTGTGCAAAGGCCATTTCAGCGGACTCATCAAGATCATTCGAAAACTTAATGGCTTCTGGACTTAAAGGTGAGCCAATGATAGCATGAAGAAGTTTTATAAGATCACCACCATTGGGTCCATCAGGATATGCTGTAAAATCGACAAAGATTCTATTGTCAGCAAAAGGAGGTAAATTAACATGGTTTATCCGCACAGGAATAAAATAAAAATCATCTTCCTTATCGGCTTTTTTTTCTAAAACATAATATTCCTTTTTAACCCAACCTGAGTCCCGAGCTTCATTTGACCAAATCAGAATTCCAGCCTGACTTTTTTCAAGTGCGTTTTCCAGCTTCTCCATTAGAATATCTCCTGGTTTAATCACATATTGATCTAAAAAAACCTTATGGCCTAATTCAATTAGAATATCATAAAGATTTAAAACCCAAGCTCTATTTATAGAACGATAAGAAAGAAATACATTCCATATATTTCCATTTATTAATGGAGCTGGTTTTGGTGCAAATTTCAATAGTTCTGGATGTATCATAATTTAATTAATTGTTTTTCGCCTTATTCAAAGCTTCTATAATCCCCCTTAAAGTAAATCCATTTGTGATAGAAGTATAATTTGGTAGACCTGACGGGAGTGTGTTACCAGATTTAATTCTTACAGCTGCGAATTTTAATTTCGTATCATCTTGCTGCGCTCTGTTACTTTCCCACTTCATCCATTTACTTGAATATGATTTTTCACCAATTATAAAAAGGACGTATTCTGATTCTTTCATCTTTTTAGTTAATGCAGCTTGTATAACACTAGCGTCAGCACTATCAATTGCCACATTAGGAGACCGTAAATTGAACTCAAAATCAAAATCTGTATTAGCATCCCATGCTCTCAATAATTCTTTATAGTGAACATCTTCACTATGATCGTAACTTACAAATACTTTTTTAGTCATGTTTTTTATATTTTATTAATATTAATGATTCTTATTTTTGCTCCTTTATCTTTAGCTGTACTTATCATGTGTTCTGTGCCTCCATTCCCATCCCCGCCTTTGCAATCCCACAAAGCTATAAGTGTCATATTTTTCCCTTCAACTTCTAATGCATGACCCAGCATCCATATATTCGCAACTGCCCAAATATTATTTTGCTCATTATTTCCTTTTTCTAATGGCAATATATGTACAGGTATTTTTTTAATTAATCTATCAAAACGAATATCCCATGCTGCTCCTGCAAATGAAACAGATCGTTTCTTATATTCTTCAATTGGCAAAGCAAGGTACATTTCAGTAGGGATTCCTATTTCTTCACACAATTCATGAAATAATATATCACCACCACACGCTCCTCCTGCAATTCCAGTTAGGAATTTCTTTGTTGATACATTTTCTTCAACTAATTGTTTTAGAATCTCTGCTCTTACTATGATTTCTTTACTTGCTGGAAACCGAGATTTCTTTCTCTCATCTTCATCAATCATGTGTCCCGTAAATAAAATAACATGTTTCATATTTTTATATAAATTGGTCAAATAAAATATTTAAAATGATCTTTAACCTTAACTTGATTTTTTCCAACAGATCTTCCAACTTCACGTAATTGAGGAATATTTTGTACAGCATCCATTTCACAAACCTCTTCCGAATCAATGTGACTAAGACCAATTTCATTCAGGCCTTGTACACTTAGGTCAGCATTATAGCGGGCATAAATAAAATGTTTATTAGCATCAGTATCCATACTAAGTGGTTGACCATCAGGAGAAAGAGGGATCATGTCTTTTAATTCACGATCTATATGAGCTCCAAAAATGCAACGTCCAACTGTTCGACAATTAATATCCTGATCTACTTGCATCGCATACATAAGATTAGATGGCAGTTCCTTCAAGGTATCAAATAAATTGCTGTATGCGCCAGCGGAAGGTGCCGAACCAGTACCTACGGAAACAATTAATAAATTTTTCTCACCTGTTTTCCAATTAAGTCCATATGCCGCCTGAGTGGCCATTTTATATAATAGAAAAGAAGGATTGTTATATGGTGTTACTCCACCATCAACAAAAACAAATGTTTTTTCAGGGTCGTTAGGATCCCATTGCAATGTTTCTGGTCGGAAATATGCAGGTGCTGCAGTGCTTGCTCGAACGAGTTGATAAAGTGGTATTTTTAAATTGCAGTCTGCTCTTTCAATCCTATTGTATTTCGCATTTGGATTATTACTGATTGGCCAAGGAGAATCTGTCGTCCGATTCATGGTTACAACTAATAGTAAAGTCTTAAACCTATCCGATGCAATATTAATATCTCCTTCGCCAAATGTCTTTTTTAGCTCTTTCAACAAAGGACCATCATTATAAAAATGTTTTACTCTTTCGAGTAAAAAAGATTTATCAAACATTGCCTCACCTTTATCCTCATAAAATTCGAGAAGTTCATTAACTGACATTCCCAAAGAGAGCCCAGCTGCTATTATAGCACCAGTACTTGTACCTCCAATATAATCGAAGTAGTCACTCAATCTAAAAGTGTCATCCTTTTTTAATTCTGCTTTAAGTTGGTTTTCTATCTCCAAAAGAATTTCCAATGTAAGTACACCTCGTATACCACCTCCGTCGAGTGAAAGAATTTTACGTGGTTGTACTTTTTCATAGCGTTGTGCTAATGAACCCCAATTTGCCATGTTTTTAATTTAATTTGGTGTTAAGTTTCTTTTCTTTCTATTATTTGAAGGCTCTTATTTTATTATGATTAATTCATGGCCTAACCTTAGTTTTTTCTGAAATTGGATTTGTTCTTTTATCAAAAGCCATATCAATATATTTTTCAGGTTCAAGAACAAATTTATCCCATTTAACTAAGACACAAAACCTGTCGTTCTCTGTCCATGAACATTTGTTGTCATTTGGAATATAAAAATTGTAGCTGAATTCGCTAACCGTTGTGTCCTTTACATTAACATAATTGTGTGAATTTCCACAATTTGAACAGATGAAACTATTGCCAAACACATTATTCGTAACATGAGGCAAAACAATTCCTAAAATACCATTTTGAGTGTTACCTTCTCTTTGGTATAACGATGCCTGAAGTTCACGTTTAATAAATTTTTGTTCTTCCCACCCAAGTGATTCAGAACTCATGGCTCCTATTAAGTGGATTGTTACTGTGCTATCTCTTAAGTAATCTTCTCGAATTTTACGCATAATATAGTCTTCATCATCTGATTTTATAGCCTCATGCAGGGATTTATCCACAAGATCTATTTTCAAATTTTCAAGAATGTGCTTCTTGTAGGCTGAGTCCTGAGTTTTAAATGAAATGAAAGTTTTATGAGCCATATATTGTCCTGTTTAAATTTTATTGAGGCAGAATTGTATTGTGGATGTTAGCAACAAATCGCTCTTTTGGTTTTCGAATGGTCGGCTTCGGGCAAAACCAAATGTGCCATGTGTTAGATTGGCTAAAATTGAATTAAAAAAAATGTGCGGTTGGAAAAATAAAAAATATGGAAGGTTGTGCAATGAGTTTCGGCTCAGTTGCTGTCCATTTGCAATATGGTCTGTTTGTCGTTGGTCACCTGTCAAAATTAGCGTTTCATTTTATGTTTATAGTTATCTTTAGAAATATTAGCCAAATTTTTGTATAATCAGCAATTTAGCCTTTTAAGCCAATTTATTACGGAATATACACGGTTTATTGTTATTTTCTGAAAATTTTACTAAATCTTATCCTCTCCCAACCCCTTATCAACAAGAATCGCAAATGCTCTGCCATTTCTTTAATGCTTTGATACTGTATCTATTGAGACCCTGTCAAGTCTTTTTTTATCAATAATAACATCCTTTATTCAGGGTCCGGGGAAAGCATTGCGCGATCAAGGCCGGGCCGCATTATTCCCCCAGGAAAAGCGACCCCGCATAAAATAAAAACATTCCTTACATTTAGCCTTCTTAAAAAACATTAATAAATGCTCCACAAATTTGTACTGACATTACTTTTGGTAATGTCCTCCGCCGCCCTGTTTTCTCAGGAAAAAGACAAAAAAGACGAAAAACCAAAATGGGATGTTTCCAATCCGTACACCGCAGACTGGAAAATAGACGAAGTTCCTCTAAATACGGATGAAGGAACCCGGATGAACCTGGATGTGAGTCCCGACGGTTCAAAAATAGTATTCGACCTTTTGGGCGATATCTATATCATGCCCATTTCCGGCGGGGAAGCCACTGCTTTAAGGAGCGGAATGCCTTATGAAGTGCAGCCGCGGTTCAGCCCGGACGGCAAGAGAATTTCCTTTACCAGCGATGCGGGTGGCGGCGACAATATTTGGGTGATGAAGCCTGATGGCAGCAATGCAAAACAAATCACAAAAGAAGATTTTAGATTGCTGAACAACGCGGTTTGGACCGCCGATGGAAATTCCATTATTGCCAGGAAACATTTCTCTTCGGAAAGATCTTTGGGCGCGGGCGAAATGTGGCAATATCATCTTGCCGGCAGCGGCGGGCTTCAGCTCACCGAACGCAAAAACGATCAGCAGGACGTGAACGAGCCAAGTACTTCTCCGGACGGTCGCTATTTGTACTACAGCGAGGATATGTACCCGGGCGGAAATTTTCAGTATAACAAAGATCCCAACAAACAGATCTACGTGATCAAACGCTACGATCTTGAAACCGGAGAAACCATCACGATCGCAGGTGGCCCCGGTGGAGCTGCAAGGCCCCAGATCTCAAGGGATGGGACTAAACTGGCGTTTGTAAAACGCGTTAGGACCAAAACAGTGCTTTTTATCCAGGATCTAAAAACCGGCGAAGAATGGCCCGTTTACGATAACCTGGACAAAGACCAACAGGAAGCCTGGGCGATCTTTGGGGTATATCCCGGATTTAGCTGGATGCCGGATGACAAAAATTTGGTGATCTGGAGCGAAGGAAAGATCAAAAAGATCAATATTGAAGATTTAAAAGTGGATGAAATTCCTTTCAACGTAAATACAACCATAAAGATTGCTGAAGCCCAACACGCTTCCCCACAGGTTTTTTCCGAAACTTTCAACCCCAAAACCATTCGCGACGCGGTGACTTCCCCCGATGGAAAAACATTGGTATTTCACGCGATAGGCTATTTGTGGAAAAAGGATTTGCCCGATGGCAAACCTCAGCGAATTACCAAAGACACCAATTTTGAGTCTGAACCCAACTTTTCCCCGAACGGAAAGGAACTGGTTTATGTTACCTGGAACGATCAGGATAAAGGAGCGATCAGGAAAATTGACGTCAACGGCGGCAATGCGAGCAAACTGACCTCTGAAAAAGGAATTTACCGCAATCCGTCCTTTTCAAATAACGGGGAGCGCATCGTATTTTCAAAAGAAAACGGAAACACAGATCTGGGCCTGAATTTCACCAAAGAGCCCGGAATTTATTTGATGTCTTCCAACGGAAATAATATCAAAAAGATCAATAAGGAAGGGACATTCCCTGTTTTCAACAAAACCGATACCAGGATCATTTTTCAAACCGGCGGGACTTTTTTCGGAGATCTTACCAAAAGCCTGAAAAGCATCGATTTGAACGGGAAAGACGAACGCACCCATTACAATTCAAAATACGCCAACAGGTTGGTGCCAAGTCCGGACAACAACTGGATCCTCTTCACCAATTTGCACGAAGCATATCTCACGCCTTTTACAATGACCGGAAAAGCCATAGATCTGGATGCAAAAAGCAAGGCTTTTCCCGTGACGCAAATCACCAAAGATGCGGGAATGAACCTGCATTGGTCCAACAACAGCGAAAAGGTTCACTGGACCTTGGGCGATGAATATTTCACCAATAAAGTGGCAGAACGGTTTACCTTTTTGGCAAACTCGCCGGACTCGATCGCGGCAATTACCGAGAAAGGGATCAAAATAGGCCTGGAGGCAAAAACAGATGTTCCAAAGGGTCAAATTGCCCTTACAAATGCAAGGATCATCACGATGGATGGCGAGCAAGTGATCGAAAACGGAACCCTGATCATAGATGGAAATAAAATTATGGCAGTAGGCGCATCCGGCGATGTGAACATTCCTGAAAAAGCCATGGTTTATGATCTTACAGGTAAAACGATCATGCCGGGAATAATAGATGTACACGCTCATGTTGGCGCTTTCCGTGCCGGATTGACACCAAAAAAACACTGGCCGTTTTATGCCAACCTGGCTTTTGGGGTAACAACTTCCCATGATCCTTCTGCCTTGAGCGAAACCGTTTTTGGAATGTCAGAATTGATCAAAAGCGGTGAAATGGTTGGGCCTCGCCTGTTTTCAACAGGGATTATTTTATACGGAGCCGATGGGGATTTTAAAGCAGAGATCAATAACCTGGAAGATGCGAGATCTGCCTTAAGAAGGACAAAAGCATTCGGGGCAAATTCGGTGAAGAGCTATAATCAGCCGCGTCGGGAGCAACGTCAACAAATTATGCAGGCCGCCAAGGAACTCGATATGAACGTGGTGCCCGAAGGCGGAAGTACCTTTTTTCACAATATGAGCATGATCATGGACGGGCATACCGGAATTGAACACAACATTCCCGTTGCCCCGGTTTACAAAGATGTGCTCACCTTATGGGGAAACTCTAATTCCGGCTATACTCCTACCCTGATCGTGAATTACGGCGGAATTAACGGGGAATACTACTGGTATGAAAGATCCAATGTCTGGGAAAATGAAAAACTGCTGAATTTCACCCCCAGATTTATTATAGATTCCCGATCCAGGCACAGGACCATGATCCCGGAAGAAGAATATCAAAATGGACCTATACTTGTATCCAAAACCGTAAAAGAGCTTTCGGATGCCGGAGTGAAGGTCAACCTGGGTGCTCACGGACAATTGCAAGGCCTTGGAGCGCATTGGGAGTTATGGTTGCTACAAATGGGCGGAATGAGCAATATGGAAGCCCTACAGGCGGCAACGATCAACGGCGCTCATTATTTGGGAATGGACAAGGAAATAGGATCCCTGGAACCGGGAAAACTTGCCGATCTGATCGTGCTGGATAAAAATCCTTTGGAGGATATTCATAATTCAAACACGATTATTTATACAATGGTGAACGGCAGGTTATATGATTCTGAAACCATGAACGAAATTGGAAACCATCCAAAAGAACGGGGCAAATTTTACTGGGAAAACAATAAATACAACGCATCGTTCCCATGGCATGAAAGCACTCAGGGTTTTACCGCTCCGGGCTGTTCCTGCCAGTCGACCCATAATTAAGGGAATTCTATTAAAAGAATGTCCCAGGAATTGTAAAAAAAATGATTTAAGAACAAGGAATGCCGATTTTTGATTTTCGAAGTTTTATTAACCGCAAAGAACACAAAGGAAAAAATACGCAAAGGGCGAAAAGAAAAAAAACGAAGCTTGAAAATAAAATATTTTTTAAAATGTCCCTGGAATTGAAAAAATAATTTAAGAACAAGGAATGCCTATTTTTGATTTTTGAAGTTCTTTTAACCGCAAAGAACGCCAGGAAAAAATACGCAAGGGACACAAAGAAAAAAAACGAAGCAAAATAAAACATCTTTTAAAATGCCCCTGGAATTGAAAAAAAATTAAGAACAAGGAATGCCGATTTTTGATTTTTGAAGTTCTTTTAACCGCCAAGGACGCAGAGAAAAAATACGCAAGGGACACAAAGAAAAAAAACGAAGCAAAATAAAACATCTTTTAAAATGCCCCTGGAATTGAAAAAAAATTAAGAACAAGGAATGCCGATTTTTGATTTTTGAAGTTTCTTTTTACCGCCAAGGACGCAGAGAAAAAATACGCAAAGGGCGCAGAGAAAAAAAAACGAAGCAAAATAAAATATCTTTTAAATTGTCTTAACAATCAAATGTATTTGTTGTCAAAAAATATTTTCAATTAGTATTAGAGATGAAAATGAAAAATCCTTTTAAATCAAGGCCAATTGATGAGAAATTTATAAGAGAACATCTGGCGCTGGAACGCACAAAACTGGCCAATGAACGCACCCTGCTTTCCTATACGCAGGCCGCCCTTTATTTTTTGCTGGGCGGTCTTGCTTTGTTCCAACTTAAGGAATATGTGGAATTGAGGTACATTGGGTACCTGGCCCTGGTTTTCTCGGGCTTGTTCTTCATTATAGGGATTTGGCGCTATTTCTCCCTCAAACGGAAAATGAAAAATTTATTGCGACCCTACAAAAACCCGGTCACAGAAGAAAAAAAGGAAGAAAACCCCCTGTAGAAATTAAATCCCGTGCTGCAAACAATAGTCCATTACTTTCTTCATTTTATCGCCATTGGGGCAATTGCTTACTGGTATGACAAGGAGCACTGGCAACGAAATTGGCTTATTTTACTGGCTACCATGTTGGTGGACGCCGATCATATTTTCGCAACCCCTTTATTTGATCCCAATCGTTGCGGGATAGGTTTTCATCCTTTGCATTCTGAAGTCGCGATAATAGTTTACATTCTTGGAGTTGCTTTTGTGAAGCACAAAATTTTCAGACTGATATTTATCGGCCTGTTGTTCCATATGCTCACGGATTTTATCGATTGTTTGTGGATGTTCTCCAACTGTGAGGAATGCTATCTTTCTTCTGAAATTTATAAGTGGTTTAATGGTTCAGGTTAAGGGTTCAAGGTTTGTGGTTTGTGGTTTGTAGTTTGTGGTTTATGGTTTATGGTTTGTGGTTTGTGGTTTGTGGTTTGTGGTTTATGGTTTGTGGTTTGTGGTTTGTGGTTTGTGGTTTGTGGTTTGTCCATTGAACATGCCAGGAAACCTTTTATTTTTCCCGCAGATATTAATACCGCTTGCCTGTAGGATTGAAAATCGTTCAAATAAGAAGTTTCCATATATTGAAACTTCTCACTAATTTTGTCGTCTAAATAAAAAAACTTTAGAAACCACTAAAAAAATGAAAATGATGAGTTTAGACCAACTTAAAGACAAACATCTTGGAGAGGTTGGAACAATTGAAAGGGACAAATACGAATTTGATCTAAAAATTGAAATTCTTGGAGATATGATTAAATCTGTTCGAAAAGAAAGACATTTAAC
>Ga0307487_1002061_pt1 | contig 13362 bp, 13 predicted proteins | sample CBIW12metaG_FD_203665 | JGI IMG/M metagenome (GOLD analysis project Ga0307487, IMG submission 203665) | Sea-ice brine microbial communities from Beaufort Sea near Barrow, Alaska, United States - CBIW 1.2 | ecosystem: Environmental > Aquatic > Marine > Coastal | place: USA: Alaska | collected... | reverse complement strand
CAGGTCGGCCATGCCGCATGGGCCTGCGCCGATCCGGGCATCCAGTATCACGACACGATCAACGATTGGCACACCTGCCCCGAAGACGGCGCCATCCGAGGCTCGAACCCGTGCAGCGAATATATGTTTCTGGACGACACCGCTTGCAATCTCGCGTCGATGAACCTGCTGACCTTCCTTAAGGATGGCGAGTTTCAGGTCGCGGATTACATGCATGCCACACGTCTGTGGACAGTGACCCTGGAAATCAGCGTCATGATGGCACAGTTTCCGTCCAAGGAAATTGCCCAGCGGTCCTATGATTTCCGGACGCTTGGCCTTGGCTATGCCAATATCGGCGGGCTGCTGATGAATATGGGCCATGGATACGACAGCGATGAGGGCCGCGCCTTGTGCGGCGCGCTGACGGCGATCATGACCGGCGTATCCTATGCCACCAGCGCTGAAATGGCGGGCGAGCTGGGCGCATTTCCCGGCTATGGCAAGAACCGCAATCACATGCTGCGGGTGATCCGCAACCACCGCAACGCAGCCTATGGCAAAACAGGCGGATACGAGGCGCTTGCGACACTTCCGGTGGCATTGGATCACGGCAATTGCCCCGATCAGCGCCTGATCGCGATTGCCAAAGGCGCTTGGGACGAAGCCCTTGCACTGGGCGAAAAGAGCGGTTTTCGCAACGCACAGGTCAGCGTCGTTGCCCCCACCGGCACCATCGGTCTGGTCATGGATTGCGACACCACAGGGATCGAGCCTGATTTCGCGCTGGTCAAGTTCAAGAAACTGGCGGGCGGCGGGTATTTCAAGATCATCAACCGGTCGGTCCCTGCCGCGTTGGAAAACCTTGGATACGGCAGCGCGCAGATCGAAGAGATCATCGCCTATGCGGTCGGCCACGGCTCCATCGGCAATGCGCCTTCGATCAATTCAAGCACGCTGATCGGCCACGGGTTCGGCGCGAACGAAATCGCCAAGATCGAAGCCGCCCTGCCGTCGGCCTTCGACATCCGTTTCGTGTTCAATCAATGGACGCTGGGCGAGGCGTTCTGCCGCGAAACCCTTGGCATCCCGGCTGAAAAGCTGGCTGATCCCACATTCGACCTGCTCCGCTCACTCGGGTTTTCGAAACAGGATATCGAAGCGGCGAACGATCACGTCTGCGGAACCATGACGCTGGAAGGCGCGCCGTTCCTCAAGGAAGATCACTATCACATCTTCGATTGCGCCAACCCCTGTGGCAAGAAGGGCAGGCGTTTCCTGTCGGTCGACAGCCACATCCACATGATGGCGGCGGCGCAGTCGTTCATCTCGGGCGCGATCTCCAAGACGATCAACATGCCAAACGATTCGACCATCGAGGATTGCCAGAAGGCCTATGAATTGTCCTGGTCGCTGGGGGTCAAGGCGAACGCGCTGTACCGTGACGGTTCGAAGTTGAGTCAGCCGCTGGCGGCATCTCTGGTCGAGGATGACGAAGAGGCGCAGGAAATACTGGCCAGCGGCAGCGACCGCGAAAAAGCCATCGTGCTGGCCGAAAAGGTGATCGAAAAGATCATCATCAAGGAGGTCGCGCAAGAACGTGAAAGACTGCCCGAACGGCGCCGCGGCTATACCCAGAAGGCGATCATCGGCGGGCATAAGGTTTACCTGCGCACCGGTGAATACCGTGACGGCAAACTGGGTGAAATCTTTATCGACATGCACAAGGAAGGTGCCGGTTTCCGCGCGATGATGAACAACTTCGCCATCGCGGTGTCGGTCGGCCTGCAATACGGCGTACCGCTGGAAGAGTTCGTGGATGCCTTCACCTTCACCAAGTTCGAACCGGCGGGCATTGTGCAGGGCAACGAGACGATCAAGAACGCCACATCGATTCTTGACTATATCTTCCGCGAACTGGCCGTAAGCTATCTTGACCGCACCGATCTGGCCCATGTCCAACCCACCGGCGCAACTTTCGACGACATCGGCCGGGGCGAGCAAGAGGGCAAACGCAACTTCGCCCAAGTCCCGGGCAGCAACGGCAACTCACCGCTGGAAGTGCTGAAGCAGGTGGCGTCGTCCGGATATCTGCGCAACCGGATGCCGAAGGAACTGACCCTTCTGCAGGGCGGCGTGGCCACCGACACGGTCGCGGTCCTGCAAACCCGCGCGCCCGAGGTGACGGCGCGCGGATCCGTGGTCGCAAGCACGGCAATAAATGCACGGGCCAAGGCAAAGATGCAGGGTTTCGAGGGCGAGGCCTGCGGTGAATGCGGCAACTATACACTGGTGCGCAACGGCACCTGCATGAAGTGCAACACCTGTGGGGGAACCAGCGGTTGCAGCTGAGGAGATGAGGACTGTCCAAAGGTTGCAAGCACTCGACGGATGAACCGATTTAGACCCCGTCCAAGGGTCAGAACGCCACAAGCCAGTCCTTGGCGTTGAACACTGAGATCCAGAGCAGGTGCGCTTGCTCTGTAGCCTGGACAGGCCGCAGGCATAAAACAAACCGAGCGGTGAACCAACTGAGCCTGTTCCAGTGAACCTATGGGGCGCCCTTGTGGCGCCCCTTTTTTTTAGAGGGAGCCCACATTTCGTGTTGTTGTCAGAAACCGTAATTTCATCCGAATTTCAGATTTCGGCGTGAAAGCTGGCAAGGAAAAACAGTCGCCAGGAGCCCCGCAGCGCCCCCGGCGGCGGTGAATAGCGCCGGGATCTAACTCGAACATCCCTGCTTGATCATGCATATGGGGTGTCCTTGCGGCGCCCCATATTTTTTCGTTTTCTAGGCGTATTCATCGTTCCCCGTCAGGCAGAGGAGACCAATATGTCGATGCCAAATACTGTAAATCTGCATGATGATGAGACCGCATTGTCCTTTGGTTCGCGTCTGGCGGTCGCCAATCAGTTGCCGAGCCTGCTCCGGCTTGTCCGTTGTCGCTTCTTTAAAGCTGGAACAATCCGAGAACATCAACAACATCGCGCTTTGTGGATTCGGCGCTTTCTCGGGCACGTTCGGTTCCCTGTCGGATCGTTTCCAAGATGTAGCGCCGGTCTCCAGAGAGCTTCTCACGACGCTCGCGGATCGGCGCAATGAGAGTTTGCAGTATGTCTTCCAGGCGCGCCTTGATCTTTCCATCGCCAAGCCCGCCGCGCTGGTAGTGCGCCTTCATTCGGCCAACCCTTCCCTGTCTTCGTCGAAGGCATCCAGGTAGGTGAAGACCACATTGCCCTTGATGTGACCCGGATCTTCGATGCGCAGGTCGTTCGCGTCCATGCACATCGCCCGCACGGCCGCGCGAATGGCATCGGACGAAGCGGACAATGGAATGGCATTGCCGCCTGACTTCGACATCTTGGCTTGGTCGTCAATGCCGGGCAGACGCCCGGATCGTGGGATGACCGCGCGCGCCTTGGGTAGAACTATCGCACCGGCGGTGGCATTGAAGCGGCGGACGATCTCATTGGTCTGTTCAATCAGCGGGGCCTGATCCTCTCCGACGGGCACGACCGTCGCCCGAAATGCGGTGATATCGGCAGCCTGCGCTGCGGGATAGCAAAGGAAGCCCGCCGGAATATCCCGGCCGAAACCGCGCACTCGAATTTCATCCTTGATGGTCGGGTTCCGCTCCAGTCGCGAGACGGTGACAAAGTTTAGGTAGAGCATCGACAGCTAGGCCAACGCCGGAAGATGCGAGTGCAACAAATCGTCATGCAATCGGGGTCGATGCCCACGGCCAGATAATCCAAGGCGACCTCGATCACGCTGCGTCGCACCTTGTCCGGATCGTGGGCGTTGTGGGTCAGGGCTTGGCTGTCTGCTAGGAGCAGGAACTGTTAATGACTGTCCTGATAGCGCAGTCGGTTGGAAAGCGAGCCCGTGAATCTGGAAATACATCAACGTGGAGAGGACGTAGACCTCGCCGCCCAGGATCGCCGGGATGCCGAATTCACCAAGAGCTTCGATCAGCACGATCATCGCACCGGCCAGCATTGGCGGGATCGCCAGCGGCAAGATCACGGTGCGGGCCACGCGCCAGCGCGAGGCGCCCATCACGCGGGCGCTTTCCTCAAGATGCGGATCGGCGGCGGTCAGGGCGCCCAGCACGAACAGGAACACGAAGGTGAAATGCGAAAGTACCATCGCGAGGATGATGCCGAAAAAGCCATAGATTGGCGGCATCTGAAAACCGAACCATGCGTTCAGGTACTGGCTGACGATGCCGCTGCGGCCGAAAAGGATCACCCATGAATAGGCACCGATAAAGGGGGGCGAGATCAGTGGGATGATCGAGAGCGACAGGATCAACGGCTTGAACGGCATCTTGACGCGCGCAACGAAATAGGCAACTGGAACTGCCACCAGCGTTGACAGGACGGTGACGGCAAGTCCGATGATCACCGTCTTGATCTGGGCGTTCTTGTACTGGCTCGAAGTCCAGAAGCGCACGAGATTCTCGATCGTCACAATGCTACCGCTGTATTTTTCACCGCTGGGGGCAAAGCTGTTCAAAAGCGTGGTTCCGATCGGATAGAGCAGAAATGCCACGAGTACGAACAGGGTCATGCCGCCCGCAATCCAAGGGGCCACGCTGCGTCGGCGTCGGGTTGTAACGGGCATGGTCGCGGTCATGGCTCGTCCCTGACAAATACCATTCCGTCCTTTGCCGGTCCGAAACGCACCGTGTCGCCTTCGGATACGCCCGGGACAAAGGCGGGCAGGTCGATGGTCACATCGCCCCGTGCGCCGTCGCAGGTCACAAGATAGCGCACGAATGTGCCAAGGAACTGGATGCGGATCGCTTGTCCCAAGAACACGCAGCATCAACAGCTTCGGCTTCAGGCAGAAGCCACATCTTCTCGGGGCGGCACATCATCAATGCGGTGTCCGGGGTCTCGAACCAATCGTCCACTTGCTGGGTGACGACGACAACAAGGCCACTGAAAGCAACTCCGTCCGGAGTGCGTGCCGTACCGTCGGGGCCGAGTTTGACCGGGAAAAAATTCGCCTTGCCGATGAAATCCGCAAAAAACAGCGATGTCGGTGCAGAATATATCTCATAGGGGGCGCCAACCTGCATCCGCCGACCGTTATAGAACACCGCGATGCGATCCGAAATCGCCATCGCCTCTTCCTGATCGTGAGTGACGTAGAGGGCCATCACCCCCAGTTGTTTTTGCAGGCGGCGCATTTCGTCGCGCAGCTTTGCATCAAGGTTCGCGAGAGGCTCGTCCAGCAGCAAAATGTCGGGTCGATAGACAAGTGCCCGCCCGATCGAGACCCGCTGCTGTTGACCGCCCGAAAGATCAGCCGGATACCGTTTCTCCAGCCCCGACAGACGGAGCATTGCAAGCGTTTCGCCCACACGCTCGCGGATCAGTGACTCAGGTGCCTTGCGTAAACGAAGTCCGTAGGCGACGTTTTCAAACACCGTCATATGCGGAAACAGCGCGTAGGACTGGAACACCATACCGATATTGCGATCAAAAGGGTTCTTCCGGCGGAAATCTTCACCGTTAAGCAGGATCTTCCCGGACGTTGCCTGCTTAAGCCCCGCGATCATCCTCAGGGTCGTTGTCTTGCCGCAGCCCGACGGGCCGAGCATGGTGAAAAGGTGGTGCCCTCGACCACGAAACTGGCGTCATTCACGGCGGTTGCCGGCCCTTCGGGGGTCTGGAATACCTTGGTCAGGCCTTGCAACTCAAGGGTTTTCGGGCTCGTCGAGGCTGCGGGCATGAACTGAACTTTCGGCTTGCGATCAGAATGCTGCGGTCATCGCCGAAGGTGGTGGCGGTCCGACCCGTCGTACCGGCGTAAGAACCGATCCGGTCGGGATCGGTAGCGTCGACCTCGGCCAGCGCACGCTCCCAGGTAGCGATTTCCATTTGTTCCGGCAGAACGGGATAGCCGTCCGACGCGATCTCGAGCGCGTCAACGTCAGCCAGCGGAATTTGCAGTGTCCGCACCTTGTCCGCCGGATTGCCCACTCCGTTCAAGGTCACCGCGTCGAACCTTTCAGGGTCTACACGCACGCCCCTGAGACCGGCGCGCAGCAGGGAATCAATCATCGCACGGTCGCCGCAGGCGGTTTGCACTTCGGGATCTGCATGCACTGCTGCGCAGATCGCTTCGACGTCGTCGGGCCGAAAACCGGCAGGAAGCGGCTGTTGCGAGGCTGGTCCCTGCACAATCGACTGGCGGGCCAGCGGGCGAATGGCGTCTGCTGGCATACCCCGCTCTTCCAAAATCGACCAGCCGACGGCGCGGGCTCTCGACAGAACCGCGTCACCGGGAAAGGCAAGCGTCAGTACCGCCTGGCCATTCAGGCGGATTGTGCAGTCGCCCAATGCGACAAGCATCAGGGTCTCCCCGGCGATCAGAGCCGCCGAAAACGCCGCACGGAAGCGTTGATGGCCGGACAGGATCTCGTCCGTGGGGAGGTCCAAACGTGCGTAAACCGCGCCGATCGCCGCGCTGAGATCCGCCACCAATCGCTGTGGATCCGGGAGATGGGTAAAACTGCCCGCATCATCAATGGCCAGCGCTTCGGCCACAGCTTCTGCTGCCAGCCGTCCTCCCGCTGCCTGCCGACCCGACCGGTCATCGTAACGAAGACCGCCAATATCGGTGGCGCCATCAATGACCGCGTAAAGACGACCGGGGATCGCCACGATGCGGTCTTCATTGCTCTCGGGTGAGGCTGGGTTTTTGGCACAGGTGAATGCTTCAACGTGATACAGGGAACTGATCCAATTGATAGGCGGCGTGCGGTCCGGTAAGGGCACCACACGCCGCAGAGGTTAGAGGTTGGTCCTACTTGTTGAAGACTTCGTAGAACTTCGTCAGGTTTTCATCCCGGTTTTCCGCCGCAAGATTGGCGTCATAGGGGAAGGTCAGGATTTCGCTGGTCGGCGCCAGACCCTCGGGTGCCGCGATATCCTTGCGCACTGACCGACGATTGGTCGACACAATCAGTTCGTGAGCCTCTGCCGAGTTCGCGAAATCAAGGAACAGTCTGGCGTTGTCCGGGTTCGGCCCGCCCTTGATGATGGCCGATGCGTCAAACCGAAGTCCGGTGCCGTCCTCGGGGTAGATGATGGTGACCGGGAAACCTTCGTCCATCATCCTCTTGACGTTCACCTCACCCGTAATTCCGACCCCAACTTCGCCACGCCCGACGTCCTGAAAGACGTTCTGCGACGAGGTCGTGAAACGCGCGTTCTCCATCACGCCCTCGGCGGTCTCCCAACCGTAAAGCTGCAGGATCTGGGCAAGCTGCGCATAGGCAGATCCGGAAAGGGACGGGTTCGCCATCACCAGTTCGCCCTTGTACTTGGGATCGGCCAACGCCTTCCAGCTTCTTGGCCAATCGTCTTCTTTCAGAAGATTGGTATTCACGATGAACGCCTGCAACGGCATCGAACAGCCATAAAAGGAATGATCCGGAGCAACGACGCTGGCGTCGAAATTCGCCAGTTCGACACTGTCATAGGGTTCAAACAGGTCGGGATTGTAAAGAAATGCCTCGGTCGAGGCGGAGAGGATCGCATCGCCCTGAGGCCGGTCTTTTTCCGCCGACATTCGGGTAAACAATTCGCCCACACCCGCATTGATGGCCTAAATCTCGACATCCGGGTATTTCGCGTGGAACCCGTCAATGATCAGTTCACCCGCGTCTCCCACAGGGTTGTAGATGATCACTTTGCCCTCTTGCGCGAAGGCCATCTGGCTCAGGGCCGTCGTTGCGACCAGTACAGCGGCATGCTACGTTTCATTGAATTCTCTCCCTATTTCGGAATATTCCAATCCCTTGTGACAAGGAGTATTCAACGTGATCCAAGCCATTGCGACTGTAGCGACAGTGAAAATGGCCACATTGGATTGAGGCAAATCTCACGGGGCTCAGCACCCGCATGAAGGGGTATTTTTCGGAAAGCACGTTGCAAACCGTGGTGCCTGTGAGACTAATCTTTCTGCAACTCGATATTCACCACTTCAATAGGGAAACGTCATTGGTGCGGCAGATAACTTTAGCCATTTATTTCCTGAATCGTCATGTCACAGGGAGCCTTATTTCGCAAAGCCGAGTAAAGTTGGACAGCCCGTTTCTCCCAGATGGGTTGAGCTTGCGCCCTCGACTTCAGGCATCCTTTTCTTGAAAGAAAACTGCTGCGAGTGAAGGTCACCCTGACAATTCCGCCTTTCCGACTATTGCCAGCTTTCAGCCGAATAATTGACCAGAATAGAACTGCGAAAACCAGATCGAATACCGGTTGAAGGCTCTTGTGAGCGATTTGAAACTGATCCGTCCATCACCCTACCGACCCTTGGCATTTGGACGCCGCTCACGGAGGTCTGGCGCATGTAAGCACCCAATCAACGTTCAAAATGTCAGAAAATCCTTGCGTCAAAAGTTACATCCACACATATCCGGTGAAACGGCGGCAAGGTCGCTGAAACAGCGCTGTGGTTGACTTTTCCTTGGCATGATGGTCATTGATTTTAAACAATTATGTTCTCAAAGGTGGATCGCCTGATGCATATCACAGTTCATGAAGACAAAAGCGCGTTGGGGGCTGCCGCTGCGGAGGGTGCTGCAGCGATCCGCGCCGCAATCGAGGCAGACGGGAAAGCGTCAATCATCGTCGCGACCGGAGCCAGCCAATTCGAGGTGCTGGACGCCCTGATTCAAGAGGGAATCGACTGGTCAAAGGTGACCGCCTTTCATCTTGACGAATATGTGGGCGTGGATGCCGACCATCCTGCGAGTTTCCGGGGCTATCTGCGGGATCGTTTTGTCAATCGGATTGACGGGCTGAAAGAATTTGTACCGGTTGATGGCTCTGCAGATGATCTTGATGCGGCGATCTCTGCATTGAACCGGCGTATCGCGCAGGAAGAAATCGCGGTGTGCTTTGCCGGAATTGGTGAAAACTGTCACTTGGCATTCAATGACCCTCCGGCCGATTTCGAGATTGAAACACCGTTTATCGTCGTGACGCTGGACGAGGCCTGCCGCCGCCAGCAAATGGGCGAGGGTTGGTTTGCAACTTTGGAGGATGTGCCGGAACGCGCCGTATCCATGTCCATTCACCAGATCATGAAGTCGAAAAAGTTGATTATCTCGGTCCCCGATCAGCGCAAGGCGAAGGCAGTGGTGGCCGCTGTCGAAGGCAGGGTGACAGTCGATGCGCCCGCGTCGATTCTGCAGCGTCATGGCGCCTGTGCATTACATCTGGATGTTGATTCCGCGAGCCTGCTCAAGCCGCCGGCGGACTGAACACAGGCGGTCGCAGGGGCGTTTTGATCTTCATGTCAACGGATGCGCCGGGGTGGATTTCAACGATCCGGCGCTAACCGCTGCACAGATCGATAACAGTGGTCTGGCCTTACAGCAACGACTGCCCGAACATTGACATCGGTGGTATCATCGCCGGACAGAAGCTGAAAATGGCCGCAAGATTCTGCAACCGCACCTCGCTGGCAACGGGGCGATGACCGGAGTAATCAATTGCGACTTGTTGATTCAACGGTACGCTCGACCGACGTATTGGTGCCACGCGTCCGGGCTTATCTCGGCCAGATTGTCGGGCAGGGGGCTGCCATCACCTACCAAGCTCTTGCCAGGGCCTTGGCGATCTCGCCGCCAAATACCATCCATCAACTTACCATCGCGTTGGAATGCCTGATGGAAGAGGACGCCGCAGCCGCCCGCCCGTTGATCGCAGCGCTTGTGATCAGCAAGACACGGGGCGGATTGCCGGCGCCGGGCTTTTTTGAATGTGCACGGCGGGTTGGACGTTTCGACGGCGACCCTTCGGGGCCGGAAGCTTCAGCCTTCTACAGCGCAGAGTTCAACAGCGCAGTCGAGTTTTGGGGTGCGCCCGCCGAAGTCGTGCAATCTGATGCGCAAGATCCGCCAACAACGGGTGATGGTAATTGACAACGCACTGCGGCACGACTTTTCGGGCGTGATTGGTCCAAATCCGGCACATAAATTATAGTTTGCACGGCATTGCAGCCTCCGCGGAATAGTCATTTTCGCCAATCACAGTGAGACACCTTGCGCGGCATATGTGACGGCAGCCAGTCACCCGAAAGCGACATAGGAGATCGCCCGGTTGCTGACCGCCCTCAGGCCAGTCGTATCCCTTTGACATCAAACAGATGCAGCGGTTCGGGATCGGCCGAAACGTTGAGCGATTGGCCCGGGCGCACATCGACGCGCTGACGCAGCAGCAATGTCACTGCATGTTCGCCGATCTGACCCTGTATAAGCGTCTCTGATCCGGTCGGGTCTACGTTGCCGACCTCCAACGCCACACCCTCTGGGTCAATCCGCAGATGTTCGGGCCGGATACCCAGTTGCACCTTGCCCGACACACCCGCACGCGCGTCGCGCCAACAGCGACCGGCAAAGATCACGCCGCCGTCTTCGATAAAGGCCGGAAAAAGATTCATCGCCGGAGAGCCGATAAAGCTGGCCACAAAGGTGTCGACCGGGCGGTCATAGATTCCCAGCGGCGAACCGGCCTGAATGACATGGCCGTCCTTCATCACCACGATCTGATCGGCCATCGTCATCGCCTCGATCTGATCGTGGGTCACATAGATCGTCGTCACTTTCAGCCGCGAATGAAGCGCCTTCAGCTCGGCCCGCATCTGCACCCGCAACTGCGCGTCAAGGTTTGATAGCGGTTCGTCGAACAGGAACACCTGCGGCTGGCGCACGATGGCGCGACCCATCGCCACCCGCTGCCCACCGGAGAGCTGTTTCGGCAGACGATCAAGATAATCGGTCAGCCCAAGGATCGCCGCTGCACGTTCTACTGCTGCACGACGCTCGGCCTTGCTGTGGCCCAACAGGCGCATCGAAAGCCGATGTTGTCGGCCACTGTCATATGCGGGTAAAGCGCATAGTTCTGGAACACCATGGCGATATCGCGGTGCTTCGGCTCGACCTCGTTGATCACTTTGCCGCCAATGGCGATCGTGCCGCCGGAAATCTCTTTCCAACCGCAGGATGGTTGATTTGCCATAGCCAGAGGGACCGGTAAGGGCGATGAATGCGCCGTCCGGCACGTCGATGTCGACGCCATGAATGGTTTCGACGGCGCCGAAGGACTTCCTGAGATTGCGGATTTCAACCTGGGTCATTTAGGAACTTTCAAGCAAAGGGGTTGGCATTCTGAGCCGCCAAAAAGCGACAGGCCGGTGTGATAGCCGACATCGAGATCGGGCGTGGCGGGCACGTAATCGGCGGGTCCGTCGGGCGTGAGAGTTTGATAGGCATAGCCCTGTTTGGGCTGCCAGAAGTTCGTGAAAAAGGCATCGTCGACTCTGCTCCACCAATCGCGCAGCGCGGGATCGTCGCCGCACCGCACCGCAACGCCAGAGCGCAGGCGCGGATTGCTTCGGGCAGGCACCACCAGGGATGCCAGGGCGCCAGCCGTTCGCCGGTGTTCAGGTTGACGGACAATGCAATCCCATGCTGCCCCATCGACATTGCCAAGGAACGGTCGAGGATGGTGATCAGCCTTGAGAAAAGCCCGGAATCGACCGCGGGACCAAGGTGCTCCAGAGCAAAGCCAACAAACTCTATGCCGTGGCCCGCGTTGAAAACATCGTTGCCGGGAATATTGCGCAACACACCCTTGCCGGGATCGAAATATCGCGACAGAACTTGTTCGGTAATCCGACTTGCCCAAGGTTCGGCATGCTCCGCCAGTCCGGCGCGTGAAAGCATTCCTGCCGCCCCCAGAAGGATCATCCTGGGCCCGAAATCTTCGAGCTTTGCGGTGACATTCGCGGCGCTGAGTTCGGCCTTCTCGTCAATCTGGAAACGGCCGGCTTCAATCGCCGCGATCACCCGTTGCAGATAATTCAGATGCCGTGGCAGGGCAGGGCGGTCGATCAGGGCTGCGGCCGCGACCAGCCCGTTGCCGACGAAGGCATCCGAGAATGTGAAAATGTCGTTGGGCCGCGCTTGGGCAACCGGGCCGTCACCTTCAAACCGCACCGATCGCAGCGCGTTATCATAGAGGAAATAGGTATGTCCGCCCTTCGCCATTTCTGCCAGCCGTTCATAAAAGCGGGCGCAGCCGGTCGGTCAGCCGCTCGGCCAGCGCAGGGTCATGTGTCCGATAATGGTCGGCGAATGTTGCAAGCGCCTCCAGCCCGCGGCCCTGGATCCAGCCATAGGTCCAGTCGGGGCCGCGCAGTCCGTCGGCGGCGCCATAGTCCTGTCCGGTCAGAGCATCGACCTTGGAATCCAGAAATGCGCCGTGCAGGGCAGGGCGGGGCAGCATCCATTCCAGCGTTTCGCGGTTGGCATTCTCATGGCGGGCAACGGCTCGGGCGCGGAATTCATTGGTGGAAATCGTCATTCTTTCATCCCTGACGCCGCGACGCCCTGCACAAAGTTGCGCCGCAAAAGTACGAAAGCCAGCAGCGAGGGCACCAGCACACAGGCCGAAACTGCCGACAACCGCTCCAGATCGACAGTGTAACCCGTCTGGAACAGCGCCAACCCGACCTCGATCGTATAGGCGGACCGCTTGGTCGCGACGATGATCGGTCAGGCAAAAGCGGTCCAGCTTTGGAAGAACGCCAGCACCGCCAGAGCCGCCAGCGGCCCGCGCAACAGCGGCAGGACAATGTGCCAGAAAATCCAGAACTCGCCCGCGCCGTCGATCCGGGCCGCTTCGATCAATTCGTCAGGGATCGAGCTGAGCACGTTCTGACGGATCAGGAAGATGCCAAAGCTCATCACCAGATAACCATCCAGAAGGCCGGGGACCGAATTCAGCAGCCCCAGTTGTTTGACCTGAAAATAGAGCGGGATCATATAGACTTCGAACGGCACGATGGCCGTTTCGAGGGACAGGAAAAACACGATGTTGATGCTGCGGAACGGAAACTTGGCGACGACATAGCCCGCAATCGCCGAAGGGGCGACGATGGAAATCGACGGGCCGATGGCATCGCAAGCCCCGGGGGTTTCTGCGGCGAGCGTGACGATCCGCACCAACCCGCCCGCCGCTTCCTGCCAGCGCCGAATTTCAGCGCTGTCCGCTGCTCTGACATCGGCGGCAGGATGGGCGCCACGCGGTCCGTCCTCGACCGAGATGAACAGGCCCTCGACATGTATTCCGGCGATCATCCGCGCTGCCAGAGCATCGGTTTCGACCGACTTTGCGAGGGTTTGTAGACTCTGGATCAACCGGGGTTCCGATGCCGAAACAACCGTGGGAAGGAAGCGTGTCACCGCTTCGTCGGCCAGACGGTGACACAGGGCCACCACCGTCGACACGGTCAGCGCGCCGTCATTCAGGTCAAGACCGGCAAAGCCGTTGACTTGCAGATCAACCAGACCC
>Ga0307487_1002060_pt1 | contig 13369 bp, 11 predicted proteins | sample CBIW12metaG_FD_203665 | JGI IMG/M metagenome (GOLD analysis project Ga0307487, IMG submission 203665) | Sea-ice brine microbial communities from Beaufort Sea near Barrow, Alaska, United States - CBIW 1.2 | ecosystem: Environmental > Aquatic > Marine > Coastal | place: USA: Alaska | collected... | reverse complement strand
CGCGTCGAGCAGTTTCACCAGCAGGCGGGTGTCGGTGCCGTAGGCGGAGACGTGTTCCGGTCCCAGCCAGTGCTGCGGATGCTGCTCCACTTCATCGCGGAGCGTCGACCCGTTCGCTAGGTGGCTGAGCCCGACCTGGGCGTCCCCGAACAGGGTCGTGGTGGACGCGAGCCAGTCTTCGGGAACGTGATCCCCCGCCGCGGGCGCAGCATCGGATGACCGGAAGCGGCGAATCTTGCTCCCGCCACGGTAAAACCGGTCGGCTGGTTGGTTGCTCCTGAGGTGCTCGAGCGTGTTCATTTGGTTGGCTCCTGGTCGTCGGTCATTGGAATTGCGGCACGCCGCGCGGGCAGAGTTCGGTAGGCAGCACGACCGTCACGGGGTCGAAGATTTCGCCATTGATACGTCGAAACAGCAACTCGGCACCGAGTGTGCCCAACGCTCGGTTGTCGTATCGGAGAACTCGAAACGGGCGCGGCATGAGTTCTGCCAGCGCGAAATCGTCGAAAGCCACCAGAGCTTCGGTGCTCTGTCGTTCCCACAGGGTTCGCAACGCTCCGATGCTCGAGCGGTTGTTGCCACAAAAAAAGGCTGTGGGGGGCGAGTCCAGCAAGAGTAGTCGGCCGACCGCGAGCCTGGCTTCTTCCGGGCCGCGTACGTTGGTGACCAAAAGAGAGTCATCCCACGGAAGGCCGGTCGAAACGCACGCTGCCTGGATGCCATCGACGCGCTGTCGCATGGTGGGCATATTGAGGGTGTCCATGAGCACGCCGATACGGGAGTGCCCTTCGGCTATCAAAGTGAGAGTAGCGGCGCGGGCGCCACTGTAATTGTCGATGGTCACGCTGTCAGCGTCGAGTCCGACGGGTTCGCGGTCGAGGAACACCATGGGAATGCCGAGGTCGATTTCGGATCGCAGGGACGAATGGTCGCCGCCGGTCGGGACGATGAGGAGTCCGTCGACTCTGCGGCGGCACAGGTCGAAGATGGCGTCCATCTCGTCCTCGGCGTTTTCGCCCGAATGCGCCGTGATGAGCTGCGTATGGTGCGCCCGGGCCACCTCCGCCACTCCGGAGGCGATGGTGGCGTAGAACTCGTTGCTGAGGTCCTTGATCAGGAGGCCGATGGTTGCGCTTGACGACCCCGAGCGCAGGGTGGAAGCTGCGAAGTTGGCGCGGAAACCAAGCTCCATCGCCGCGGCGCGCACCCGGCCGGCCATACCTTCATCGACGCTGGACATGCCGTTGACGACGCGGGAAACGGTCTTCAAGCTCACGCCTGCAACGCGGGCGACGTCAGTCATGGTCGCTCGCCGCCGTGACGAGCCGGATACCCCGGTGACCATCAAATCTCCTTCGAAATGGGTGTTGCGAATGTCGCACACCGGCTAGACAACGTTGTCTCATTGTATATAGTAAGACGAGACAACGTTGTCCCCGGCTGTGCAAGCTGGGGAATCTGACATTCGAGCGAATCAGCCCAGTCATCAAGCGGTGCGAGTCGTCCGCTTGGCAGCGTGCAGTGCTATTACAAAGGGGTAACAACATGAAGATTATTAAGACTCTCGCGGTGACGGGAACGCTGGCCCTTGCTGCGCTCTCTCTCACCGGGTGCACGAACGAGATCGTAACGAGCGATTCGGGCTCCTCAAGCACCGAGGTGAAGAGCGTTGGGCTCATGGTGCAAGACCTCGGCAATCCGTTCTTCGCGTCCATGAACAACGGTGTGAAGGCCGCGGCCGAGGCGCTCGGCGCGACGTACACCGCACAGGACGGACGCCAGGACCTCGCGGTGCAGAACAATCAGATCGATGCGTTCATCCAGCAGGGCATTGACGTGCTGCTGATCAACGCGGTGGACTCCGAGGGAATCGGCCCGGCCGTACAACGCGCGAAGGATGCCGGCATCACAGTCGTCGCCGTGGACGTGGGAGCCAAGAATGCTGAGGCGACCGTTACGACCGATAACGTTGAGGCCGGCCGCCTCTCCTGCGAGAGCCTGATCGAGCAGATCGGCGGGGCGGGCGAGATACTCATCGTGGACGGCACCCCGACCACGTCCATCCAGGACCGGATGACCGGCTGCGAGGAGGCCCTCGCGGCCAATCCCGATGTGAGCGTCGTCGGCACCCAGAACGGCGACAACGGGCGTGAGCGGGCCCTCACCCTAACGACCGACATGCTGACCGCTCACCCTGATGTGGTCGGAATCTTCGGCGTGAACGACCCGAGCGCTCTCGGCGCCACCCTGGCCGCTCAGCAGGCCGGCAAGTCCGACATCGTGATCACCGGTGTGGACGGTTCGCCTGAAGCTGTCAAGGAGATGTCGTCCGCGTCGTCCATGTTCAAGGCGACGTCAGCGCAGAACCCGAACCTGTTGGGTTCCACCGCCCTTGACATGGCCGTGCAATTGCGCGCCGGCGAGACTCTCGACAATGACACCGTGCTCGTTCCGAGTTCCATCGTCACCAGCGAGACCCTCTCAACGTACGAGGGCTGGGTCTAACCACTCGCTGTGACGGCGGCGGCGGCGACTACGCGCGTCGCCGTCACGCCCGCGGACGGCGACCCAATGTTCATCACTGACCAGCAATAAGGGCTGCGAACTATGACACCAACACTTCTACGCATGACCGGCGTCAGCAAACGATTCGGTGGCGCGAAAGCCCTCGATGACGTCCACCTCGATTTGCGCGCCGGTGAAGTGCACGCGTTGATGGGTGAAAACGGCGCCGGTAAGTCCACGCTCATGAAGATCCTTTCGGGCGTATACACACCCGATGCCGGCACGATTGAGCTCAACGGGCAGGTTACGACGATCCAGAATCCGCGGGATGCCCTCGACAAGGGGATCGCCATCATCCACCAGGAACTGAACACCGTTCCCGAGATGACGATCGCAGAGAACCTGTCGTTGGGGCATGAGCCGACCCGGAACGGGATGCTTGACCGGAAGGAAATGCGCCGCTCGGCCAGGGAAAAGCTCGATCGTATCGGCGTGGACATTTCCGTTGACATGCCACTCGGTCGTCTCAGCGTGGGGATGCAGCAGTTGGTTGAAATTGCGAGGGCCGTTGCCGAAGACGCGAAGATCCTGGTTCTTGACGAGCCAACGGCGTCGCTGTCGCAGACCGAAGCCGAGCGCCTGTTCACGCTGGTCGACGAAATGCGTGCCCGCGGCATGGCACTGGCGTACATCAGCCACCGCATGGAAGAAGTCTGGCGGCTCTCGGACCGCATCACCGTGCTCCGTGACGGCAAATGGGTGAGCACGACCGAACGCGAGGACGTGACACCCGCGCAAGTGGTGAACCACATGGTGGGTCGTGACGTGAACAACCTCTATGTGCACGAGAATCGTTCAGCCCGGGACGTTGTGCTCGCGGTCAGCGAGCTGGGCAATGGTCGGGAAATTGGCCCGATGAGCCTCGAGGTTCGCGCCGGCGAGGTCGTTTCGCTGGTCGGACTCGTCGGCGCAGGGCGCACGGAGTTGGCACGGATGATCTTCGGCGCCGATCGCGCGAGGTCCGGTCAGATCAGCATGGACGGCGTACCCATTTCGGTGCGCAGTCCCAGGGATGCGATTCGGCACCGCATCGGTCTGCTGCCGGAGAGCAGGAAAGAGCAGGCCCTGTTTCTGGATATGTCGATCCGCGACAACACCGTCATGAGCAGTATGGATAACTACAGCACTGGTGGGATTCTCAAGCTGCGCGCGATTCGCGACGCCGTCGAGGCCGAAGTGGCGGCCCTGCGGGTACGCAGCACGTCGATACGTCAAAGCGTTTCCGGATTGTCCGGCGGTAACCAGCAGAAGGTTGTGCTGTCACGCTGGATCCTGGTGCAGCCCAAGGTGCTGATCCTCGATGAGCCCACTCGGGGTGTCGATATCGGCGCCAAGCAAGAGATCTATCGCATCATCAACGATCTCACCATTCAGGGGATGGCCATCCTGATGATTTCGTCGGACCTGCCGGAGGCTCTCGGCATCAGCGATCGCGTATTGGTCGTTCGCAACGGCCGCATCGCCAAGGAAATCAGTCGCGCCGAGGCAACCGAACAAAACGTCATGATGTACGCCACCGGTGTTGCCGCCGATGAGCACCACATCGAAGCCGATGAGCACCACATCGAAGAAGAACGCACCGAGACACCCACCGCGGGGGAGAAATAACGATGAGCCTGACCGAGAAGACCGATCTGAAACCCGTTGCGTCCCCCACGGGTAAATCCTCTGTAGACCTGGCAGGCCTCTGGGACCGCTACGGCATCCTTGCGGTACTGCTTCTGTTGGTCTCCCTGATGAGCGTGATTGCGCCGAACTTCCTGAGCGTCAACAACGGGCTCAATGTTGCGCGCGCGGTGTCCATCAACGCGATTCTCGCGGCCGGAATGACCATGGTCATTCTGACCGGCGGCATTGACCTGTCCGTCGGGTCGGTCGTGGCCCTCACCGGGGTCAGCTCCGTGTTGCTCTGGACCTCGGGCGCCCCGGCCATCGTCGCGGTGGTTGGTGGAATTATCGTGGGAGCCCTCGCCGGCCTGATCAATGGCTCTCTCATCGCATACCTGGGGCTGCCCGCGTTCATCATCACGCTCGGCGCGCTCACCTACATTCGGGGCTTCTCCTATTCTTTGACGAATGCCCAACCTCTCATCGCGAGCGATCTCGGCTATCGGGGCCTCGGAAACGGTGCAGTGGCCGGCATCCCCACCCCGGTTGTGCTCATGTTGCTCGTCTACATGGTCCTGTGGTTCGTCTTGGAGCGTACGAGTTTCGGTCGGCACATTTATGCGATCGGCGGAAACCGTGAGGCGGCCCGCCTCGCGGGTATCAAGGTCAAGTGGACCCTCGTGCGGGTGTATCTCATCATGGGAGCGTGCGCTGGTCTGGCCGGCGTAATCTTCTCGGCTCGCGTCGAGAGCGGACAGCCGAAGGCCGGCGAGGGGTACGAGCTGGATGCCATCGCCGCCGTCGTTCTCGGCGGCACTGCTCTGGCCGGTGGCCGCGGGCGCATCTTCGGAACTTTGGTCGGTGCACTCATCATTGGCGTGCTGAGCAATGGCCTGGTTCTCATGAATGTGCCGTTCTTTTATCAGCTCATCGTGAAGGGTGCCGTGATCGTGCTTGCCGTGGGCATCGACGGGTTGAAGAATCTCAAGCGTACGTAGGATTGCCCGTGGTCGAGGAGGCCCGTTGACGACACGTGAGCGTCAGGCGATTGCTGTATCGACTATCGCTTTCGCCTCGGCCTGCACCAGGGCGAGATGCTCTGGGCTAAGGAACGACTCGGCGTAGATCTTGTAGACGTCTTCGGTGCCGCTCGGCCGGGCCGCAAACCATGCGTTCTCGGTCGTCACCTTCACTCCGCCGATCGCAGCCCCGTTGCCAGGGGCAACGCTGAACGCCCCGATGATTTTCTCTCCCGCGAGCTCGGTGGCCGTGATCATTGAGCCGTCGAGTTTCGCCAGTGCGGCCTTCTGGGCGGGCGTGGCCGCGGCATCCACTCGGGCATAGGACGGAGCGCCGAAGTGCTCGGTCAGTTCCGTATAGCGCTGGCTCGGTGTCTTGCCGGTTACCGCGAGAATCTCGGACGCGAGCAGGGCCAGCAGGATGCCGTCTTTGTCGGTGGTCCAGACCGTGCCGTCGAAACGAACGAAGCTCGCACCGGCGCTCTCCTCGCCGCCGAAGGCCACTGATCCGTCGATGAGGCCGGGCACAAACCACTTGAAGCCGACCGGCACCTCCCAGAGGTCGCGGCCGAGAAAGCCGGTTACCCGATCGATCATTGTGGACGAGACGAGGGTCTTGCCGACCGCGGAATCGGGCTTCCACCCTTCGCGGTGGCTGTACAGGTAATCGATGGCGACGGCCAGAAAATGGTTCGGGTTCATCAGGCCGCCGTCGGGCGTCACGATGCCATGCCGGTCAGCGTCGGCATCGTTGCCGGTGAGGATGTCGTACTCGTCTTTGTGGGCGACGACGGATGCCATGACCGAGGCGCTCGACGGATCCATGCGGATTTTCTCGTCCCAGTCCAGCGTCATGAAACGCCAGGTCGGATCGACAGAAGGATTGACCACGACCAGGTCGATGTCGTAGCGGTCGCGGATGGCGCCCCAGTAGCCAACGCTCGCGCCGCCGAGGGGGTCGGCGCCGATGCGGATCCCGCTGGTGCGGATGGCTTGCATGTCGATGATGTTCTCAAGGTCGTTCACGTAGTTGCCGCGAAAATCGTACGTTTCCACGGCGCTCGGCTCGCTCATCAGTACGCCGACCAGGCCGCCGGCGATGAGATCGTTGGCCCGGTTGGCGATCCACGAGGTGGCGTCGCTGTCGGCCGGGCCGCCGTGCGGTGGGTTGTACTTGAAGCCGCCGTCCATCGGCGGGTTGTGGCTCGGGGTGACGACGATACCGTCGGCCAGGTCGCCGTGTTCGGCGCGGTTGTAGGCCAAAATCGCGTGCGACAGTGAGGGCGTTGGCACGTAGTCGTCGAACTCGTCCACGAGCACACGCACGCCGTTGGCGACGAGCACCTCCAGTGCCGTCGTGTAGGCCGGGCCGCTCAGGGCGTGCGGGTCGGTGCCGATGAAGAGGGGGCCGGTGATTCCCTGACCGGCGCGGTACTCCACGATGGCCTGCGTCGTCGCACTGATGTGATCCTCGTTGAACGCCGTGTTCAGCGAACTGCCGCGATGCCCGGAGGTGCCGAAGGCGACCCGCTGGGCCGGCACAGTGACATCCGGTTTCAGGTTGTAGTAGGCCTTGACCAGCCCATCAACGTCGATCAGATCAGATTCCAGGGCCGGGGTTCCCGCGCGTTCACTCATGAAGACAGTCTGGCACCCCCGGTAGGCTGAGAGCCATGCCCGACTCGCCGAATCCGCCCAAAACCCAGACCTACAGTTATCTCGGCCCGGCCGGCACCTTTACCGAGGCGGCGCTCGCTCAGGTGCCCGAGGCGCGCGGCCAGATCTGGCGCCCGGTCAACAATGTGGGCGAGGCCTTCGCCGACGTCGCGTCGGGCCGCAGCGTGGCGGCCATGATCGCCATCGAGAACTCGGTTGACGGCGGCGTCACCGCCACCCAGGACGCCCTCGCGAGTGTGCCGAACCTGCGCATCATCGGCGAATACCTGGTGCCGGTGAATTTCGTGCTCGTTGCCCGCCCCGGCACCACCCTGGCCGACGTGCGCGTCGTGAACGCGCATCCGGTCGCCTACGGTCAGTGCCGTATTTGGCTCGACCGCACCCTGCCGAGCCACGGCCACATCCCCGCATCGAGCAACGTCTCGGCCGCGTCTGCCCTCTTCGACACTGATCAAGCGGATGCCGCAATCGCCCCGCCCGGCATCGACAAGCACCACGACCTCGTCGTTCTCGCATCAGAAATCGGTGACAACCCGAACGCGGTCACCCGGTTCGTGCTCGTCGCCCGCACCGCCGAGCTCACAGTGCCGACAGGCGCCGACAAGACCAGCCTCATCATCGAACTGCCGACCGACCGTTCGGGCGCCCTGCTCGAGATGCTCGAGCAGTTCGCCACCCGGGGCGTGAATCTGAGCCTCATCCAGTCCCGACCGATCGGGGATTCCCTCGGCCGTTATCGTTTCGTCGTCGACGCCGACGGGCATATTCTCGACGAGCGGGTCGCCGATGCCCTGCTGGGTCTGCGCCGTTTCAGCCCGAAGGTCATCTTTCTCGGGTCCTATCCGCGGGCCGACAAACGCCCGATCGAATTCATCTCCCGGTTCGACGACGGCATTTTCATTGAGGCCAGGGACTGGCTGCGTGGCCTGATCGCGGGGGAGCCGGCCGAATAGGGCGTACCGCTCAGGCGCCGGGTTCAGCCGGCACGCGCACGATGAGCGCGCCCGGGTCGGCGTCGAGACGCACCGTGCGCACGAGCCCGAATTCGTCGCCGTCGAGCTCAAAGGCTTGCGGGTGCTCCAGGGCGATACGAATATCGGTCCCGCGCAGGGTCGTCATGACCCGCTCATTCGATGATTCGGTCGCCGCAATCATGCGCCGGCCCACCGCTGAGCGGCGCAGCACCCCGTTCTCCCACGTGACGCGGCGCCAGATGGTCAACCAGCCGAGCATGCCCTTGGGCTGCAGCACGGCAATGTCGAGTATGCCGTCGTCGAGGCGTGCATCGGGCAGAAACTGCAGGTTGCCCGGCAGCAGTCCGCAGTTGGCGATAAGAATGGCGCTCACCTGCGCCGGCCGGTCGGTTCGTCCCTCAACGCTGTAGCGGATGCGAAATGGCCGGGCTTTTGGCAGCGCCCGCGCCACACCGTCGACGTAGGCGAGCCAGCCCACATGCTTCTTCAGGTCATCGCGGGTGTTGGCGATCATCTGAGCGTCGAGACCGAGACCGGCCATCACCAGAAAGACGTGTTCCTCCACCGTGCCGGAGTCTGTGGTGACGCTGGCGACTCCGAGATCGATGGGTTTGTCGACACCGCCGAATGCGATCGCCGTCGCGGCGTCGAGGCCTCCCAGCGGCAACAGGAGGTTGCGGGCGAGCAGATTGCCGGTGCCCGACGGCACGATGGCCATGCGCACGCCGGAACCCCGCAGCGCCTCGGCGACGGCCCTCACAGTGCCGTCGCCGCCGGCGGAAACCACCATGGACGCGTTGGCGTCGAGGGCCCGTTGTGTGGCCGCTTGTCCGACATCGTCGACGCTCGTTTCGAACCACTGCGTCGTGGCCCACCCGGCGGAAAGCTCGGCCGCAGCCATGCTCGCCCGTAACCGGGCCAGGTCGACTTTCACTGGGTTGTAGACAACGGCGGCATGCTGGTCGCGAGTTTCGGAGGCGGTCACGAGGCTCAGGCTACTGCGTCGTCCTCGCGATTGCCCGTCGGTAGGCACTTGTAGACTGGCCGGGTGATTGATCCGGTGCTGTTACGCGAAAACCCTGACCTCTTCAAGCGTTCGCAGGAGGCCCGTGGCGACTCCGTTGAGGCGGTGGATGCCGCGCTCGCCGCGGACGCCGAACGCCGTTCGACGATCACGGCTTTCGAAGACCTGCGCGCCGCGCAGAACCTGTTCGGCAAGACCGTGGCAGCGGCACCCAGCGCTGAAAAGAAGGCGCTCGTCGCCGAAGCGCGCGGCCTCGCCGCCGACGTCAAGGCGGCCGGCGCCGTGGCCGCCGAGGCCGATGCCCGGTTCACCGCGATCGTCAAAACCATTGCGAATCCGATCATCGACGGTGTTCCGGCCGGCGACGAGGCCAACTTCGCCACCCTGCGCATCCACGGTAATGTTCCGGTCTTCGATTTCGAGCCTCGCGACCACCTCGAGTTGGGCGAACTGCTCGGCGCCATCGACATGGCCCGCGGTGCCAAGGTTTCCGGAACCCGGTTCTACTTCTTGAAGGGAATCGGCGCCAGGCTGGAGATCGCCCTCATGAACATGGCTCTCGACCGGGCGCTCGACGCCGGCTTCGTGCCGCTCATCACCCCCACCCTGGTGCGTCCCGAGATCATGGACGGCACCGGCTTCCTCGGCGAGCACAACGATGAGGTCTACTATCTGCCGGCGGATGACCTCTATCTCACCGGCACGAGCGAGGTCGCGCTTGCGGGGTACCACAAAGATGAGATTCTCGACCTGTCCGAGGAACCGCTGCGCTACGCGGGCTGGTCAACCTGCTACCGCCGTGAGGCCGGCTCGGGCGGGAAAGACACCCGAGGCATCATCCGCGTGCACCAGTTCAACAAGCTCGAAATGTTCACTTACGTGCTGCCGGAGAACGCCGAGGCCGAGCATGACCGTCTCGTCGCCCTGCAGGAAGACATGCTGCAGGCCCTCGGTCTCAGTTATCGCGTGATCGACGTCGCCGCAGGCGATCTTGGATCCAGCGCCGCCCGCAAGTTCGACATCGAAGCCTGGGTGCCCACCCAGAACGCCTTCCGTGAGCTCACCAGCACGAGTAACTGCACCACCTATCAGGCGCGCCGGCTCGACATCCGCTATCGCACCGAATCGGGTAAGACCGCGCCGGTCGCCACCCTCAATGGCACGCTCGCGACCACGCGCTGGATCGTCGCCATGCTCGAAACCCACCAGCAAGCGGATGGTTCGGTGCGCGTTCCCGAGGCCCTCCAGCCCTACCTCGGCGGCCTTGACGTTTTGACTCCCCTGGCGATTCGGGGCGCGAAGTGAGCACTGAAGCCTTCGTTTCCACCGACTCGCCGGTGACTGGGGAGCCGTGGCTCGTCGCACTCGACATTGACGGCACGACCATGCACGAAGACGGGTCGATCAGTCAGGCCGTGATCGATGAGGTCGTGCGCCTTTCCGCGGCCGGCCACGAGGTCATGCTCGCCACTGGCCGTTCTTCGGCAGCTGCCTTGCCCGTGCTGGACCGGCTCGGCATCTCACCACGGTTCGTGGTCTGTTCCAACGGTGCCATCACCATGCACCGCGACGACTCGGCACCACTGGGCTACCGCCGCGAATGGGTCGAGACCTTTGATCCGAGCGACGTGCTCACCTCGATTCGCTCGCACCTTGGCTCGGCCCGGTTCGCGGTCGAAGACGAGCACGGCTTCTACCGATACACCGAACCGATTCCCGATGCCACAATCGGCATGGACAGCGAACGGGTCGACTTTGACGAGCTGCTGAAGCACCAGGCGACTCGTGTCGTCGTCATCTCGCCCGACCACGACATGGAGGATTTTCTTCAGGTCGTTGAGCGCATGGGGCTGAACCGGGTCAGCTACGCGATCGGCTGGACCGCCTGGCTCGATATCGCCCCCGATGGAGTGAACAAGGCGACCGCGCTGGAACGGGTGCGGCGCGAGGTCGGTGTTCCGCGGGAACGGGTGATGGCCGTCGGTGACGGGCGCAATGACATCGACATGCTCGAGTGGGCCGGGGAATTCGGTCGCGGTGTGGTCATGGGCGAGTCGCCCGACGACGTTCTGGCCGCCGGCTCCGAGCTCACCGGCACCGTGGAAAACGACGGTCTCGCCACGGCCTTGCGCACGCTCTAGCTGGCATCCAGCCGTCCCTCAGCCTGCTCTGTCAGATTGAGCAGTCTGCCATCGGCTAGAATCGGGCCAGTTCGCCCAATTCTTCGTCGCAACGTATGTCGCGTCGAGAATGGGCAAACCGGGAGGGCTGTCCGAGCGGCCGATGGAGCCAGTCTTGAAAACTGGTGGGCAGAAATGTCTCGTGGGTTCGAATCCCACGCCCTCCGCAGCACGATCGCACTGTTGCTTCACCGCACGGAACATCACCGCACTGCAGCTCAACCGCACTGCAGCTCAACCGCACTGCAGCTCAACCGCACTGAAACGACCGGCGCACAACGATTGTCGCCTCAGGCCGACCAGCCGACAACCCGATGAGAGGACAAGAGTGAGCGACCAGCTTCGCCCCCGCAGCGCCGGTTCCACCAACCTCAAGACAATCGCCCGCCACGGTCGGCTGAAAAAGTCGAACGCTGCGATTGTCATCGCGACGTTCATTGCGGCCAGCATGGCCGTTGTTTTGGTCAGCGGATTCTCTGTCGCCGCCATCGCCGCCTACGACGTGGCTGCAAGCGTGCAACCGGGCGTGCACCTTGCCAATGAATCCGATGGCCCCGCGCCCTCGATCGGCGCCATCGACGGCGGCGTGAACCTTCTCGTCGTCGGCAGTGACAGCCGGGTCGGTCAAGACGCGGTCTTCGGACCGGAAGACTCCACCGGCGACCTGAACGACGTGACGATGCTGCTGCACATCTCCGAAGACCACAGCAATGCCTCCGTCATCAGCTTTCCCCGCGACATGTTCGTCCCCATCCCCTCCTGCCCGAACCCCGACGGCGGCTCGTTCAGTGCCATGAGCAGCCAGAAGATCAACACCACGCTCACCTATGGCGGCTTAGCCTGCACAGTGCTGACCGTCGAAAAGCTCACCGGCCTCTCCATCCCCTTCGCGGCCGAGGTGCAGTTCAGTGGCGTCATGGCCATGTCCTCCGCCGTCGGTGGCGTGCCGGTCTGTGTGGCCACTCGCATCGAAGACGAATACACCGGAACGTTCCTCGATCCGGGCGAGCACATGCTCGAGGGCTTCGAGGCGCTTCAGTTTCTGCGCACCCGGCACGGCCTCGGCGACGGTAGTGACCTGACCCGCATCAACAACCAGCAGCTGTTCATGTCGTCGCTCGTGCGCACGATCAAGAGCGCCGACACCCTCTCCGACCCCACCAAGGTCTACGCCCTGGCCAAGGCGGTCACTGCCAACATGCGCCTCTCCGAGAGCCTGAACAATGTGACAACGCTGGCCTCCATCGCCGTCGCGCTGAAAGACATCGACCTCAATCAGGTCGTCTTTGCGCAGGTGCCCACCGGCAATGTGGAGGGCGGGGTGAAAGCCATCCAGCCGGCCTTCGACGATCTGTTCGAGGCGGTTGCTGCGGATAAGCCGATCGAGTTGAGCGGAACTACGGGCAAAGGCACGGAGACCGACCCGAACGCTCCAGTCGAAGCTGCACCCGATCCTGCCGCACCTGCGGATCCTGCCGCAACCGATTCTCCGACTGCCACGGAGGCGGCCGGCGTTGTCTTGTCAGAGGCGGTGACCGGGCAGACGGCCGGCGACTACACCTGCACGGCCGGCCGAACGCTCAAAAACCAGTAGCCGCTCAGAGGCAACTGTTTCAGGCCGCGGCCGCCGTGGTTAGAGCGGATGCCCGCATGCGGCTAGGATGGACGAGTGTGTTTGCGCAAGCGGATACCAAGGAGACGTCGCATAGTTCGGCTTAGTGCACCACCCTGCTAAGGTGGAGTACCCTTTACGGGGTACCGTGGGTTCAAATCCCACCGTCTCCGCACAAGAAATCCCTGATCAGCAGTATTATTTGCGCGAAGAATCTGACGTCTGCCAACATCGTGCCCGTAATCTGCCCGGATCTCGTGGCATTCGTGGCGCGATGTCCCGGCCGGCCGGCCGGCTGGCTGATCAACGCGCTGTCGTTCACTGGCCAGATGACTCCGAAGCTGATGGCCTACATCGCTGCGGGTAAGGCCCTTGACACCGATGACCGCGAGATCGCCGCGCTGGCCCTTCAGCAGGTCGATGAGTCAGACAAGGCCGCGATTGACGACGCCTGGGGCGAAGAGATCGACCAGCGACTCGACGAACTCATGAGCGGCGAGGCCGAGCTATCAAAACGCTACTCGGCGATTGAAGACGGCAGGATCGGTGACGAGTTCGTAGATGGAGCTGAGGCCGCTGCCGACTTGATCCTTCAATGGCCGGATGCTCCGTAGCCGTACCGAGGGCGGCGGCCAGAGAGCCGTGAGGTGATGGAACGCTCTGTCGGTGGAGAGCGGGACTATAGGCGCATGCAAACTCAACGACCGACA